>ERZ1026844.2208-NODE-2208-length-10550-cov-3.129681_pt1 | contig 10550 bp, 8 predicted proteins | sample MGYA00380152_ERZ1026844 | MGnify/ENA primary metagenome ERZ1026844 (study PRJEB33269, sample SAMEA4719788) | human gut metagenome | biome: human-associated habitat; feature: organic feature; material: feces | place: Cameroon | collected 2013-10 ... | reverse complement strand
GATTATCAGAGACGACTACCAGAACATGCCGGAGGGAATGCAGACGAAAGGCGACGCCACTATCAAACTCGAACAGCAGATAGATAAGGGCTCAGATATCGTTGCAAACCCCTCAAAGTATTCGGATGAGGACGTTGAAAACTTCCTTATCGGACTTTTCGGAGAATGGAACACAGAAGCCCGCGCTTTTGCGGACGAGAACAAACCTTACGGAGATTTCCAGGACGCGTATATGCTGCGTTACAAATCGCTTGACAAGGTTCTTTACTGGGACAAAGAAACAGGGTATGCGGTTCTCAAACGCGAGGAATACACCGTTGATTCTTGGAATAAACTTTCCGAGTTCATGGACAGGTTTGAACTTGAGTTTTTGACGGTTCTTCCGAGCAAGCCTTACACGGGACTTGCAGAGGCTTCCCGTTCGACCGTATACTACAAACTTCAAGAGTATTATGCGTTGGTAAATCAACTTGTAAAATATGACGGAGACCTTGAAACGAACAGACTCAGAGGGCTCCTGTACGACACGCTCAACACCAAAAAGACCGTCGGTCTCACAATCGACGAACTTCTCGGCAGAGCTGACAGCGACGATACTTCGGAATTGGCTCAAAAGGTAAGAAAGGCGCTCAACCTCGGAGACAAACAGGAAGCCCTCAAAAACGCCCGCGCTTGGTATGAGGGTGCGAAGAAGGCTTTCAATGATCCGAACGCGACGGCAGAAGACATCAAACCCTATCTGACGCTCAAACTTCTCATGACCGACTCGAAGAACAACGAGTTAGACAGCCCGTACACCGAGGCGGAACTTGAAGCGGAAGTTATAAACATTCAGGGGCTTCCCGCGGGCGAAGAGAGAACAGAGCCTCTTTACGAACTCAGCGGAACCGTATATATGAAAAAATCTCAGAAGAGAGAAAACGGTCAGCCCGTCTTTGACGAAAACGGAGATCCCGTTTTCGACTACGCAAGAACAACATATCATTACAATTATTCGTTGCTTCGCGACCAGCTGCTTGACAATGTAAACAGATGTTCTTTCTTGAATAACAATTACAGAATCTACAAGCATGTAATGTATTACGAAGCGGAGAAAAACAACCAGAACGGTGGCGCTTTCGAACAGAGCAAATGGACGGATTTCCTTTCCGGATTCGCGCTCGGAGACCTTCTTCTTTCGGAACCCACCGCGACAGAATCCACATTCTACATGGCGCTTGAAGACATCGTTAAGGCATACGAGAAGTTTTCTCAGGTTCAATACCTTGTTGAGGCTTACGACTCCTACGGAAAATCCATAATCGAGTACTACAAAGAAAACTTCATCACGGAAAAAGCCCAGTATGAAGAGTCTCTGACAAGCGACGATTACTTCAACACCGAAGTTTACGACATCGACGGACTCCGCGCATTCAGAAGAGTTCTTCTTCTGTATATCGAAGCAATGCAGAAACTTTCGGATCTTGAAGCAAACGGGCAGAAAGACTCCTCTGATTACAAGTTTTGGGCAGAGATAGCAAAAGCGAGAGTTGTTGACCTTGTTGTTGCAAAAGCGACAATGCCGTTCACCGTACACGAAGAGGATGACGACGGCGACGGAACCATCAGGTTCTTCCGCAATGACCAGCAGATCCTCAACATGGCACAGCAAATAGTTGAAAAAGCAAAAGAGTACTACAAAGATATCATGAATGATCTCTCGAATGACCCCGAAAACAGAAAGTATCCTTTCCAGGAAGACGATGCGGTAACATTCGGAGAAGACATAACAAAACTTGAAGGTCTTGTTTCGAGAATAGCGGCATACGAGAAGAACGTTGCGGCCGGAAACTATCAGACAGCCGAAGAAGCGGATGCGGAAGTTGTTACGGACGAGCAACTGCTCAACGCTCTTAACAACCTGTACTTCGACATGACCAACATGCAGCTTGAATATTACTACGAATAAAGAGAGGGAGGCAATCAGACCATGAAAAAAAGAATTATTGCAATAATCCTGTCGCTCTGCCTCTGCATATCTCTTGTTGCAGCGCTGACGCTCTCCTCTTCGGCGGAAAGCGTTACAGGTAAGGATCTTGCGACACTCAAAAAAGAACTTAACGCATTTTTGAACCAAGCGGAACTTCTGGTTATGAGAGACGACTATCAGAACATGCCTGCCGGAATGCAGACAAAATCTGATGCGACAGTAAAACTTGAAGAACTCATAGCAGAGGCTGATGCGCTTCTTTCCACGGATTCCGTTGAAGATGCGGAAGCATTTCTGCTCAAAGTTTTCGGCGGCTGGGATGATGTCAAAAAGATATACACCGAGCCTGACAAAGCATACATCGAGTTCCTTAATGCCATATTCCTTCGCACAAAAGCGATAGACAGCGAGGTGGCACGCGGGGAAAAGGGATACCTAAAACTTGCGAGAAGAGATTATACGATAGAAAGTTGGAGAGCCCTTGCAGAAGCGGCCGCAAACATTGCGGCGGTAAGCGAAGGCAACAACCCTCCGATACTTACGATTTCCCGCTCCGAGATGTGGGCGTTGCTGAGTGCTTACTACACAGCATACGACAATCTTGTTCCGTTTGAAGGCGACAAGGAGATCAATGACCTTCGTGGATATCTCTATCTTAACATCATGACAAAAGAGACCGTTGACATCATTTCAATGGTGAAGAGAGCACCTTTCGGCTGGGAACTTCCCGATCTGCTTGCGTCGTCCGAAGAGAACCCGAATTCTCCCGAAACACTCGCTTACAAAACATGGGTTGAGGGCGCTATCGCGGCATACAATAACCCCAACGTGACGGCAGAAGAACTCAGAAAATATGTTGACGATAGATATTATCTCAAGGGCAAAAACACGCTTGACATTGACACGAACAAAGTTAACTACCCCGTTGAGTCTCCCGAAGAACTCAATGACGAGGACTTCCGCGCAAAATACGGTGAAGATGCTTGGCGTTCAATGAACCCCCTTGTGATCAGAGACGATGAAATCCTTAAATTCAGAAACTCTTTGTTTGTGGGCTACAAATTCAGAAACGCGGCAAAAAAGATAATCGATACCGTTTCTTACGACAATGAACTCGGTTACTACAACGCTTCCGACTACAACAAGTTCATCGGCGTTGTCAACATGTATTTCGAAATCGCGAACGATTACATGATTTCCGACGCGTTCCTCCGCTCCGCATACAATGAAATCGTTACGGCGCGCGACGAACTGCTCACCAAGAAACTTGATATAAATCTTTACGACGCTGTATACAACAGAGTTATGGATTTTTACAACAAGAGCATCAAGGATTACAGAGATCTTTTTAATCTCGAAACCGTTGAAAGACTCGAAGTCGCCATTGCCAAATTCGAAGCGGCGAAAGCGGCATATGAGGGATATGTCAACGAGGGAGGCACGGATGCCGATAAACTCGACAGGCTTTATCAGGATCTGATCTCTGCCACCTATCTGCTGCAACAGACCCGTTCGGAAATCAGAGTCAACGAATACGGCGATGACCCGAACCAGGGCGGCGGAAGCGGTTCGACCGGTTTTGCCAACATCAACCTTGAAGGGGTTTACAATGCGGCAAAAACTCTGCTTACGGATATGACGGAATTCAACAACTATATGGAAGACGCACTTCTTGACGACGGTGCTTATCCGTATACAGACGAATCCCTTACCCTGTTCAGAGAAAAACTTGAAGCATTGAAGGCACTTGTTGACAAGTATGAAGAAGAAGCGGACAACGAACAACCTCATACAATGGTTAAGTCCGAATTCATCTCCCTTATGCTTGAAGCATTAAAGGTTCAGATAGACATGGTAAATGTCAGAACCTCAAACGACTGATAATTCATTTTGTAAAAGGGAATCCCTTCGCCGAAAGGCGGAGGGATTTTTTCCCGTATCAACGCAAAGAACCGTAATTGACATGCGGAAGCAACTGTGGTATAATACTAAAGTTTGAAAGGCAAAATACATTTCAAAAGCCCACGGAATCATCAACGGCGCATGCTTTGGGTTAACCTGAGTTATATCGAAAGAATGTGTATACCCTGCATTTGTCGCGTCCGTTTTATATTGAATTAAAAAATCCCGACAGGAGAAAACTTATGGAAAGCATACTGATGTATTTGCTGTTCATCGTCGGCATCGTCCTGATAGTAAAAGGCGGAGACTGGTTCGTTGACGGTGCGGTATGGGTGGCGGAAGTCACAAAGATACCCAAGTTTATTATCGGAGCAACGATAGTCAGTCTTGCCACTACCCTGCCCGAAATAATCGTTTCGACGATTGCCGCCGTCGAGGGGCACGGAATACTTGTTTCCGAAGCAGGAAATTATATGGCGGCATCACAGGACAAGGTCGGAATGGCGATCGGAAACGGAATAGGTTCCGTGGTCTGCAACACGGCAATGATACTTGCGCTGAGCGTCATTTTCACGCCCATCGCAATAAAGCGCAAAGAATTCGCGCCGAAATCCATGCTGCTTGTCGCAGCGGTAACGGCACTTTTCGTTTTCTCGTTCAACGGATCCTTTACCGTTGCGGGAGCGATTGTCCTACTTCTTATCTTCATATTATATATTATCGAAAATATACGCTCCGCAAAAAATCAGCCGTCGGAAAGTGACACGGAACGTCCGAACACAGACAAAAAATCTGTCACGCTCAACATTCTCCGTGTTATAAGCGGTGCGGCAGGGATAGTCATCGGTTCACAACTCCTCGTCAACAACGGTAGTAAAATAGCAGCGGCATGGGGCGTCTCAGAGGCAATAATAGGCGTTACGATAGTGGCGATAGGAACATCACTTCCCGAACTTGTAACGGCGATTTCGGCAATCGTCAAAAAACAGGCGTCAATGTCTGTCGGGAACGTTATAGGGGCAAATGTCATAGACACAACGCTCATCATCTCCGTTTGCTCCTTTATTTACGGAGGTAATCTTCCCGTTTCGGCGCAAAACATTTATCTTGATTTCCCGGTTGCGATGCTCGTCTGTCTTATAGCGGCAGTGCCGACGATAATCAAAAAGAAATTCAGCCGTTGGCAGGGCATAACAATGCTCGCCGTATATGCGGCATATCTGCTCACCGTAACCGTATTCCTTGACAAATATCTCGCGCTTTTCGGCATTTAATGTAAGAATATAAAGAACTCACTTTTTCACACACCTCTCAATGGCTCTTTTTGTCTCATTCAAACAGAAGTTTAGAGCGTTTTTGTTGAAGTTTCAGAGGCAGACTTACAAACTTTTGCAAGTATAAATATTGACAAATTCATGTCAGGGTGTTATAATAAGTTGTGGGATATGCGGGCAATACGCATACAAGAGGGAAAAAATCAAATCGGGAGACCTGAAATGACAACTGCAACAAAAAGTTCTTCACGTTTGGCAAAAGAACTTCTTTTCGTTATAACCGATACAATTTTAATAAATCTCGCATGGATTTTTTCGTATATGCTTATATACGATGATTTTTCGCTGAGCAACGCATTCGCATTTATCGGCGGAGGAAAGCAAAAGTATTTATTTCTCGGCATTTTCACGGTTGCGGCGCTGCTGATACATTTTGCTTTCGGGCTCTATCGCAGCATATGGCAATATGCGGGTATGTGGGAACTTTTCCGAGGTGTCGGCGCCGGGCTTTTTGATTCGGGGCTGTTCATCTTACTCCTCGGGCTTTCTTTTCACCGTCCTACGGCGGTGCGTCCCGCATTTCTGGTATTTCTTTTCTTTCTGATAACATTCGTGCTTTTGGTTTCGAGATTCTCTTACAGAGGATTGCGAATGATAAAGGAAAATTGGCAGATGCGCGGGGTAAAAAAAGTCCGCGTTATGCTGATAGGTGCAGGATCGGCGTCCGAGACGGTCATCCGTGAATTGCAGGATAAAAAATCCGTTCGAAACATCGTTCCCGTCTGCATCATTGACGATGACCGAGCAAAAAGAGGAACCACACTTCATTCCGTTCCCGTTGTGGGAGACAGAGATTCAATAATCGAAAATGCAAAACGGAGACGAATTGACGAGATATGGCTCTCCATTCCGTCCGTAACGCGAAAAGAACAGGCGGCTATTCTTGACATTTGCAAGCAGACGGGATGCGTTCTTAAAATTATCCCAGGGCTTGACAGCATTCTGAAAGGTTCCGCGCATATAAACAACCTGCGCAAAGTAGAGGTTGAAGACCTGCTCGGCAGAGACCCGATAAAATTTGATATGGATAACGTTTCGGCTTACATAAACAACAAAGTTGTGCTTGTCACGGGAGGCGGAGGCTCTATCGGAAGCGAACTTTGCCGACAGATTGCGGGATTCGGTCCGAAACAACTGATAATTTTCGACGTCTACGAAAACAATGCGTATGATATAAGAAATGAACTCCGCACAAGATTCCCCGATCTTGACCTTATCACGCTTATCGGTTCCGTAAGAGACCACAAGCGTGTTGAGGCGGTTTTTGAACTTTACAGACCGCAAATAGTTTTCCATGCGGCGGCGCATAAGCACGTTCCGTTGATGGAAGACAGCCCGAACGAGGCAATAAAAAACAATGTTTTCGGAACATTCAAAGTGGCAAAAGCCGCGGATATGTACAACACGGAAAAATTCGTGCTCATCTCAACGGACAAGGCTGTAAATCCGACAAACATCATGGGTGCGTCAAAACGTCTTTGCGAAATGGTCGTGCAGTATTTCAACGACCGTTCAAAGACAGAATATGTTGCCGTCCGTTTCGGAAATGTTCTCGGCAGCAACGGCAGCGTTATTCCCCTGTTCAAAAAACAGATTGCCGACGGCGGTCCCGTCACGGTTACGGACAAGCGTATTATACGTTACTTCATGACCATTCCCGAGGCTGTTTCGCTCGTTCTTGAAGCGGGAACGTACGCAAAAGGCGGAGAGATATTCGTTCTCGACATGGGCAAACCGGTCAAGATACTCGACCTTGCCGAAAACCTTATACGCCTTTCGGGATATACGCCGTATAAAGATATCGAAATTAAATTTACGGGTTTGCGCCCCGGCGAAAAACTTTATGAAGAGTTGCTCATAGACACGGCAAATCTGAAAAAGACGGCGAACGACCTGATATATGTGGACGATCCGCCGCCGCTCGCGCCTGATTTCCGCGAAAAGATAGATCATCTTTACAACGTCATGCTTGACGATTCGGTGGACATGAGAGCACTCATACGCGACCTTGTTCCGACATATATCTCACCCGAAGACCGTTCTTTTCGCTTTTTTGCGCCGAAAGATTCCGACCCAAAAATGCAGGGCGTGGGAAACAAAGTTCCCACGCCCGTAACAGATTGATCAGACCTTAATTTTGATCATAATATGCTTTTTTATTCTTTTTATTCGACCTCGATAAGCCCGTATTTACCGTCTCGGCGGCGATAAATTATGCGCGGCTTGTTTTCGCTGTCAGTATAGATGAAAAAGTCGTGCGCAAGCAGATTCATCTGCAATATAGCTTCCTCGTCCGTCATCGGCTTCGGATCGATTTTCTTGGTCTTGATTATGTCATAATCATCTTCCGCGAAATCCGAAGATTCGAGAATTTCCGAGTCGATCGGCTTTTTGATGCGCTTCTCCAACTTCGTCTTATGTCTGCGGATCTGCCTTGTCAAGATTTCAACTATCTCGTCAACGCTGTACTTGAAGTCGTCCGTAGTGGATTGGGCACGGAAAATAAGCCCGCTGTTTTCCGCGGTGACTTCAACTTTGTGGCGGTTGTCCCTTTCCAGAGTGTAAACCACGGTCACTTCGCAGTCCTCGGGGAAGAATTTGTCAAGTTTTTTGAGTTTCTTCTCCGTATAATTCTTTGTGTCCTGATAAGCCGTGCATTTTCTGGAAACGTACCTGATTTTCATAACCGTCGCTCCTTTGTTTCAGACTGAACAGGTTTTGAGCCGTCTGAACGGCGGGCGCCGGGGAACGGCATCTCCCCTGTCCGCACCTTTATTGTAGCACATTTTCATCCGATTTTGAAGTGGTAATTTTACTAAATTTCAAGAGCGATTTTGATTATAAATGACAGGCTTTTTCCGCGTTTTGAAAACACTCCGCCGAGACCTTTTCAAAAAACGCAAATTTCTGCCGTTTTCATCAATTTTTTTGTAAAAAGGTCTTTATTTTTTTCGCCGCGCGTGGTATAATGGATTAAATAGGCTGAGGAGGATTCACCGATGTTTGAGAATCATAAAACCCCCGTGACCGTTATGCCCGGACACAGTTACTATATTCGCTTCCGCGTAATTTTTGACAGGCATCTCGACCAAACCGACCTGGTGCATTACAACAACATCGTTGCGGCTTGGTACATTGATTGCTGTGTAAACGCAGCATTCGGCAGAAACTACGATCTTTGCGCATTTGACAGAACAATCAAATACATGAAACCCGTTTACGTTACACGATTTGATGTTGCGCACGAAGATCTTTCGGTCGCGGACAAGCTCATAACGTATCTTGAAGACAGGTGTTTTTCTGAGCTCCGTCACTCAAAAGTGCAGAGAATAGAGATAGCTTTCTCCGACGTTGCGGACTAAAAAACGAATTTTCTGTTAAATTGTTGCAATATTATTTATCTTTTGATATAATGATATAAAGATATTAACGGCTTTATTGCCCGGAGGTATGCTATGAGAATAATTTCCGGTCGGGCAAGAGGAGTCCGACTTAAAACGCCCGATGAAAGCCTGCCCGTCCGCCCGACGGGAGACAGAGTAAAAGAAGCGATGTTCAGCGCGATTCAATTTGATATAAAGGGCGAAGTTCTCGATCTTTTTGCGGGAACGGGGCAACTCGGGCTCGAAGCGCTTTCGCGAGGGGCGGAACACTGCGTGTTTTGCGACAATGCGGCGACATCCTGCGCAATAGTGAAAGAAAACGTAAAGCGAACGAAAAGCGAAGACAGGGCAACCGTTCTGAACGTTGATTACAAACGGTATCTGAAACACGACGCGGACAGGGTTTTTGATGTTGTTTTTATTGACCCTCCTTACGCGTCCGGGCTTTCGGACAAGGCGCTGTCATACCTTTCCGACGGAGCGTTGCTTTCGGACGATGCGGTAGTTGTTCTCGAATGTGACAGCGCGGATAAAAAACCGGAGGAGATCGGGGAACTCATATTGAGAAAAAGATATACTTTTTCGGGAGTATCGTTTCTCGTCTATATCAAGAGGAAAGAAAATGACTGATATTGTTGCGGTTTGCCCGGGCAGTTACGACCCGATAACAAAAGGACATGAAGACATTATCCGCAGAGCGGCAAACCTGTTTGGGAAAGTTTGCGTTCTTGTCAGCGTGAACCGAGAAAAGAAGACGCTGTTTTCAAAAGAAGAGCGCGTGCGGATGTGCAAAAAAACGTTTGAGGACGACCCGAGAATAACGGTTGACGCTTATGACGGACTGGTGGTTGATTTCTGCAAAAAGGCAGGAGCTGCGGTGCTTGTAAAAGGCGTTCGGAATCAAACGGATTATGAATACGAAGCGTCAAAGCCCGAACTGTGCCATGTCAGTTCCTCGGCGGTTCGAGAACTCATCTCGTTCAAAGCCGATGTTTCGGATTATGTTTCGGAAAAGATTATAAGAGATATACGAAAAAAATACTGTGAAGAGGTGTAAATGATGGCAAACGATTTTTACAAGGATCTCGAAGAACTCGAAGACCTTATTGAAGACGCATTCCATATTCCCCTGTTTAAGGGAAAAGTTATTTTGGATGAATCCAGATTTTTTGATATAATGGATAATATTCGTCAGAATCTTCCGATTGAGCTCAAAAAATCGAAAGAGTTGCTTGAAAACAAAGAGACGATGATGAACAGAGTCAAAGAAGATTCCGACATCATGAAAGAAAAAGCAAGAAAAGCGGCGGAACAGATGCTGGTTAAAGCAAAAAAGAACTCCGATGCAATGATAGAAAGAGCAAAAGCACAGGCAGAGGCTCTTGTCAACGAACAGGAAATCATGATAATCGCCCGTGAAAGAGCGGCTGAAACGATAGACAAGTCAAAAGCCGAGGCGGCAAGAATGAGAACCGCTGCCGTTAACTATATAACGGAAATCCTCGGAAACTCCGAAGACCAGCTTCGTGACGCGCTTTCCGCAGTTGAAAAAGCAAAGAGCCAGTATGAGGGTCAATAATAAAATTAAAAGAACAATTATATCAAAGAAAAAGGCGTATTCCGTAATATGCCTTTTTCTGTCATTCACGTTTTTTTTGACTTCCTGCTCGCTTTTCGGAACGTCCATCACGGATCTTGTCGGGTAACTTGAAACGACGGCTCCCGAAGAAACAAAACAAAAAGATACGACTTTCAAACTTCCCTACTCTCTTTCCGACACGCTTGACATTTACAACATCGAAAGCCGAGTCAACAACGACCTTGCTTCTCTTTGTTACGACGGACTTATAAAAGTCAATTCCTCATGGGACGCGGAGTGCAATCTTGCGGAAAGTTTTGAGAAAAAAAACGCGACAGTAATTTTCAAAATTTCGGATAAAGCCGTTTTTTCGGACGGAACTC
>ERZ1026844.2204-NODE-2204-length-10580-cov-7.319525_pt1 | contig 10580 bp, 10 predicted proteins | sample MGYA00380152_ERZ1026844 | MGnify/ENA primary metagenome ERZ1026844 (study PRJEB33269, sample SAMEA4719788) | human gut metagenome | biome: human-associated habitat; feature: organic feature; material: feces | place: Cameroon | collected 2013-10 ... | reverse complement strand
GATGGTGGTGATGGTGGCAGCTGCAATGGGGATCGTCGCACTCCTCACCGTCGTGATGATGCTCGTGCTCGTGGTCATGGTCGTGGTCGTGGTCGTGGCAATGCTCATGGTCGTGGTCATGGTCATGCTCGTGATGGTGGCAATGCTCGTCCTCATCATGGTCATGATGGCAGTGGTCATCCTCCTCGTGGTCATGGTGGCAGCAGTGGTCGTGGTCATCCTCCTCGTGGTCGTGGTGATGATGGTGATGCTCCGCCTCGTCCGCCGCGTGCTCGGCCTGCATCCGCGCCAGCAGCTCATCGGCCAGCGACACCTTCTCGATGGCGCTGAGGATGGTCTTGCCGTCCAGCTCGTCCCACGGCGTGGTGAGGATGGCGGCGTTGGGATTTTTCTCCCGCAGCAGAGCCACGGCAGCCTCCAGCTTCTCCTGATTCAGCTTTTGGGTGCGGGAGAGGATGATGGTGCCGGCGGACTCGATCTGGTTGTTGTAGAACTCGCCGAAGTTCTTCATGTAGACCTTGACCTTGGTGGCGTCGGCCACGGTGACGAAGCTGTTGAGCTTCATGTCCGGCACGTCCTTGACGGTGTTCTCCACCGCCACGATCACGTCGCTGAGCTTGCCCACGCCGGAGGGCTCGATGAGGATGCGATCGGGGGCGAACTGCTGATGCACGTCCTTCAGCGCCTTGTTGAAGTCGCCCACCAGCGAGCAGCAGATGCAGCCGGAGGACATCTCGCTGATCTGGACGCCGGACTCCTTCAGAAAGCCGCCGTCGATGCTGATCTCGCCGAATTCATTTTCGATGAGCACCAGCTTCTCGCCCTGAAAGGCCTCCGCCAGCAGCTTCTTGATGAGCGTGGTCTTGCCTGCGCCCAGAAAGCCGGATACGATATCGATCTTTGTCATAGTAAAACCTTCTTTTCTCTGCCGCCTGCGGCGGCACATAGTCTTTCTCTCATATCATATCCCTTTTTCCCGAAAATGCAAGTGGGCGCAGGGAAAAACTATCTCCCTGCGCCCCATAGCGGCGTATGTGTCCGCTACCAGCTGGTGTTCTCTCCGTCGTTGAGAAAGCCGTCGCTGTCGTGGACGTAGCCGTTTTCCAGCATCTGCCGGAAGGTGGCGGTGCTGTCCGCGCCGCGCCGCAGGGCGCGGCGTCCCATGCGGCCCTCCGCCTGCGTGCCGGGCAGCGTATCCTCCCCGTTTCGCCGGTTTTCTCCGGCGCCGGGCTGGGCGGGCGTGTCGGTGCCGTTCTGCCAGCTGCCGCCGCTGCCGTTATCCTGCGGGGCGTTCTGGCTCTGGTTGGTATCGGGGCGGCTGGGACTGCCGCCGTTGTTCCGGTCATCGTCCTTGCCGCAGGCCGTCAGCGCCAATGCCAGTACCAGCACCGCGAGGATCGCGGAAAATCGTCTCATGATGCAAAAACCTCCCTTGCTCGTTGTGCGCGTTGCGCCGCAGTTAGTATCCGTCTGCGGCGGCGTTCATAGCCGTGAGGAATACTGGCGGAATGTGTATTTTTTGGCTTTTGCCGCAGAAACGTTGCCTTTTGCACCTGCGTATGGTACAATACTCATTCAAAGATACGCAAAAATGATTACGAAACGTAATGTATGCGGCGGATATGACCGACCGTATAGCTGACAGGAGGTCAAATCATGCAAAATCTGGAAAAACAATACCATATCCACTGCGAGGAGGGCGACGTAGGCCGCTATGTGATCCTGCCCGGCGACCCGGGGCGCTGCGAGAAGATTGCCGCACTGTTTGACGACGCCCGTTTCGTGGCGCAGAACCGGGAGTACACCGTCTACACCGGCACGCTGCTGGGGGAGAAGGTATCCGTCTGCTCCACCGGCATCGGCGGGCCGTCCGCCTCCATCGCCATGGAGGAGCTGCACAACATCGGCGCGGACACGTTCCTTCGCGTAGGCACCTGCGGCGGCATCGATCTGGACGTCCGCAGCGGCGACGTGGTGGTGGCCACCGGCGCCATCCGCTTCGAGCATACCAGCCGGGAGTACGCGCCTATTGAGTACCCCGCCGTGGCGGACTTCGAGGTGACCACCGCGCTGGTGCAGGCAGCCAAGGCGCTGGGCAAGCGGACACAGGTGGGCGTCGTCCAGTGCAAGGATGCGTTCTACGGCCAGCACAGCCCTGCCAGGATGCCGGTGTCCTATGAGCTGCTGAACAAGTGGGAGGCGTGGAAGCGCCTGCACGTTAAGGCCAGCGAGATGGAGTCTGCCGCACTGTTCGTGGTGGCGGACGCACTCCAGTGCCGCTGCGGCTCCTGCTTCCATGTGGTGTGGAACCAGGAGCGGGAGAAGGCCGGGCTGGATCAGGACATGAGCGAGGACACCACCGCCGCCGTGCAGGTGGGCGTGGAGGCGCTGAAGCTGCTGATCCAAGCGGACCGGGAAAAGGCCGCCGCGCAGAAATAAACAAAAAAAGAAAGCCGCAGATGCCTGCGGCTTTCTTTTTTGCTTACAGCGCTTCCTCCAACGCCTTGCACTCCTGCGCCTCCTGCCGGTAGTCGGCGGCGGACTGGCGGACAGAGGCCATCTCCGCCTCCGTCAGCGGGCGCTTTACCTTGGCGGGAGAGCCGATGACCATGCTACCGTCGGGGATGACGGCGTTCTGGGTCACCAGCGCGCCGGCGCCGATGAGACAGTTCTTGCCGATTTTTGCGCCGTTGAGGACGATGGCACCCATGCCGATGAGGGTCTCGTCGCCGATGGTACAGCCGTGGAGGATGGCGCCGTGTCCCACGGTGACATTCTTACCCACCGTCACCGGCAGGTCGTACTCCACATGGACCACGCAGTTGTCCTGAATGTTGGTACCCTCGCCGATGGAGATGGCGGCGCGGTCGCCCCGCAGCACCGCGTTATAGAACACGCTGCTGCCGGCGGCCAGCTGTACGTCGCCCCGGACGACAGCGCCGGGCGCCACAAAAACGGAGGGATGGATATCGGGCTTTTTCATGGGAAAAGGATCCTTTCAGTGTTTTTCCACATTGTACCACGTTTTTTCCGGATAACCAGCGTTTCCAGCAAAATTTCTTAAAAATCGCCCTTACATTTTTTGACATAGTGTGGTATAATTCTCACAGTGAGTAAAGAGCCGCACGGCTGGGGAAGAGCGGACGTGCGGCGTTTCCATGCTTTGTGTGTTTGTGTAAGGAGTGTGAAAAAATGTTTGCAGCAGGTGACCTGGTGGTGTATGGCGGCGAGGGCGTCTGCCGGGTGGAGCGTGTTGGCCCGTCCGGGATGGCCTATGACGACGGCGGCCGGCTCTACTATCATCTGACGCCGCTGTACCGCAGCGGCACGGTGCTGACGCCGGTGGACACCGGCATTTTGATGCGCCCCGTTATCACGAGAGAGGCGGCGCTGGCGCTGATCGCGTCTATACCTATGCTGCCGCCCTGCAAGCCGGAGCAGGCGGGCGTCCGGGCTGCCCGGGATTTCTACCATCAGGTGGTGATGCGCTGCGAGTGCGGCGAACTGGCGGCCATGATCCACAATGTGTGCCGCAAGCGGGCGTGGGCGGTGCGCCACGGCAAAAAGGTCAGCCAGATGGACGAGCGCTATCTCAAGCGCGCCGAGGACCAGCTGTATGGCGAGCTGGCCGCCGTGCTGGGTACGGAGCGGGGCGAGGTGGCGGATCTCATCCGCCAGAGCTGGCCCGGATGGCCGGAGAAGCTGCCGGAGCCTGCACCGGCAGAGGCGTAAAAAAAAGAGAAAAACGCATAGAGACAAAAAGGGAACGGAGAGCAGCGCTCTCCGTTCCCTTTTTTGTTAGATCAGAAGTGGCGGACAAGTCCGGCGATGAGCAGGGTGGGCAGCAGCCACAGCAGCAGGAACAGCACCATGGCTACCGGCGTCAGCACCGTGAAATTGCCCACGGAGGTCAGGTAGTAGGCCAGCAGGATGCCGCACAGGGAGCCGATATAGCTGAGGACGGTGGCGGTGCGGACAGCCCGAACCATGCGGCGGCTTCCCACCACCGACTCTGCCAGCGGGAGAAGCCCCTCGCGGCAGACGATGACGTTGGGTGCGTCACCCTGCTGCGACGCCAGCTGTGCCAGCGCCAGCCGGGTGGACACATCGGGATAGACCACCTTGGCGTCCACGCCGAACTTCCGCTTGATAAGGCCGGGGGTCACATTGCTGCTGCGGACAGCCAGCACCGGCGTGATACGGCTGCGGCGCATAGCCCGCAGCGCCCACTCCGCGTTGCGGGAGGGCTGGTACTTCACGGCGAACACCGCCGTCAGCACGCCGTCCACCGCCAGAAAGAGGCCGGTTTGAAGCTTCAGATCCCGCGGCAGCGCCACCCGGCGCTTTTTCATGAAATAGGCGCTGCCCATCAGCACCGTCTCGCCCCGGATGGCGGCCTCCACGCCGCCCTCCTCGCAGTAGCGCAGCTCGTCCACCCGCATGGGGTAGCCGCCCTCCACCGTGAGCTGCCGATCCAGCAGCGGCGCAAGGCTGCTGTCGGCGGCCTTGGATACGGCGGCGGCGTAGGACACGGCGCGCACGCGCTCCTCGCCATAGACCTTATAGCCGTTGAGGGTCACAGTACCGGCGGGAAACAGATCATCGTCGGTGAGGATGATGCGTCCGGCGCGGGCCACGGCTTTTGCACCGGCGTACCCGGCGGCGGCCGCGCCGCTGCGCTCCAGCCGGCGGGACAGGTAGTACAGGGGCAGCGTCCCTGTCAGGGGCAGGGATAGCTGGACACCGGCGCCGGTAAGGACGGCCAGCACCCAGGGGAATTCCTCCATGGGCCGGGCGGTGAAGCACACCACACCGGACAGCACCACCGCGATGCTCAGCAGCAGCGGCAGCACATAGTTCTGCCACTGACGGGCGGGGTCGGGGCGCATGGCCGTACGGTAAAAGCCCTCCAGCACGCCCCGCTGCTTGCAGACACCGGCGGGCAGCACAGACACCACATAGGGCGGTACGCCGTTGACATCCGCCAGATGGAAGGCGATGCGGCGGGTCTCCGCCGTCAGGTACAGGCCCAGCTGACAGATCAGGATCAGAAGAGCGCCAGCGGCGGCGTAGGGGGTGGACAGGGTGCTGCCGGTGACGATGCCGCTGACGCAGCACAAAAGATCCGCCAGCACCGTCACACCGGCGCACAGCTCGCAGCCCACACGGCCGTCCCGCAGCATCCGGTAAGCCGTCTGCCACACCGGCAGACACAGCAGCGCCGTCAGCAGCAGCCCGCCGCCCAGCACGGCGCAGCGCAGCAGCGCGGCGTCCAGCCACGCGGGGGGCAATACCTCCAGCTCCTGCAAAACGGCGGCTACCACCAGCAGCAGCGCGGGGAACGCACCCAGCACCAGCCCGCGGCGCAGCCGGTTGCACCGGCGCTTTTCCTCCCGCAGGGCGTCGTCCATGCGAGGCTCCGGCTCCTCCGGTTCCTCCGGCTCCGGCTCGTCCTCCGGCTCATCAAAAAGCTGCTCCGTCTCCTGTGAAAGGCCGCGCCGCCGGTCATCGCCGCGCTCCGTAAAGCGGTGCAGCAGTGCGGCCAGCCGCTGACCCAGCGGGACGGGCTCATCGAGAACGCCGTCCTCCGATTCCTCCAGCACGGATTCCACCGTCTGGTTCATCACGTCCTTCAGACTGACGCGATCCGGCACGTCGGAAAGGGGCGTATCCTCCGGTTCGGGTACAGACTCCGGCTCAACGGTGGGTTTCGGTTCGGGTACAGATTCCGGCTCTGCCGCAGGCGCGGTGTCCGGGTCAGGTACAGACTCCGGAACAGACGGGGCAGCAGGCGCAGGATCCGCCGCAGACGCAGTGTCCGGGGCAGGCTGACGCCCACCCCTGCCGTATTCGGCAAGGATGGCCTCCAGGGAAAGCTCGTCGTCCGGGACGGGCGGCGTATAGGTGGGTCGTTGGTCGCGCCTGCTCATAGTACCTCAGATCGAAAGATCAAACGGGAAGCGCCGGTCATCCCCGCTGGCGCACCGCCTCGTACAGCAGGATGGCTGCGGCGGCGGAGGCGTTCAGGGAGGAGATGCGGCCCTTCATGGGGATGCTTACCAGAAAATCACAGCTCTCGGAGACGAGGCGGGTCATGCCGCTGCCCTCGGAGCCGATGACGATGGCGGCGGGGCCCTTCAGATCCGCGCCGTAAAGGTCGGTGGTGCCGTCGGCGGCGGTGCCGAACACCCAGACGCCCTGCTTTTTCAGCTCCTTCAGCAGGGAGGGGATGTTGGCCACCCGCGCCACGGGGATATAGCTCACCGCACCGGCGGAGGTCTTGGCCACCACGGCGGTCAGACCGGCAGAGCGGCGCTTGGGGATAATGACGCCGTGGGCGCCGGCGCACTCGGCGGTGCGGAGGATGGCGCCCAGATTGTGGGGGTCGGAGATCTCGTCGCACACCACCAGCAGAGGCGGCTCGCCCTTTTCCGCGGCGGCGGCCAGAATGCTCTCCACCGTGGCGTATTCCCGGACGGCGGCCAGCGCGATAACGCCCTGATGGGCGTGGGTGCGGGACATACCGTCCAGCTTGCGGCGGTCGGCCTCCACCACCACGATGCCCGCGTCCCGGGCCTTGGAGGCGATGTGTCCCAGCGTCTTGTCCGTCTCGCCCTTGGCGAGGTAGATCTTGTCGATGGCGGTGCCGACGCGCAGGGCCTCGATCACGGCGTTGCGCCCCTCGATGATGCCGTCAGCCTCCGCATCGGGCAGGGGGCGGCGCGCAGTATCCTTCATATCTCTCATGGGTATGACCTCGTTTTCTTTGTATCCTGTCCAGTATACCACACTATCTCCACGATAGAAAGAAGCATTCATAGAAAATTTACAGAAAATCCGACAGCGTGCCGCTTGTGACGGAGGGTGGAGTGTGGTATACTGTGCCATAATGCAAAAGTCTACCACCCGGTGGTTTCTACGGAGGATACACATGGCCAACAACGACAAAAACAACAAAAACGGCAAGGGCCGCAGCAACCTGCGGGGCATCCTGACGCTGGTGGCATGGGCGCTGGTGCTGACGGTGGCATTCAACTATTTCGCCGCCTACAACAGCAACGCCACCAATAAGGCCACCAGCCACGAGATCAAATACAGCGAGATGGTGTCCCTCATCGAGGGCGGCAAGGTGGACGAGGTGCTGTTCAAGGACGACGCCATCTACATCACGCCGGTGGAGGGCTACACCTACACCGAGGAGAAGGACGAGAACAGCAAGACGCCGCCCAAATCCTATACCCAGGCCAAGGATTCCAAGCTGACGCTGTACACCGCCTATCTCAACGACACCGATCTGCTGCCCCTTCTGAAGGAGCATAAGGTGTCCTATACCGGCTACTACGAGTCGCAGATGAACCCGGTGCTGGTGTTCATGGTGCAGTACATCCTGCCGACCATCATCATGGTGGGCCTGTTGATGTTGGTGTTCCGTATGCTGGCCAAAAACGGCGGCGGAGGCTTCGGCGGCATCGGCAGCGTGGGCAAGGCCAACGCCAAGGTCTACATGGAGAAGTCCACCGGCGTCACCTTCAAGGATGTGGCCGGACAGGACGAGGCCAAGGAGTCGCTGGAGGAGATCATCGACTTCCTCCACAACCCCGGAAAGTACACCGCCATCGGCGCCAAGCTGCCCAAGGGCGCGCTGCTGGTGGGCTCTCCCGGTACCGGCAAGACCCTGCTGGCCAAGGCCGTGGCAGGCGAGGCGGGCGTGCCGTTCTTCTCCATCTCCGGCTCTGACTTCGTGGAGATGTTCGTGGGCGTGGGCGCCAGCCGTGTCCGCGACCTGTTCAAGGAGGCTGCCAAGGTAGCCCCGTGCATCATCTTCATCGACGAGATCGACACCATCGGTAAATCCCGCGACGGCGGCAAGTTCGGCGGCGGCAACGACGAGCGCGAGCAGACGCTGAACCAGCTGCTGGCGGAGCTGGACGGCTTTGACCCCGGCAAGGGCATTATCGTGCTGGGCGCTACCAACCGCCCGGAGGTGCTGGACAAGGCGCTGCTGCGCCCCGGCCGCTTCGACCGGCGCATCACCGTGGATCGTCCCAATCTGGCGGGTCGTCTTGCCACCTTGCAGGTGCATACCCGCAACATCCGTCTGTCCGAGGACGTGGATCTGAACAAGATCGCCCAGGCCACCGCCGGCTGCGTCGGCGCGGATCTGGCCAATCTGGTGAACGAGGCGGCGCTGCGCGCCGTCCGCAAGGGCCGCAAGGCCGTAAATCAGGAGGATCTGCTGGTTTCCTTCGAGCTGGTCATTGCCGGCGCCGAAAAGAAGGGTACCGTCATCACCGAGGAGGAAAAGCGCATTATCGCCTACCACGAGGTGGGTCATGCGCTGGTGGCGGCCAAGCAGAAGAACGCCCAGCCGGTGAGTAAGATCACCATCGTACCCCATACGCAGGGCGCGCTGGGCTACACGCTGCATCTGCCGGAGGAGGAGAAGTTCCTCATGTCCAAGGAGGACATTCTGGCGGAGATCCGCACGCTGCTGGCAGGCCGTTCCAGCGAGGAGATCGTGTGCGATACCATGACCTCCGGTGCCGCCAACGACATCGAGCGTGCCACGGAGATGGCGCGGAATCTGGTGGCGCGCTTCGGTATGTGCGACGAGTTCGATATGATGGCGCTGGGTACCATCCAGAGCCAGTATCTGGACGGCGGCTACTCCATGACCTGCGCGCAGGAGACCTACGCCGCGGCGGATCGGGAGACCATCAAGATCATCCGCCAGTGCCACGAGGAGGCCAAGCAGATCCTGCGGGACAACCGGGAGCTGCTGGACAAGATCGCCGCGTACCTGCTGAAGAAGGAAACCATCACCGGACAGGAGATGATGGCCATCATCGAGGGCCGCGATCCGAAGACGGTGGACAACTACGGAGCCTCCCGCGACGGGGAGCAGAAGCTGTTCCGTCCCAGCGTGCCGGAGACCATCGAGGCGCCCGCCAAGCACATCAACATCGTGTCCGAGCCGATCCCCATGCCGGACTTCGACCAGCCGGAGGAGAAGCAGCCGGAGAGCCCCTCCGCAGAGGAGAAGCCCTCCGCACAGGACGAGCCGCAGGACGGCGAAACGAAATAAAGAATAAGAGGAGGCACCCGCGCCAACGGCGCGGGTGCCTCTTTTCGGTTAGTCATGCGATGGCCGGCTCTTTGCGCACTCTATATAGAGCGCCTCACACGCCTGCTGCGCCTCCACCAGCAGGCGGATGGCTTGTTCAGCGGCACGAGCCATTGTCAGGTACATTTCACGGTAAAGATCAGCATCTGTCATACCATCACCCCCTTGTGAAAATTATAGGACAATATTACCCTAATTGTAATAGGACAATTTGACATAATAAATGCGGTGATTGTTATGAGCAGATTGCGGGAACTTCGGAAAGAGCGGGGATATACCCAGATCAAAATGCAGATGCTGACCGGCATTGACCAAAGCGCCTATTCCAAAATCGAACGGGGCGAGCGGTATCTCAGCTTTGAGCAGTGTCGCCGTGTGGCCTTGGCGCTGGATACCAGTATGGACTATCTGGCGGGGCTGACCGATGAGAAAAAGCCCTATCCCCGCAGAAAATGATATGAAAAAGCAAAGAGGCACCCGCGCCAACGGCGCGGGTGCCTCTTTTATAATATCGGTTTTCCGATACAATGTCAGTTTTCCGGGAATGTCCGCGCTGTGTCGCACAGCAGGGGCAGCGCCTTTTCAAACTCCACACCGTACCAGTCCGCCTGCGGGTCGCGGGCGGTGACGTCGATGCAGGCCAGCGTGAAGCGCACCGCCAGCGAGGCGGCCTCCTCCAGCGAAAGACCCCGCATCATGCCGCCCACCACCGTGGCGGCGAAGATGTCGCCGGTGCCGTGGAAGGAGCCGCGCTGCCGCCGGTCAAGGCAGGTGAAATATGTGTCGGTACAGCTGTCGTAGCCCATGGCGCCCAGTTTGTCCGGCGTGAAGGATACGCCGGTGAGCACCACGCGCTTTGCACCCAGCGCCGCCACGCCCCGCAGCAGCTCCCGGACAAAGGGCTCGTCCATCTCCTCCCGGTAGGGCGTACCGGTGAGGAGACACGCCTCCGTCAGGTTGGGGATGGCCACATCGGCCTGCGCCACCACCTGCGCCATGACGGAGGGGAAGTCCGGCCCGAAGCCGGTGTAGAGCTTTCCGTGATCGGCCATGGCGGGATCCACGAAGATCATGGTGTCAGGGGATCTTACGGCGTCAAAGAAATCCAGCACCTGCCGCACCTGTTCAGCAGAGGCGATATAGCCGGTGTACAGCGCGTCAAAGTGGACGTGCTGGGAGCGCCAGTGGGCGGCGATAGCCGTCAGCTGGTCGGACAGGTCGCGGCTGACGAAGCCGGGGAAGGCGGTGTGGGCACTGAGGACGGCAGTGGGTACGATGGCACACTCCACGCCCAGCGCGGAGATCACCGGCAGCGCCACGGTCAGGGAGCAGCGTCCCAGACAGGAGATATCCTGAATGGATGCGATACGTTTCATGAGGGGATACCTCCGTTTCAGGTGTTTCTGGTGCGGGCGGCGGGACTCGAACCCGCACGCCTTACGGCAATGGAACCTAA
>ERZ1026844.2201-NODE-2201-length-10590-cov-8.752919_pt1 | contig 10590 bp, 10 predicted proteins | sample MGYA00380152_ERZ1026844 | MGnify/ENA primary metagenome ERZ1026844 (study PRJEB33269, sample SAMEA4719788) | human gut metagenome | biome: human-associated habitat; feature: organic feature; material: feces | place: Cameroon | collected 2013-10 ... | reverse complement strand
CTAGCATGCCCCTATTGCCTTCGGCACTTCCCCCGAAGGGGGAAGCAAGACGTTATGTAGCTAACGATTTCCTTAACTTAATAGCATTACCACTCTAGGGGAAGGGGGACCGCGTCAGCGGTGGATAGGGTGCTTTCGTAAATCGTCGATTTGAGGCGCTCCTTCCCACCCGCTTGCATACCGCCGGTGCCCTATCCGCCCCTTCGGGGCACCTTCCCCTCGAGGGGAAGGCTGACGATACGAGAATACCGTCATCTAAAATGCGGCGAAGCCGCCACCACAACCCTGAACCCACAACCCTGAATCCTTTCCCCTATTTCTTAAAGGAGCCTTTTATGGAGGAACGCAAACTTGCCCGCTGGCTTTCCCGCTACGACGGGCCGCCGCTCACACTGATGGAGGTGTGCGGGACGCATACCTCAGCGCTGTACCGTTCGGGCATCCGTCAGATGCTCCCGCCGCAGATCACCTTCCTCTCCGGACCGGGCTGTCCGGTGTGTGTGACACCGACGTCCTACATTGATAAGCTCGTCCGCTATGCGCTCACTCCGGGCTGTCAGGTGATGGCCTTCGGCGATCTCCTCGCCGTCCCGGGCAGTCATATGTCACTCTCCGGTGCGGAAGGCAGGGGTGGGCGTGTTGATTTCTTCTACGATCCGGAAGATGTGCTCGCCAAGGCGGAGGCCGATCGAGGGACGACCTTCATCCTCGCCGCTGTCGGCTTTGAGACGACCGCGCCTGTCTGGGCGGATCTCATCCGCCGCGTCTATGAGGAGCACATCCCGAATGTCCGCTTCCTGACGGCACTCAAAACAATGCCGGGGGCGATGTCGCTGATCTCCGGAGAAAGCCACATCGATGGCTTCCTCTGCCCCGGGCATGTCGCCGTGATCACAGGATGCCGTCCGTTCAGAAAACTGGCGGAAGAAACGGAAGAGACGATGGTGATCGGCGGCTTCTCGCCCGCTGACCTTCTCCGCGCACTGACGCGGCTCGTGCTTGCGGCGTCGCAGAAAAAGAGGGGACTATGGAATGAGTATCCGAGCGTTGTGACGGAAGAGGGAAATCCGAAGGCACTGGCTCTCCTTGCGGATGTTTTCACGCCGGGGGATGCCGTGTGGCGCGGTCTTGGGACGATCGCAGGCTCCGGGCTTTATCTCCGGGAGAAATACCGTGCGCTCGATGCGGGCAGCTGGGGACTCTCAGAAGACCAGATGCCCGCCGGCTGTCGCTGCGGCGATGTCCTGACAGGCCGCATCACGAGCGAAGAATGTCCCTGCTTCGGCCGTGCCTGCACGCCTGAGCATCCTGTCGGTGCCTGTATGGTCTCCTCCGAGGGTGCCTGCTGCATCACCTATCGGGAGAAGTGATTGCGTGACTAGGGATTAGTGACTAGAGATTAGGATTCTCCAGCATCGTCATCCCGAGCGTAGCCGAGGGTCTCTACTGCACTGTGGGAATCAGCATGTATGCGCCGGGGAAAAACGATGTCTTGGTGCTGCCGAACATCAGGCAATGAGCGTTCTGCTATAGAGATTTCTCGGCTACGCTCGAAATGACGACGGCGCGAAGCGCTATCAAAATTCTGCGGCGCTTCATTATTTTATGCGCCGCACCACCATTTCTCATTTCTAATTTCTCATGCAAGCAAAGCTTTCATTCGAAATCAAGGGACAGCACGTCCTCGGGGCTAACCCTACACCTATTTTCAGCCAACAAACAACAAGGAGCCACCTATGAATATCGAACTTCGCCACGGGAGCGGCGGCGAGGAGACGGGGAAGCTCATCGCCTCTCTCTTTGCCAAATACCTGACAAATCCCATCTTAGACCGTATGGAAGACGGCGCGGTGCTGCCGCCCCTCTCCGGCGTGCCTGTCATGACGACAGACAGCTTTGTCGTCTCGCCGCTCTTCTTCCCGGGGGGCGACATCGGACGGCTCTCCGTCTGCGGAACGGTGAATGATCTGGCCTCGATGGGGGCAAGGCCTCTCTATCTGACGGCGGGCTTCATCCTCGAGACGGGACTTTCCACCGATGTATTGGAGCCGATCGTCCGCTCCATGGCAGAGACGGCGAAGGAGGCGGGCGTCAAGATTGTGGCCGGTGATACAAAGGTCATCGAAGGGAAGGGCGGCCTTTACATCAATACCGCGGGCCTTGGCGATCGCGCGCCGGACTGTGAGATCTCCTCCGGAAATCTTCACGATGGGGATGCGATCCTCGTCACGGGGACGCTGGGCGACCATCACGCCGTCATCCTCACGGAGCGCATGCAGATGAAGACGACGCTTGCGAGCGACTGTGCGCCCCTGAATCATCTGGTGGAAGCCCTTTTGGCGGCGAAGCTGCCCGTCCATACCATTCGCGACATCACGAGAGGGGGACTGGCGACCGTTGCCAATGAGCTGGCAGCAGCCTCCGGCGTTTCCATCACGCTCTCCGAAGAGGCACTGCCGGTCAGAGAAGAGGTCAAAGCACTCTCCGGCATCCTGGGGCTTGATCCATTGACGATGGGAAACGAGGGCAAGATGCTGATCGCGCTCCCTGCCGCCGAGGCAGAGACGGCGCTTCGCATCCTTCGCGCGCTCCCCTATGGGACAGAGGCTGAAGAGATCGGGCGCGTCAGCACGGGCAGCGGCGTGCATCTTGAGACGCTCTATGGCGGACGCCGCCGCATCCTTCCGCTTCGGGGAGAGGGTCTGCCGAGGATCTGCTGAGAGAAAGTCGGGGATAAGTGACTAGGGATTAGGGATTGGAAGCAAGCGGTGATTGAAATAGCGCAATTGTTGCGCTAATGGTTCTGCAAGGAAGATCCCTCGGCTTCGCTCGGGATGACGATACGTGCGAAGCACCATCAAAATTTCTCGGCGCTTCTATTTTTTTATGCGCCGCACCAAACCCTTTGAACCCGTAGAACCTACAGAACCCGCTGAACCTCTTTCAGCCGCAATCAAAGAGCATCACGCCTCACGGGCCAACCCCGAACCCATTCGATAAGGAGAACATCCATGATCCATAAATTTCACAGCCGGCCGAATGGCTGGGAGGGCATCACGCCCCATATTTACAAGGAAAATCCCGGGGTCTTTCGCGATGTGACGAAGCAGATCCTTTTTGACAACGAAGCTGACCTTCCGGTGCAGTTCCGTTATTTTCAAGTGGAGAAGGACGGCTTCTCTTCGCTGGAAAAGCATGAGCACATGCATCTCGTTTTGATCTTCAAAGGGAAGGGCCATGCGCTTCTTGGAAGTGATGTGCATGAAGTCAGGGAAGGGGATCTCATCACCATCCCGCCCTGGCAGTGGCATCAGTTTCGCGCAGACGCAGGAGACATCCTGGGCTTCCTCTGTCTCGTGAACCATGACCGCGACATCCCCGTCTATCCGACGGAGGAGGAGCTTTTGGCGCTCAAAAGAGATCCGGAGATCGAGAAATTCTTGAAAAAGTAAGGAGCATATATGTTTGAGAACAAGTCGACGATCATTTTTGATATGGACGGGACGCTGATCGACTCCGTCGGCGTGTGGAATCAGGTAGACCTCCGGCTGATCCAAACGCTTGGCGGGCCTGCCATGGCAGAGGGCGATGTCCAGCAGAGAAGGGAGCGCTTCCTGAAGGAGCATCAAGATGCGGAGAAGCCGTATCTTTCTTACTGCGAGGAGCTGGGGAAAACGTATGCCTCTGCATGGCAGGCCGAAGACATTCTGCAGGAGCGTTACCGCATCGCGCAGCATTTCCTGAAGGAGGTCGTGGACTACAAGCCGGGCGCACCGGAGGTGCTCCATGCTTTCAAGAAAGACGGGAAGACACTCGTGATCGCCAGCACCACGCGCCGCGGCAATATGGAAGTATATCGGAAGGAAAATAAAAACATCCGCGGCAAAGCACCGCTTGATTCCTGCTTTGCAAGGATCTACACGCAGGAGGATGCGCCGGAGATCAAGCCAAGCCCGGCCATCTACCTCAAGGTCATTGAGGATATGGGCCTTTCCAAAGAAGAATGCTTTATCTTCGAGGATTCGCTGGCGGGTGCGGCCGCGGCAAGAAATGCCGGCATCGACTTCGCCGTGCTCTATGACCGCTACTCCGACGCCGACCGCGAAGAGCTTGACCAGATGACGCCGTATCAGTTCGCCCATTGGAAGGACGTCCTTTCCGTCATCCGAAGAGACATGTGAGGGGATGAGTGACTGGTGGCTAGGGACTAGGATTCACTCATCGAGTAGATCGCCCGTTGATTTCATTACCAAAGAAGTTCACCGGGTTCTGATGGGGCAATAGAGATGGCAAAGGCTGCATTTCAGTCACCAGTCACTAGTCACCAGTCACTTCCAAACCCTTTGACACGGGACGCTTTTCATGCTATCATTCTCCCATAAGTGAGGGAGTAGCAGCCACTTCGGTGGAGCCCGTCAACATACTGGCAGTGACCCGTACATCCTGCCTGGCTTGCTTTAAAAATGCGAGACTCACGTGCATAGTTTTCGGCTGTGCGCGGGGTCTTTTTTTCGTGGGGAAAAGACAGCGCACGAGATAAAATCAGGAGTTAGGAATTGGAATTAGGAATGAAGGTGGCGGCTTTGCCGCGAACATATGGGGCGATGCCCGAAAATGGCATTTCAGTCACCAGTCACTAGTCCCTAGCTACCCAAATCGCACAGCCCATTTCATTTCGGGGAGATACCAATGAGTGGTTTATTTATTTTGAACAGTGTCCTGCTCGGCGTGGGACTTGCGATGGACGCTTTTTCCGTCTCGCTGGCGAATGGCCTTGCGAATCATTTCCTCCGCCTCCGCACCATGTGTCTCATCGCGGGGACCTTCGGCTTCTTCCAGTGGCTGATGCCGATGGCAGGCTGGGCATGTGTGAACCGGATCGTCGATCTTTTTCAGGTGCTGCTCCCGCTCGTGCCGTGGGCATCGCTGGTCCTGCTCGTCGCCATCGGCGGGCTCATGATCAGGGACGGTCTCTCCGGAGATGAAGAGGACGTCAAGGTCAGCGTGGGCCTCCGCTACCTCTTGCTCCAAGGGCTCGCGACCTCCATGGATGCGCTCTCCGTCGGCTTCACCTTGGCGGAGTACCCCTTCGCCAAAGCGATGCTCGCAAGTATCATCATCGGTATCGTGACCTTCGCCATCTGCATCGCAGGGCTCTTTCTCGGGAAACGCTTCGGCATGAAGCTCGCGGATAAGGCGACCATCTTAGGCGGCGTGATCCTCATCGGGATCGGGATGGAGATCTTCTTCGGCGCGTGAGGATAGAGGGGCAGCCCTTAGGGGGCTGCCCCTTGATTGTGGAAGAAAGCTTTGCTCGAATGAGGAATTAGGAATGAAGGTGCGGCGCATAAAAATATAGAAGCGCCGCGGAGTATAGATGGTGGCGATGCCCGAAGGTGGTATTCAAGTCACTAGTCACTAGTCACTCGCGGCTCCTAATCCCTGGCCACTTCTTATTTCCAACTCTGGGAAAACTTTCAAGCGCAATCTATGGACGAGCCGCCCCTTGGGCTAACCCGAAACCTTTTCTATTCTATATCAATTTTAGAAGATGCCCCTAGGCTTCTATGCCTTTCTCTCATATGCACTGTCAGAAGCATGAGTAAACGCAAATAACAAGCATATACTTGTTCAATAAACGCTTTACAAGCACTTTACCTGTTGTTTACGAAAAAACAGAATGATAAAATATTTCTGATAAACGTGCAACAGAATAGAGGGGCGATGAAGCCTTCAGAAAGACGGACTATCCTCTTGCACGATTTTGAGGGAGCATCTCGGAAGATGCAAGGAGGAAACCTATGAATAAGAAACTGGCATTGCTCGGTGTCGCAGTTCTTTCCGCAGGCATTCTTTTTGCCGGCTGCGGAAACAAAGACAAGAAAGCCGCAGGCGACGCTGCGTGGAAACCAACAAAGGACGTCAAAGTCATCGTGGCGTACAAGGCCGGCTCCGGCACGGACACCGGTGCGCGTCTCTTGACGAACAGCGCGAAGAAATATGTCGGGCAGACACTCGTCATCGAAAATAAACCGGGCGCTGACGGCAAGATCGGCTGGACGGAGCTTGCAAAATCCAAGCCGGACGGACAGACCATCGGCTTCATCAACCTGCCGACCTACACCACGCTCGCGCAGATGGAAGGCTCTGCATTCACGGACAAGTCCATCGTCCCGATCTGCAACCACCTGACAGAAACGGCTGTCGTCGTGGTCAAGAAGGATGCGAAGTGGAACAGCCTGAAGGAACTCGTTGCAGATGCACAGGCAAACCCGGGACAGCTGAAATGCTCTACGAATGGCGTGCAGGCTTCGAATCACACCGCAGCCCAGCTCCTTGCACAGTCTGCGAAATTTGAATACAACGCAGTTCCTTATGGCGGAACTGCTGACCAGCTCCTCGCTCTCCGTCAGGGCGAAGTCGATTTCTCCTGCGCGAAAGTCGCTGATGTGGCAAAACTCATCAAAGGCGACAGCGCAGAGCTGAAAGTCCTCGGCGTTTATGCGGAAAAGAGAGACCCGCAGCTCCCGGATGTACCGACCTTAGGCGAACTCGGCTACTATAATAAATGGTACGGCTCCGCGCGTGCCCTCGTCGCTCCGAAGGGCACCCCGGACAATGTGATCAAGTTCTACGAAGATGCGTTCAAGAAGACCATGGAAGATCCGGAAGTCAAGAAAGCCCATGAAAATGCGGGCATGGTCATCGACTTCAAAGACAGCAAAGCCCTTGGCCAGATGATCGCAGAACAGATGGACTTCTGCAAGAACGTTGTTTCTAAGCTGTATGCGAAATAATTGAGGGTGCAGGGTTCAGGTTGATAGGTTCAGGATTCGCAGCGTGATCCCTATTCTCTGGAAATCACAAAAGCGAGAAACGAGAAGGTGCAAACGCTCGTTTCTCGCTTCTGCTTTCTGGTGACTAGGGACTAGGGACTAGTGGCTAGGGATTAGGTTGGCGATACGAGAAAACCGCTGGTTTCAATTTTCCGCGGCGCTTTCGTAATTTTATGCGCCGCACCAACCCCATGGAACCTCTTGAACCTATAGAACCCGCTCCCCCTCTTTCGCATGCAATCACGAGGCGATACGCCCCATGAGCCAACCCTGAATCCTTACCCCATTTTCCAAAGGAGTCAAACCATTTCATGAAAAAATCAGATATCTATATCTGCGGCTTCATGTACGCTTTCAGTTTCTTTTTCCTCTACCTGACACAGAGCTTTCCTCTCGGGGCGCGGCACTATCCGCACTTCGTCATCGGGCTCCTGCTCATTCTCACCACTGTCCGCGTGGGGCAGATGGTGCGTGACTACCGGAGAGAAAAAACTTCGGAAAACGACATGCCGGTCCTCTTTGACGGCTTTATGCCGAAACAATTCTGGACCATGTTTGCGGCCTTCATCCTCTACTTTGTCATGATGTACCTCGTCGGTTTCTATCCCGCATCCCTGGTCTACCTGCTCTTCTGTCTGAAATTCTTCAAGATCCGTCCGCTCTACATTCTGCTGGTTCTCGCCGGTATGGTGGTGCTGGTATTCGGTACCTTTGATCTCTTCCTGAATGTGCCCCTTCCGATGGGCATGCTCATCGAAGACTTGCTCTAAGGAGGAAATGACATGGATGCGAATACATTAGCACTGATGGCCCAGGGCTTCGGTAATGCTCTGGACCCTATGAATCTTCTCATGATGGTGATCGGCGTCACCATCGGCGTCATTGTCGGCTGCATGCCAGGGCTCTCCGCGGCGATGGGCGTCGCGCTTCTCCTGCCTCTCACCTTTGGGATGAAGGCAGAAACGGGCCTCATCATGCTCGGCGGCATTTACTGCGGCGCCATCTTCGGCGGCTCCATCTGCGCCATCCTGATCCACACCCCGGGCACTCCGGCTTCGGCTGCGACCGCACTCGACGGCTATGAGCTCACCAAACAGGGACGTGCGGGCAAAGCGCTCGGCACCGCCTGCACCGCTTCTTTCTTCGGCGGGCTTCTCTCCTGCATTTCCCTCTACTTCTTCGCACCGCTCCTTGCAGAGCTTGCGATGAAATTCGGCAGTCCGGAATATTTCTGGCTCGCCCTCTTCGGACTCACCATCATCGCCGGCGTCACCACCGGCTCCATGGTCAAGGGCCTCATGAGCGGCGCCTTCGGGCTCATCCTCTCCACCATCGGCATGGACCCGATGGAAGGGACCGCGCGCTACATGTTTGGTGTTGATGAGCTTTACAACGGCATCAATGTCACCTGCGCGATGATCGGACTTTTCTCCATGTCCCAAGTCTTTATCCTCATGGAAAAAGCCATCAAGGAACGCGGAAGCATTGTGAAATTCAAAGACTCCGTGCTGCTCAAAGCCCATGAACTGAAACAGATCGCGCCGACCGTTATCCGCTCATGGCTTATCGGGAACATCATCGGCATTCTTCCTGGCGCGGGCGCCTCCATCGCCTGCTTCCTCGGCTACAATACTGCCAAGCAGTTCTCCAAGACACCGGAGAAATTTGGACACGGCTCCATCGAAGGCGTCGCGGGCTCCGAAGCAGCGAACAACGCCGTCACCGGCGGCTCGCTCATCCCGACGCTGACTCTCGGCATCCCGGGTGAATCCGTCACCGCCGTCCTCATGGGCGGCCTCATCATCCAGGGCCTCCAGCCGGGACCGGAGCTTTTCACGAAATATGCGCCGATGACCTACACCTTCTTCGCCGGCTTCGTCATCGTACAGTTCTTCATGCTCCTCATCGGGCTCGGCGGCTGCCGCATCTTCGCGCACATCGCCAAGATCTCCGATGCCATCCTCATCCCGTGCATCTTCGTCCTCTGCGTCGTCGGCTCCTTCGCTATCAATAACAGCTTCGTCGACGTCGTCCTCATGTTCATCTTCGGCGTCATGGGATACCTCATGCGTAAGATGGGCCTCAATACCGCTGCCGTTGTCCTCGCCCTCATCTTAGGGCCGATCGGCGAGCGTGGCCTGAGGAGAAGCCTCACCCTTTCGGGCAACGACATTTCCATCCTCTTCTCCACCCCGATCTGCTGGGCCCTCATCATCCTCTGCGTCCTCTCCGCCTTCTCCCCACTCCTCATGGACTGGCTAAAGAAAGGGAAAGCAGCTATCAAGGGATGATTCACTAACCCTGAACCCTGAACCTTGAACCCTGAACCAAATGAAAGCAAAGTAAAAAGGGGCTGTGAAGAAATGAGGATTCATTTCTTCACAGCTCCTTTTTGTTGCTGGTGACTTGACGAGCCGTTTCCCTAAATAACTTTTCGCTAAGACTGGAAAAAGAACGGAAAGTATGGTATCATCTATGCATGAGTATGCGGGTGTAGTTCATCGGTAGAACGCCAGCTTCCCAAGCTGGACAGGAGGGTTCGACTCCCTTCATCCGCTCCACATGAATTGTGAGAGCCCGAAAGGGCTCTTTTTTGTTTGGCCTGGTAGGATATAATAGTGGTGACTAGTGACTAAAGCCAAGAAAGGAATCAACGTATGCCATACACCTACTACGATATCGGACTGAATCTTTTTACGAAATCCTTCCCCCACCCGGAGAAGATCATCGAGGACGCGCACGCCGCAGGGATCCAGTGTATCCTGACAGGCTCGGAGGCGGAGGAGAATGAGCTCGTGAATGATTTCACGAAGACCCATGACGTCTACGGGACGGCGGGGATCCATCCGCACAGCGCCGACGAAGCGAAGGAGGAGGATGTGGCGCGCATCGAGGAAATATTGACTACGAATCCCCGCATCCTGGCGGTGGGGGAGACGGGGCTTGACTATGACCGCATGTACAGCAGGAAGGAGAATCAGATCCACTACTTCAAGGAGCTGATTGCGCTCGCAGAGAAATTGGGAAAGCCGCTCTTCCTTCACGAGCGGGACGCGGCGGAGGACTTCATCGCCTGCTTTGCCGGGCATGAAGCCATCTGTCCGCGCTCGGTCGTTCACTGCTATACGGGAAATAAGGAAACGCTCAAGACGCTCCTTTCGATGGGCTTCTATATCGGCATCACGGGCTGGATCTGTGATGAGCGGCGCGCGGATGACCTGCGCGAGGCAGTGACGATCCTTCCGCTGGACCGCGTGATGATCGAGACGGATGCGCCGTACCTCACGCCGCGCGGATTCCACCTGCCGAGGACGAATGTGCCGCAGAATATCACGTATGTGGCAGAGACGCTCGCGCACTACATGGGCGTCTCGGAAGAGGTGCTCACAAAATGCGCGAAGGAGAATACGGAGCGGTTCTGGGGAATCAGATAGAGGGAGAATTAGGAATTAGGAATGAAGGTGGCGGCTTCGCCGCCTTTTTAGAAGAGGGTATTCTCGTATCGCAGCCTTCCCCTCTAGGGGAAGGTTCCTCGCAGGGGCGGATAGGGCAGATATGGTATGAAAGACAGATGGTAGTATAGGAGAAAGAGGGGCGCATTTGTGCTGCTTGCGAAAGCACCTGAGCGCCGCCTTTTTTTATTGGGCGATGCCCGAAAGTGGTATTCAAGTCACGGGTTACCAGTCATAACAACGATATGAGTAGCCCCTTACTATGAAAACCTCTCGAGAGTGAAAAATGGCGCAAAAAGCCC
>ERZ1026844.2194-NODE-2194-length-10620-cov-4.251491_pt1 | contig 10620 bp, 5 predicted proteins | sample MGYA00380152_ERZ1026844 | MGnify/ENA primary metagenome ERZ1026844 (study PRJEB33269, sample SAMEA4719788) | human gut metagenome | biome: human-associated habitat; feature: organic feature; material: feces | place: Cameroon | collected 2013-10 ... | reverse complement strand
CTTATTATAGGAACACTGATCACAAATGTGGCGATAAAGAATGTGGTTGCCAGAACAAGACCGTATGAAGTGATACAGGGATTAGACCTTATGATTGAGAAGCAGAAGGATTTTTCCTTCCCTTCCGGTCATACATGCGCATCCTTTGCGTCAGCATTTGCAATCTACAAGTACAAGGAAGTGTTTCCGAAGAAATGGAGAATTGCGGCAATGGTATTGGCTGCTTTGATCGCATTATCGAGATTATATGTAGGGGTACATTATCCGACCGACGTTCTCGGCGGATTGATCGTCGGACTATTCTCGGGCTGGGCAGGATGGAAGATCGAAGAGCTGATCATGAAAAAGAGAGCAGAGAAAGGGAAATCTGCTGAAAAATAAAGTGAATGACAGGAATTTAAGAACCTGTTGGATAGAAAAAGGATTTGATCTATCCGGTTTTGGCCGGATTTGATCAAATCCTTTTTTGAGTCCACTTTAGAGTGTGACTTTTAAAATTTTGCTATTTATTTTTCTCTTTCTGATTCTCCAGTGCAGCTTCAACGAATCCCTTGAACAGTGGATGCGGTCTGTTTGGTCTGGATTTCAGCTCCGGATGCGCCTGAGTTGCGATAAACCATGGATGAGAAGGGATCTCAACCATCTCTACAATACGGCTGTCCGGTGAAAGTCCGCAAAGAGACATTCCGTTTTCTTCAAGAACTTCACGGTAGTCATTGTTTACTTCATAACGATGACGATGACGTTCTTCAATCTCTTTCTTTCCATACAGTTTATAAGCAAGGGAGTTGTCTTTCAGCACACATGGATAAGAACCAAGTCTTAAAGTACCACCAATATCTTCAATACCAATCTGATCGGACATGATGTGGATGACCGGATGAGTTGTATCCGGATTGAGTTCCATGCTGTGTGCGTCTTTGTAACCGATGACATTTCTTGCAAATTCAACGATAGACAGCTGCATACCAAGGCAGAGACCAAGGAACGGAACGTTGTGTGTACGGGCGTATTTGATCGCTGTGATCTTACCTTCTACACCACGATGGCCAAATCCACCAGGAACAAGAATACCGCTTACGTCAGAGAAGAGTTCTTCAGCATTTTCTTCTGTTACAGTTTCGGAATCGATCCATTTGATATTTACTGTTGTGTGTGTGTAAATTCCGCCGTGCTTTAACGCTTCTACAACACTGATGTATGCGTCATGAAGCTGGATATATTTTCCAACCAGTGCTACAGTCACTTCCTGTGTTGGATGACGAAGGTTTTCAACCATCTCAGTCCAGTCTGTAAGATCCGGTTCCGGGCAGTCAAGATGCAGAGACTCGCATACAACCTGTGCCAGATGTTCTTTCTCCATGGCAAGTGGTGCCTCGTAGAGATATTCTACGTCCAGGTTCTGAAGTACATGGTCAGCTGGGAGATTACAGAACAGAGAAATTTTGTTTCTCATTGCATCATCCAGTGGATATTCGGAACGGCAGACAATGATATCCGGCTGGATTCCCATTCCCTGAAGTTCTTTTACACTTGCCTGTGTCGGTTTTGTCTTCATTTCCTGAGATGCTCTTAAATAAGGAATCAGCGTAACATGGATCAGGATAACATTTTCTGCTCCGCGTTCATGCTGAAACTGACGGATGGATTCAAGGAAAGGCTGGCTTTCAATATCACCAACAGTTCCACCGACCTCAATGATAGCAATCTCAGTATCTGTTGCAGCCGGATTACGGTAGAAACGGCTCTTGATCTCATTTGTAATATGAGGGATTACCTGAACAGTTCCTCCGCCGAAATCTCCGCGGCGTTCTTTCTGAAGAACGGACCAGTAGATCTTTCCTGTTGTAACATTGGAATTCTTTGTCAGGCTTTCATCGATAAATCTTTCGTAATGACCAAGGTCAAGGTCAGTTTCTGCACCGTCATCTGTAACGAAAACCTCTCCGTGCTGTACCGGGTTCATTGTACCAGGGTCAATATTGATGTAAGGATCGAATTTCTGCATAGTTACAGTGTAACCACGCGCTTTCAAAAGTCGTCCCAAAGATGCAGCTGTAATTCCTTTTCCAAGACCGGATACAACTCCGCCTGTAACAAATACATATTTTACTGCCATAGTGTCTTTCCTCCTCCGTGAATAGTTGTTATCAAAAAAAATACTTTCCAAGTATACACCTATTCAGAAAAAAATTACAATACTTTTTTGATAAAAACATAGAAAAAAGATGGGATGAAGTGATTTTGACGAAGTAATGTAAAGAAGGAAGGCGAAAAAGCTTTGTAAAATGGGAGAAATGCAGAAAAAAACCTCTCAGACAGCAGGTGGTTATACCTGAAACCGCAGAGAGGTTTTTGTGATATCTTTCTGTATTGGTAAGGATTTGTCTTTAGCTTAAAATCTGACGTTCGTTCACAGCTTCACTTGTGAGCTGTACACCAAGTTTTTTAAATGTCTTGATATCAACACTTGAAAGCATTACGGAAGTATGAGCCTGGCATCCTTTCAGTTTTGGAAGCTGGGAGAGTGCAAGCTCAGCGATCGGATTGACAGCAGCACTTGCGGAAAGTGCAATCAGGATCTCGTCTGTGTGAAGACGAGGGTTCTTGCTGTTCAGGTAATCCACTTTCAATTTCTGAATCGGTTCAATTGCTTCCGGAGAGATGATATGGACATTGTGGTCGATGCCGGCAAGTTCCTTCAGTACGTTTACAAGAAGGGCAGCGCTCGCACCGAGCAGGTTGGAAGTTTTTCCGGTGATGATGCGTCCATCTTCAAGCTCCAGTGCGGCAGCAGGTCCGCCTGTCTGCTGAGCACGCTCCAGTGCTTTGACAGCAACTTTTCGGTCAGAAACAGTAATTCCTTCCATATTCATAAGAAGCTCGATCTTCTCAGCTTCCTTCTCAGAAGCATCACCTTTCAGAAGCGCATTGAGTGCTGCATAGTAGCGTCGGATGATCTCCTGGCGGGAAGCTTCACGGCAGGCTTCATCATCACAGATACAATTTCCGGCCATATTTACCCCCATGTCTGTAGGTGATTTGTATGGGCTGGAACCGTAGATCTTCTCGAAGATTGTATTTAAAACAGGGAAAATCTCTACGTCACGGTTGTAGTTTACAGTTGTTACACCATAAGCTTCAAGATGATATGGGTCGATCATATTTACATCGTTAAGGTCAGCTGTAGCAGCCTCATAAGCGAGGTTTACCGGGTGCTTCAGCGGCAGATTCCAGATAGGGAATGTCTCGAACTTCGCATATCCGGCTTCGATTCCGCGCTGGTGCTCCTGATATAACTGAGACAGGCAGACAGCCATCTTTCCACTTCCAGGTCCCGGAGCTGTTACAATAACAAGCGGATGTGAAGTCTCGATATAATCGTTCTTTCCGTAACCATTCTCACTGACAATCAGTGGAATGTTGGATGGATATCCCGGAATGTTGTAATGAATGTATACAGAGATTCCAAGGTTCTCAAGACGGTTCTTGAACAGAAGTGCACTTTCCTGTCCGGAGAACTGTGTGATTACTACACTTCCAACGAAAAGTCCCTGCTCACGGTAAGTACCGATCAGGCGGATCACGTCTGAATCATAAGTGATACCAAGATCCCCACGAATCTTATTCTTTTCAATGTCTTTTGCACTGATTGCAAAGACAATCTCAGCCTGGTCGCTGAGCTCCTTTAAGAGACGCAGCTTGCTGTCAGGTTCAAATCCCGGAAGTACACGGGAAGCATGATAGTCATCAAAAAGCTTTCCACCGAATTCAAGATAGAGTTTGCCACCGAATTTTCCGATACGCTCGCGGATATGTTCGGACTGCATTTTCAGATATTTGTCATTGTCAAATCCAATTTTCATCATTTTATCTTCCTTACTATAAATTTTGCCGAACTGTTATTACTATTATTAACAGATAAATCTGTTATAAACAGGCATTACTTTTCTAGTATACTATGAAATGGCACGTTTTTACAATATTTTCATAATCTTTTTATTGATTTATGGAAATCCACTATTTATAATGGTAAGAAGTAGTTATTTTTTACACATGATGATGTAAAATGCAGATGAGAAAATAACCACTATTCAAGTTTTGGAGGAAGACAATGGAGAATAACAATAAAAACAATGGACCGAACAAGAACCGACAGGGTTGGGGAATTATTTTGTTCACTACCTTGGTGGTTACTTTTGTTGTTATGGGCCTATATTCTATGATGCAGGGCGGAAGCGCTTCTGAGATCAGCTATGATAAATTTCTGAAATTAGTTGATAATGGAAAAGTAGAGTCTGTCACATTTACCAATTCAAGGATCAATATCGTTTTGACAGATGACGCCAGAAAGGAAAAGGCAGAGGGAAAACTTACAGAAGTAAAGGATAATGAGAAAGCTTCTGCAGACCAGAGTGATAGTTCAGATTCTAAGGAAAGCGAAGATCAGGAAAATGTTATGGACAGTCTGCTTGGCCAGATCAGTCAGATGCAGGGTAGCTCCAAGAGCAAGGAACCGGATTATTACACAGGAAATGTATCAGATGACACACTTGTAAAGCGTTTAGATAAGGCAGGGGTAGAGTTTAAATCCAAGATTCCGGATACGGCAAGTTCACTGATCATGGATATCTTCATCACAGTGATCCTTCCAATCGTACTTCTTGTATTCATGTTTAATTTCCTTATGAAGAAGATGTCTAAGGGCGGCGGCATGATGGGAATCGGCAAGAGCAATGCCAAGATGTATATGGAGAAGCAGACAGGTGTGACATTCTTAGATGTTGCAGGTGAAGATGAAGCGAAGGAGTCCTTGCAGGAAGTTGTTGATTTCCTGCATAATCCTGGAAAATATACAGGTATCGGAGCGAAGCTTCCGAAGGGAGCACTTCTTGTAGGACCTCCGGGAACAGGTAAGACACTTCTTGCGAAAGCAGTTGCAGGAGAGGCGAAGGTTCCGTTCTTCTCCTTGTCAGGATCTGCATTCGTAGAGATGTATGTCGGTGTAGGTGCTTCCCGTGTGCGTGACCTGTTCAAACAGGCACAGCAGATGGCTCCATGTATTGTATTTATCGATGAGATCGATGCAATCGGTAAGAGCCGTGACAGCGCACTTGGCGGTGGCGGTAATGACGAGCGTGAGCAGACATTAAACCAGCTTCTTGCAGAGATGGATGGATTCGATACGAATAAGGGACTACTTGTTCTTGCAGCAACAAACCGTCCGGAGGTACTTGATCCGGCGCTGTTGAGACCGGGACGTTTTGATCGCCGTATCATAGTAGATAAGCCGGATCTGAAAGGTCGTGTCGAGATTCTTAAGGTTCATGCGAAGGATGTTAAGATGGATGAGACAGTCAATCTGGAAGAGATCGCGCTTGCAACTTCAGGAGCAGTTGGATCAGATCTTGCCAATATGATCAATGAGGCTGCAATCACTGCAGTTAAGCATGGCAGACAGGTTGTCAGCCAGAAAGACCTCTTTGAGGCAGTGGAAGTTGTACTTGTAGGTAAAGAGAAGAAAGACCGTATCATGAGTGCAGAAGAGCGAAGAATCGTATCTTACCATGAAGTCGGACATGCGCTTGTCACAGCACTTCAGAAGAATACAGAACCGGTACAGAAGATCACAATCGTTCCTAGAACAATGGGAGCACTCGGTTATGTAATGCAGACACCGGAGGAAGAGAAGTTCTTAAATACGAAGAAAGAACTTGAAGCAATGATCGTTGTTGCACTCGGTGGACGTGCAGCAGAAGAGATTGTATTTGACACTGTTACGACAGGTGCATCGAATGATATCGAGCAGGCAACGAAGATCGCCAGAGCGATGATCACACAGTATGGTATGTCAGAGCGCTTTGGTCTGATGGGACTTGAATCTGTTCAGAGCCGGTACTTAGACGGTCGTGCAGTTCGTAACTGTGGAGAAGCGACAGCAGCGGAGATCGATGAAGAGATCATGAAGATGCTCAAAGCTTCCTATGAAGAAGCAAAACGCCTCTTGAGTGCGAACAGAGATGCTCTTGATAAGATTGCAGCCTTCCTGATCGAGAAAGAGACGATCACAGGGAAGGAATTCATGAAGATCTTCCGTGAAGTGAAGGGAATCCCTGAACCGGAAGAAGCAGATGGAGAAAAGAAAGAAGAGCAGGAGTCCGGAAGAATCCTGATGAAGCCGACAGAGGCACAAGCAGCAGAGCCAGAAACAGTGAAAGAACCGGAAACAGAAAAAGAGCCGGAAACACAGGCAACAGAAATACAGCCACAAGAAACGGTGGAAGAAGAAAAGTCAGAGTAAGAGCTGATTATCAGTATTAAGAGTTTCGCAGATGAATAGGAAAAGTCATTTGCGAAACTCTTTTTCTTTGATGAAAACATGTTATAATGAAATGAGGCAAAATGTGCCAGGGTATATCAGATGTGAGATGACTCCCATCTGATATAGCCTCCGGCAGGATTGCAGAGATGCGCAGAAGAAGTATGTCATGCATTGCATGACGCGCATCTCGCAGCAAGAATGCAAGGCACAGAAGATGCAAAACATCAATCAAGACAGTAGCAAAAAAACAGGAGACATTGGGATGACAAAAGCAGTATTTTTTGATATAGATGACACCATTTATGATTATATTGGAGCGCATAATAATACGATGCCGGTGATGAAAGAATGGGCATATGAGAACTTAGGCATAGCAAAAGAAGACTTGGAGAAATATGTTGCCGAGGCAAGAGTGAAGGCAGATGACAGAGCCGGAAGAGATTATGCGGTGAACCATAATCGCCTGGTGAGATTTCAGTGTATGCTGGAGACACTTGGAAAGCCAGTTTTCCCATATGCGTATGAGATGTATAATCTGTACTGGGATACATTGATCGATCAGATTATTCCATCTCCTGGAATTGAAGAGTTGATGAAAGAATTGAAACAGCGAGGCATTTATATCGGTATAGGATCCAATATGACTTCAGACGTCCAGTATCGGAAGATATTAAAGCTTGGATTAGGTAAGTATATTGATGGAATTGTGACAAGTGAAGAGGCTGGCGAGGAAAAACCGCATCGAAAACTTTTTGATCTCTGTGTTGAAAAAGCAGGAGTGATGGTGGAAGAAAGTATCTTTATCGGAGACAGCATCGCACATGATGTGACAGGAGCACAGAATATAGGAATGCCGGTGATCTTGTATCGGCCGAAGGAAAATGTGAATGAGATCGAGTGGCTTCAGACAGAGAAGGGAAAATGTCCGGTCATTGCACATTTTTCTCAGTTTTTTGAAGCAGAGAAGATGTTATAAGAAATGAAAAAGATGTAAAAGAAACTTTAATAGGGATAAAAAGGAGACATAAGAAAAAACATGAAACTGGTCGAAAAAGTTCCAAAGGATCTATATAAAATATTTGGAAGTAAATATATGGAATTCTATATGCAGTTTCTGGTAGCGCTTTATGAGGAGAGCAGTCAGTCTTATTCTCTTCTCGGGCTTACGGAACGAGAGTGTCAGATGATTATGAATGAACGACTGGCGAAGATGGCACTGGACTGGAGTGAGGCAAGAGTCGATGAAGAAGGAGAATTGATCACCAGAGCCAACATGGCATCAGTCAGTCTGAAGCATTTTGAAGACTGGGGATGGCTTAGAAGGGATTATGATGAAACGTTGAATAGTTATGTCGTTTCATTTCCGGAATACAGTCAGCTGTTTGTAGAATTATTTCAGAAATTATACAGTGAAAATGACGGTAAGGAACGAGAGAGTGTGCTTACGGTATACAGTCATCTCTATACCTATAGTTTAGACAAAGAGAAGAATAATGAGATTTTAAAAAGTGCGCTTCATACATCAAGAGCACTTCTGCAGATGCTCGCGAACATGCAGGAGGGAATGCGAGGTTATTTCGATGAACTGTCAAAGCAGAGAAGTTTCCGAGGAATCCAGGAAGTACTTGTGAAGGAGATCAATAACAGTGATAGCAAAAAATATGCGATATTGACTACAACAGACAGCTTTTATCGATACAAAGAAGCTGTAAAAGAGTTGATCGAAGAAAATCTGGAAAAGACAGAAGCAAGAAAATACTCATTTGAAACAGAACTCTTAAGTGAAGAAGAAAATACGAGAAAATCTTATCGTCTGCGAAGAATGATCGAGATCTGTGAAGAGGCGACAGATATGCTCTATAAGATTTCGAGAGAGTTTGATGCGATTGAGCGCAGATATAATAAGCTGATTGAACAAAAGACAGTATTTGCAAGCCGTGCCGCAGCAAGAATCCGGTACATTATGATGGAAGGTGTAATGGAAGAAGATCAGACAGTCGCACTGATTAATCTGATTAATGAAAGTGGCAAGTCGAAAGAGATTCTGGATAAGTTGTCTTCAAAACTTAGGTTTTCGGAGCCATATAAGATTATGACAGAGAAGAGTCTGTATCAAAGACGTGAAAATCAGAAGGAAAAGTTCACTCCACAGGCGGTAACACCTGAGAAATCACAGGAAGAGAATATGACAGAATTTGTCCTGGAACCACTGTATACGCAGAAAGAGATCAGAGATTTCCGAAAGAAAAATGAACAGAATGGAAAATTCACAGTGACACAAGATACTGTAAAATCAATAGAAGATTTGGAGAAGTTATTTATGGTATGGCAGCATGCAACAGAATCTGCGGACAGTAAGGCACAGATTGAAGTGGCGCAGGAGATGGAGAATGAGGCTGGTTTCCGATTTTCAAAACTTACGATAGAGGGAGTAGAATCAGATGGTTAATTATATGGAAGAATTGTCAGTGACAGAAGCTGATAACCTGAAGAAAACAATTGCTGCATTATTCAGACAGACATGTATTTTACAGATGAAATATGATCCTGTAACACTTGTCCCAAGAGACAATCTACATTATGAGATCTGTACAAGACACAGAAAGTTTATTGAAGACTATCTGTCTGTTTTAAGCTGTGAATTAGTGCATGACCCACAGGAACACATTTACCGTTTACATGGAGATGGAATCGCGATAGAAAAGATAAATGCCACCGTTACAAAAGTAATCTTACTGGTTAAATTAATTTACAGAGATAAGATTTTAGGAGAAGGCTTGAAAGCTACAGTGACGAATCTGGCGGAGATTCGTGAATATGGAAAGAATACGAATCTGATTAATTATAAGCTTACGATGGGTGAGTGGAAAGAAGCTTTATATGTGATGAGTAAGCATCAGATCATTGAAGTGCCGGGAGCAATCCAGAATGTTGAGGATGAGACTCCGATTTATATCTACAGCACGATCAATCTATATTGTGGAAGTATGGATATTACTGCGTTGATCAAAGAATATCAGGAAGATCAGTACGCAGAGGAAGAGATTACAGAAGAAGTTTCTGAACAGGAAATCCAGGAAGAAGCAGAGGGAGGTGTGGAAGATGAAAGAGAAGCAGTCGAAGAAAATATTTACTAGAATGTTAATGAATAACTGGGGCGGTATCAGTCACAAAGTGATGGAGTTCCATGAGTATGTGAATCTTTTCAGTGGGAAAAGTGGATCTGGTAAGTCTACTGTTATGGATGCGATCCAGGTTGTTTTATATGGAAGTATATCTTCCACATTCTTGAATAAAGCGGCAGATGACGCGAAGAACAGGCGTAGTGTTCTAAGTTATCTTAGAGGAGCGCAGAAAGACGGTTCCTTTAACCGAGAAGACCAGGACTTCTGTTCCCAGATCGTCTTGGAGATTAAGGATACAGGAAAGAATACACATACTTGTATTGGTGTTTCATTTGAGGTTGGAAAGGCAGATACAGACATCAGGAAATATTGTTTCTTCAGTCATTCCGGAAAGATTCCGGAGGATGAATATTTGACAGAAGAAGGTGTTCCGTATACAATCGCGAAACTTAAAAAATTGGTAGAAGCAAGGATAGAATCGGCTGACAACAGAGGTCGCGGAGATGTGAACCGTGTATATCCATCGAAAGAAGCGTATTTGAAAACGGTTTATGATGCAATCTTTGGTTATGTAGAGCCGGGCCGTATGATGACAATGGAGAAAAGCGCGATTGCACTTCGTATGACGAACGGAACGGGACAGTTTATCAAAGATTATATGTTCCCAAAGAGCAAGGAAGACACAGTTGCAACAATCAGTGATCAGCTTGGCGCTTACCGTGAGATCAAGGAACGTGTAGAAGATCTGGAGCAGAGAATTAAAATGCTTGACGAGATCAGTCAGCATAATCTAGCCTTGCAGAAAGCAAGAGCTGATAAGATCTATGTGGAACAGATCTTAAAATATATTGAAATAGAAAATTGTAAAGCACATTTGCAATCGAAAGAGGATGATTTGCAGGATATTCTCAAGAAGATTGAGGAAAAAGAAGAAAAGAGAAAATCTTATTTGGCAGAGAAAGATGCTTATACGAAAGAACAGGTAGAAGTCGAGGCAGAACTCAAAGCCAGCGATTATGGACAGAAAGAGAAGGAGCTAAAGGAGATTGAAAATACGATCCAGCTCCTGGCAACGAATTCAGAACAATGGAGAGATATCGTAAAAGGACTTTCCGCCTGGGAAGAAGATGACGAAGTCAGTGCTTATGTGAGCAATCAGGCATTGCATCAGAT
>ERZ1026844.2190-NODE-2190-length-10633-cov-3.556816_pt1 | contig 10633 bp, 8 predicted proteins | sample MGYA00380152_ERZ1026844 | MGnify/ENA primary metagenome ERZ1026844 (study PRJEB33269, sample SAMEA4719788) | human gut metagenome | biome: human-associated habitat; feature: organic feature; material: feces | place: Cameroon | collected 2013-10 ... | reverse complement strand
GTCATAAACATTCCCTTCTATGAAATAGAACATGCTACAAACAATTGTAAGCAATACAGAAAAACCACATAAAGAGAATACAAAACGCCAAAAGAGTGACTTAATATTTTTTAAAAGAGGCAAGCAATCAAATACGGACACATCCCACAAAAGGAATATTGTTATCAGAAAATAAATAACAAACAATATAGTCATATCCACAAAATTCACATACTGTTTACCATTCATTAACGCCAAAAACGCATTATAGTTTATATAAGCCCCACACATAGCCCCGACATAAGTCTCATGAATATCATTTTCTGTGAGATCTCCAATAATTATAATCTTATCCTTGAATAAGGATGTATATTCAATATTTTCGTTCTCATTCAACAAGTCAACACCTAAATTATAGAAGCATTTCTTTCCATTTGATGTATATGCTCCATCGTCTTGATTAACCGAAAAGTTCAAAAATAAACACCGATGGCATAGTGATCCATTGCAAAAGAAGAATGGCCCCCAATGAGAATACGAGCAACCTGTATAATCGGAATACATTTTCCACGCCATTGATGGTCTATCGTTATTAATATATTGATATTTAACGAAGTTTCCCTCATTCACTGAAGTTCGATAATCTGCGTACGCAACTTTCGGCATCAAAATACTATCAGCGACAGTTACTCCTTCATGGTAAGGGATAACGATGCGTTCCATTCTTAATATGATGTCAAAAAGAGCCGAATCCGCTAGAGTTTTTATCCCATGTTCGAAAGACACATCTAGCATTATATAGCCGTAATTATTTACAGCCTTGGCTTGTAGCAAAAACTCCAATAATTCTTGACGATTGGTAATGGCAAGATTTCCTACTGGCATACCATATTCGTCATTCCATTCAATCAACTGTTTATCATAAGCCACATTTACAGCCAACAAGGATTCCGGTACTTCATTCTTTATAAGATTAAGATTATCTTTTATAAAATAGAGATGTTTTATCAGCTGCTCTTCTCCTCCCATTGAGAATGCACTATTCCCCAATACATAACACAATAACAACACCAACGTAGCATGTATCATGGCAAAAAGGATATGCCAGAATCCTTTGTGCCCGTTTAATAATCTTCTGAACTTATGCTCCATTATGTATATTACGTGACAACGCCCTCCTATATTCCTTCTTTTCAAATTTTCAATTCCTACTGCCACTGTTTCCTTAACGCTTCCAACCTTCCTGCAGCTTTTGGATGTCCTTTCTGCAGTGCTCGGCTGTAAAAATAAATTGGAATTTCAAGACGACTATCTTGTTCTCTACAAAAGGCATAATCATACAATTCTGACGGATCATTAAATAGGTCAATAGCAACTTTCAAAGGGACACTATGTCGGCCAGAATTATTGTGATGTCTGGCACCAGAAAGAAGCGGTATAAAATCATCGTTTTCATAGTCGTCATAGACCTCATCTTTGATCTGTTCCATATATTTATTATAATAGTCCAAAGCCAACTCATGGTTAGGTGACACGCCGTATCCATACAAATACATTACTGCAACATTATATTTACATGGCGCATAATTGCCTTCCGCACCTTTTTCAAATAATTTAAAAGACTGTTCCAATAGAGTCTGGTCTTTCCTTTTCGACTCGACATAATACATAACACCCAATCGGCAAGCACTATAAGAGTCGCCTTTTTCAGCCGCTAACCGCCAATAATAACGAGCATCATCTTCATCATTGATCATTTCATAGCGTCGGGCAATTGATGTCAATTCTTCTACACTAATGTCTTTCATCTCAACATTTGCCAATTCGTGGTCAATTTCTTGAATCAAGATCGTTTTTTCGACCCTCTTGGAAGCCTCATATGACTGTTTTTTAAGAGTATCGGAAGGACATTTCATAAAACTATCCGCATACAGCTTAAGGGCTTTTTTCAAATCAACATTCGCGCCCCATCCATGCTCATATAATTGCCCCAAGTAATAGCCACCACCATATTTCAAGAAATCAGGCTCGTCTTCCACAGATGTAAGAAGTTGTTGAGCTTTTGCATAGTCTTGTAACTGAAGCACTCCATCTATTAACGTGGATGCATATTTTATTTTACCCCATAAACTTCCTTTATCACATGCCATAAGATAACAAAGAGCGGCCATTTTTTCATCCTTATTATTGCAATAACCTATTTCATACATCCATCCATGCAACGCCCATGCATCAGGATGTCCATTTTCCTTACTTTCTTGCAAGCATATAGAAAAAATTTGCTTATCATGATCGTAATCATGATTGGAAAAAATTTCTGATGCCGCATTAAACCAATCGTCAGAAGAGAAAACCTTTTGATGTTCGGTAATACTTGTCATCATTTCCATTCTTTCTTTATCAGACACCGAAAGTCCTGACAGATCATAAAACAATTTATAATCCTCTTCGCATTCTGGTAGCACATCATTATCATACAAATCTTGTAATAATAAATATGCTTTGACAAGTTTAAGCGGCTTTAATTCTGGTCTTGCGTATTTTGCACTGATAATTAATGCTTTTGCCGTTATCAAAGTGATTCCATATGATGTAGGATCACAATCTAATTTAGATCCATTTGTACAAATTTTCTCACTATACGTATATATATCTTTGCTCATTGGATCATATTTCATCAATTCAGATAAATACAAATACCAAATATGCACTTTAATGCCATTGTCCATCCTTGCTTTATCCGCAAAATGAGCACAAGTCCCCATAGCTTTTATAGCGTCATCCGTTTTATTTTCCTTAAGATATTCCAAGTAGTTCACGAAGCTATCGTGCCACATTTTCTCACTATATGCAGTTTGAGCACTCGTATCGTTACATATTGTGATTAAACAAATAAATACGACAGATATAATTGCCAATCGCATGTCAATAGATTTTTTATTCAACAATAACAATCTCTTGTTGCTTGTTCTCATGTCTGGCTATAGGCGTTTGTATACCAGTAGAAAGATAGTTAACTTCTTGACTCACATACTTTATCAATTCTCCAGTACTAATTTTGCCATCACTATTTAAATCAGCAGCACGCTTAAGAAGCCCGTTCTTCAAACACCATGTGAACAAACCGTTTTCCCAATCGTTCCCCTCCAAAGCCACTTCCATTCCACCAGCACTAGATAGCACTGTAGCACCTACCCCAAAACGAACATCAACGAAGAGTTCATCCAGCAACTCCCGTACTTGCTTCATCCCATATCCTGAATTCTGCCGTAAGCCATAACCTGCATTTCGGAATAGCAATTTCCCTACCAGTTTAGTTTCTTCCTTGTCTACAAGCAATTCATCCTTATACAATTCTCCAGAATGGCATGCATCCACAAAACAAAACCGGTAAACACTCTCCGTGCTTTCCAAGCAAGATTCAAAGCTATCGTAATCCACACCATTTACCTGTGGAACATCAAAATCCATATCATATGTTCCCAAAAAGTAATCCAAGTCACTGTTCAATACACCATGCCCTGCATAGAAAAGTATTACAACATCGTCCCTTTTTGCCTGACCAAAAAATTTTCTGATATTTGAAATCGATTCATTAGAGAAAGATTCATCCGTTAGCAGCATGGAACTAATTGATGAACATCGATCTTTTACCGTCTGCCTTATCATATCAACAAAATCTATAGCATCCTTGGCAGCATAATTCAAGTCAAATCCACTCTGGGCATAGTGTGAAACACCAACAGAAGCAATAAAGACATCAGGTTTAACGCGTTCCTTATCTAAAAACACGTCTATCTGTTTGCGATAAGATTCCACACCTTTTTCATTCATGCAAGAAACGTCGATATGATTGTTACCCCTACAAAGTTTCACATCAATGGTTCCCTCATAGATTGGAGATGGCACATCACTGATATTTTTGCCTCTTTTACCATAGAGTGGAACTCCATTTAGAGTCACAAATAACCGAGATAAACTATACTTCTTATCTTCCGCTCTGACTTCGATACTTATTTCATCTTGTGATGTTGTGATCGGTATCTTTCCCTTATTGACGATTAACAATTCCGGGGCATGGAATTCTCCTGAAAGCATTTCCTCGGTATATCCCATTCTTTGCAGTCGTTTTTTCCAAGCCAAATAGTAAGGTCGAGTTATATTCTCAGGTTGCCCCAAACGCCGCAAGACTATGTCTGGACGATTATATACAATATCAAATTGTTCAAAGCCAAGCGATTGTACGCCTTTCCTGAAAAATATTTTGTCATACACACCTTTAGACGCTTTGTAATAATTATCCGGAGTTATAAAAATATAATCACTGCCATTACCCAAATGATATATATTCATTATTGGAGAAAAGTCATTTGCATCCCATAAACGGATAATACCACCCTGGTCAGCACTGATGAGCCATTTGCGACTGTTGCTCAATTTTAAACCCGCTACAGCGTATTGATGCGCATGTATAATTTGCTGTGGTTCAGCTATGCCACGTTTCCAAAATCCAATACTCCCATTACTACATCCGGCCGCGATTCTCTCATTATCCAAATAAAGACAACAATCAACTCTGAACTTTTTAAATGCTGATGTATTATACTTAAACACCTGTTGCGGATTGTCGATTAAAATTTCTTGTAAAACACCTAGCTCTCCACTCAATAAAATAGTCTGCTCAGAATCATCCACATCAAAATACATCAATGGATTATTAACTTTCAGCATGTTTTTTCGATAGGTTGGATCACCAAGCTTTCCCATTAATACATTCCCATCATCTCCACCTGTCACAAAGAATTTTTTTCGGAATATCGGGGAAATATGATACAATAATTTGTAATGGGAGTCATTATTAAATGATTCACAATCCTTTAGTTCACCATTAGGCATACGCCCCATATTCAAGCCGTTGAATGTTGCCACAACTCGATACTTTCCATTATCGGTAAATGAAAACACAGGAGCACCATTTGTCCTTATTCTTTCCAATAATTTTCCATCAATATTCCAACGAGTAATGTTTGAGTTGAATCCTCCCAGTAATATTTCATCTTTTCTGGTAAAATCGCACTCGTAATAATCTCTCCAACCATAATGAAAATAATTATTATTAATATTGTACTGATTACTTTTAGGCATTGGAATAGTATTATCATCCTTGAAGTAAAGATTCTGGTCACTTTTCAAGAAATCAATGTATGGAATCATCTTCAAGAATTTAGCTTTTTTCAAATCCCATACACAAGGACGCATTCCACTCTGTACTAAATAGCCATCATTATAATTCAGCGCTATATTTCCTGCCGTCAGTGATATCTGTTCCCCCAAGACACCTATTACAGATCCTGATTTTCTTGAGAACAAGGTAATTACACCATTATCATACTCTAAATGGACTTTATCCATCCACTTATTTTTTCCTACAATATCTTTCTTTTTTTTCACTCCTAATTTCTGGCCCGAATATATATCATATATATAATAAATCGTATCTCCACTTTCCAAAAATGATGATATATTCGTATCCACCAAAATCCAAGAAATATCCTTAGGATGGAAACAGACATCCCTATTAGCCAATGTCAGCATCTTTATAATACGCCTTTTTTCAAGATCCCATAATGCTATTGTTCTGCCATCACTTGTCAAGGCATATTTAAAATCCGAACTCAGATCAATTGTTTTGATCTGATGCGCAGATTGAACAATTGTAACTATCTCATCGTCACTATGAGTCTGTGCCTGACACAAACAGCATAATGTCAACAACAATACCGCCATAAGTTTTCTCATAATTAGGTCTGTGTAAACGTGAGAAATTACACGTCATCGCTGAATCTCTCGTAAATCACTAAATCGTTTATGCCGTATTGCTTTATTCCATCCTGCGAATATTCCTTCTGAATTCCGAATTCGTGACTGACAGTCCACACACTCGTCCATTACTTGCCTCCCTATCCATGCACTATTTGTTATCTCATGAAGGTATCTAATCGTTTTTATCTACGGTTCTATGTTAAACGGTAGATTACGTACGGATGTAGCTAACAAAGTTCTTCTTCACCCTGTAGGGAACGTTGTTACTGTAGCAGAACGTGCAAAGCATCCAACGAGGCATCAACTCGCTCTGGTATTCCACATAGAACCGCTGCAAGTCTTCGCTGCCGTACATTGGTCTAGTTTTTTGCGGCTAAAGTAAATGGATTTTTTGCGTGTTCAAAATTTGATCACAAACAACTTACTCGACCTCACTCTCAATATCAGGTTCCTCATTCGACTCTTGTATAACTGATTGCCATTGCTCATTAGTAAAGGCAGTTTTAAGATCATCAAATACAATGAATAGATCTTTGAACTTAGAATTCCTTAAAGCACGATAATATGCAACCACAAAAACTTTTCCGTCTTCGTATGGCATTTCAGCAAGAGCTCCAACAATATCATTTGTTGACTTAATTATATCGTTTTTAAAAGCGCAACCAACGATAAAATCCAGTGCATTAGTAATGCAAGTTCTTATTTTATCATCTAACAGGGATTGCCCTGCAAAATGTTGAAAGAACAAAAGTAGATAATCATTATAATATGACTCATCTTCTTTTTTTATACTTTTAAACGCTTCCTTCAACATCGGAAACGCATCTGATGGCAAATCCCTAGATAACAATAAATTCTGCACATTGCTTACATCTTCAGGTACTTTAATTAAACGTCTTAATAAGGTATTCGTTTCTTCTGTACGTAATTTCTGATATAATCCACTTAAATCGTGCTGTATCCTTTGATTTGTATCATCAATGATATCTTTCAATCTTATAACATCTTGTTCTTTCTGTTCTACAGACAACTTCAATTTTTCGACTTTACGAGAACACCAAGTGATGTAAATGCCAAGTATTAAACACAGTATGCCCAATATGACACTCGCTATACTCCAATATCTGTCACTAGCCGCTATTTCATTAGCAATAATATCATTCGAGCTATTAACCAAATCATTCAAACAGCTCATTTTTGCCTCAATTAATTCAATCTTAAATCTGGTAGTCTCATTATATACGGAATCCACTTCACTCATCATTTTAATCTTTTAAATAAACATGATACTCCGATATTTTAGGGAAATAACAATTAAGTATTTCACACCATCGTCCTAATACTACAGCAGATTTATGGAATAATTCATCATTAGATAATTCGACATCATTTTTAGATATAGGAATCATATCTAAATATTTTTCGTTATTTTTAATATCATCACTTGACGGTACACACAAACGTATCTGAATAACCCTATATTGATCATCCCCTTTTGGCAAATGCACCAATCGTCTTATTTTCTTGCCTTGAACATTAATAGTATCAACAGTCCATGTTTGCCACTCGCCCATTTCCACTCTATCACGAATTTCTTTCATAAGAGACCTATAGTCATCATAATAAATCCTCAATCTCATATTACACACTCCATTAATATGTTAGTAATCAATTCCTGAATTCTATTCAGAGTCAAGCACATCGCCTCTGTTCAACCCGTCGCAAGACCAATCATTGTCCATTTTTGTATTCCTTGTTGATTATTTCTTCACTTTTCAATGCCGGTGACAGACTCGGATGCGCAAGATGCTTCCTTCTGCCAGTCAACATGTCCTCGAAGAAGTTACCAAAAGTTCTCTATACTGACATCCACTAGAACTTCTTCAGGTAAGCTATAGTTCACAACGCATTTGGTCAGAAGAGATATTATTTGAACTCTTCATTTCCATTGCGAAACGATTTAATTGTCATGAGAAATCCATTATATTTACACCGTAATGTGATTGACGGGTTGAGGAGAATTATTGATTTTCGAACTCTATGAAGAGTAGCCTCCCTATCGGCTACTCTTCTTGCTTTTTACAGCAGAATGTCCCTAGTATTCCTAAACACCATAATTCTCGGAAAATAATCACGTAATATGAGAAAAGCAATTATTGTAAGGCTTGAGATTCGCTTAGACCGCAAAAAGGTCAAGCCAACCCCAAAAGGGTCATGTAATATCCCTTATTCTGCTAGATAGGAGATAATGTTCTTCTCAAGTTCTGGCAGATCGTGAGTGACCACATCCCAAATCACTGTGTTATCTACTTGAAAATATTCATGGACGATGTAATTTCTCATGCCGGTCACCATCTTCCATGGTGTCTGTGGGTGGCTTTGAATTCCTCAGTCAAGAGGCTTGATGCTTCGCCTATAATTTCGATGTTTTTGACGATCGCGTAGTACATCATGTCGTCATCGATAAAATCGGTGAATTGCTTCCCGTCTGAGTAGCACTTGATCCTTTCGATTGACTCAAGGATTGTGCTGAAGGCGGATCCGATCTTTAGTTGGATCTCTCATAGATCAGGATTTTGTCGCGGTTAGCAGTTTCCTGAGCGAAAGGGAGGAGCGTGCCTTCTGACACCAGATCGACCTTTCGTTCAAGGAGAGCCTCAAGGTCGTTCCACATTCCAAAATACTTCAGACCGATAGGCTGGCTTTTGTAAAGAAGGACAATGATGTCAACGTCACTGTCAGGTCTCTCGTCACCTCGTGAGAATGAGCCGAACAGCCAAGCTTTCAACACCGGTTGGGTGTTGAAGTACTGATTCAAAACTTTTATCATTGCCTGCCTGTCCATTGACATTATCATTTGCTCCAAAGGTAGTGCATTTTGAAGATAATTCCAAACACACATGTCACCCATTGAGTGCACGTTTTTATCAATCTGTGCACTCATTGAGTGCATCGAAGTGGTTGGCGCGGACTTACTTCCTGTTAGTGGTCAATTTTTGGACTCGGTTTAACGTCAAGCACATAGCCGCAGCTCGACCCATCGTCATGCCTCTTAAATGACATATTCAACTTTCCAGTCCAGGGTGTTCACACCATCCTTCTGGGAAAAGTTCATACCTATCTTCACGATTTCCTTTCCTTTCATTTTAAAGGCATCGGAATAGCGTTTCGCATCAATCTGCCTCAGTGCCTCCTCAGCACTTCCACCGAACTTCAGCTCCATCACATAGACAGTGTCAGAGGTTTCCAATGTGATGTCAATCCGGCCTTTGGACGTATGCTGCTCCACCTGGATGTTGTAGTCTGTCAGCAAGGCGAAGATGATGTAGAGCATCTGCTGGTAATGCCCTTCGAAGTGCGTGTTGTCGCAATAGGGCACGGTCTCAAGGAAGTCACTCAAAAGCCGCATGGCCCCATCCGCATCCCTGTCATTCAGACAGGCGGAAATGTCGGCTATCACGACCCTTCCTGTGTCAACCGCAGAATCCAGATAACCTGGCAGCAGACTGTCCAACAATCCTACCCTTATCTCCTTGTTCGGGATATCGAGCGTGTAAACATCCAGTCTTTCGTCATAGTCCTTGATGGTGAGATAGCCGCTTTGGTAAAGCAACGGGACCAACGAGGTCATTCTCTCCGTCGCCACATCGAAAGTGGCCTTTTTCGCCCTCACCTTACCCAGTTGTGACGGCCTCACACCGAATTCTCTCATCTTGTGGATGAGGTAGGTCGGCGTGCCCGAACCGAACCAATAGGAGTCCATCCTTCCGTCGGCGAAGCAATTGAGCAGACTGAACGGATTGAACACGTCCGGCGAAGGCCAGCAGAAATGATAGCCGTCATAATGGCTCTTCAACTCCGCTATGGTGTCCTCTCTGTCCAGTTTCAGCCTGCGGGCGAGTTCGTCTATGTCGCCGCTCATCTGGGTGAGCATCTCATCCTCGGTGATTCCGCAGATGCCGGCATAATGCTCGTCCATGCTGACGTTCTTGATGTTGTTCAGCTCGCTGAAGATGCTGAGCTGCGAGAACTTGGTGATGCCCGTCAGGAAAACGAAACGGAGCATCGGCTCGCAATCCTTCAGGGGTGAATAAAAGTTGCGCATAGTATTCCGCAACGCATCAAGGCGTTCCCTCTCATGAGCCACATCCAGCAAAGGTGCGTCATACTCGTCGATGAGCACGACCACCTGCTTGCCGGTCTTCTGATGCACCGTCTTTATCAAATTGATGAGCCGGACATTCGGATCGGGAGAATCACATTCAACTCCGAAACGCTTTTCATTGTCGTCCAGAATGAAAAGCAGATAGCGCTCCAGCCGCTCCTTCTCCATGTGCTTGCCTCCGGCAAGGCTGAAGTGCAGTACAGGATACGCCTCCCAATCTTTCTCCAAATTATCGATTGCAAGCCACTTGAAGAGGTCTTTCCTTCCCTCGAAGTAACTCCGTAAAGTTGACACCAGCAACGACTTGCCGAAACGGCGTGGACGGCTCAGGAAGAAGTATGTGCCGTCCGTGTGAGTCATACGATAGACGTACTCCGTCTTGTCAATGTAGAACTTGTCCTCCTCGCGAATGCGCTCAAAAGTCTGTATCCCGATAGGGTATAATTTCCTTGCCATAGCCGTTGCCTTTTGAATACTTGCGTAAAATTAAAACAAATAATCGAATCCGTCAAGTTACTTTCACGCATTATGCTCTTGCTCAGCACATGGTATGATCTCGTATGAACTTTTATGGAGACTTACTTCCTCCAGACCATCTTGTTGACGATGCCGGTGTAGGACTGGATGATCTTGACGACCTTGGTGGAGACGTTCTCGTCTGTGTAG
>ERZ1026844.2187-NODE-2187-length-10652-cov-9.265452_pt1 | contig 10652 bp, 10 predicted proteins | sample MGYA00380152_ERZ1026844 | MGnify/ENA primary metagenome ERZ1026844 (study PRJEB33269, sample SAMEA4719788) | human gut metagenome | biome: human-associated habitat; feature: organic feature; material: feces | place: Cameroon | collected 2013-10 ... | reverse complement strand
GATTCAGGTTCTAATCGGGGCAACTCGGTGGAGGTTCAAGTCCTCTTATCCGCACTCTCAAACGACAGCTTTCAAAAAGGTTGTCGTTTTTCTTTTGCATCCGTCCTTTTGGAAACACTCTTCTATGCGGATAAGAGGACTTGAACAGCAACAACGACGACCGCTGCCTGCGGCAGAAACAGGGAGGAGTTGTTGGGGCCGCGTTCTGATTTTTCAAAGCCCTGCCAAGGGGCTGCGGAAAAATCAACAAACGCAACCCGCAAGGCCCTGCCGCACAGTGTCGCAAGCAGCCCCAGTGGGGCTCTTGTTAGTGTGCGGAGGTTCCGCGCATATCTGCACCTCCAACGGGCACCCTACCGTTGGAGGTGTTTTTTATGGATTCTCTGACGCCCTTCATCCGGCACGAGCTGGAAGACAGGCCCGGCGTTTCGGCAGCCCCGGAGGCCGCGTGCAGCCGGTGTTCCCCGCCGCTGGGCAAGGAGCCGGGCCCGGTCCAGCCGCCCAGCACGCCCGACGGCCCGGACGTACAGCTCCCGCCGCCGGAGATCCCGCCCAACGAGCCGTCCGGCGTGCCCATGACCGACGGCACCCCCGTGGCCTGCCGCCAGAAAAATGCGGCGGCGTTCCTCAAAGGGCAGGTGCCCGGCGTGATGGCCGAATACGCGCCTGGACTGTTCTCCACCGAGCAGCGGCTCCACAGTAGCCAGCCCGCCCCGGACGACTCCGAGGGCGTTCAGGACCTTGTCGACTGGCGGGAAGACGCCCCCTACGGTTAAGCGACTGTAAATTTTTCAAAGAATTTTCAATTAGTGGTTGAAATCTGCGCCGTGTTCTTTTATTATGGTAGCAAACAAAGCAAAGGCAGGTAAAGGAACTATGGCAGAAATCAAATACGAAGTCGTTCAGCGCATCGCGGTGCTTTCTCAGCGGCCCCGCGGCTGGGAGCGTCAGCTCAACCTCATCAGCTGGAACGACGGCGACCCCAAGTACGACATCCGCGACTGGTCCCCGGACGGCACCCGCATGGGCAAGGGCATCTCCCTGAGCCACGACGAGCTGGCCATCCTCAAGGGCATCCTGGACGATCTGGAGCTGTAAGATGGGCGACCGCGAAGAGTTTTTGGCCCTCTGGCACCAGCACGTCACCCGCTCCGGCAGCGAGAAGCTGCTGGAATGGCTGGACAAGAAGACGGATTTCTTCACCGCACCGGCTTCCACCCGCTTTCACGGGGCCTGCGAGGGCGGGCTGTGCATGCACAGCCTCAACGTCTACCATGCGCTGCACGACACCTTTTTCACCGAGGGCGACAGCGAGGAGACCTTTGCCATTTGCGCACTCCTGCACGACCTGTGCAAGGCCAACTACTACAAGGTCGGCACCCGCAACGTGAAGAACGACACCACCGGCCAGTGGGAGAAAGTCCCCTTCTACAGCGTCGAGGACCTGTTCCCCTACGGCCACGGCGAGAAGAGCGTCTTCCTCATCGAGCGGTTCATGAAGCTGAAGGTCGAGGAGGCCGTGGCCATCCGCTGGCACATGGGCGGCTTCGACGATGCGGCCAAGGGCGGCTGCTTCGCCATCTCGGAAGCCTACGACAAATACCCGCTGGCCGTCAAGCTGCACATCGCAGACCTGGAGGCCACCTATCTCATGGAACACCGGACCAGCAGCGTAAGATAACAGACATGACAAAAGACGACCGGAACGCAGTGCGTTTCCGGTCGTCTTTGTGTTTTGTGTTATCCCATCAGCGCTTCCAGCTGATGCACGATGTCCACCGAAAGATGGTCGAGCCGGGTGGTGGGTTTCCAGTCCTTCTGTGCAAAGGGGGATTCCTGCTCTTCTTCCGGTTCGGGCGCTTCGGCGGCTTTGGGAGCCGGTGCAGGCTCTGCCGCCTGCGGGGCGGGGGTGCTCTGCGGAGCCGCCTCCGGGAGCGCCGGTTCCTGCGCTGCCTGGCCGGGGAACACGATCACCGGCAGACCGGGCTGGTCCAGCACCGGGGGCTGAGGCGTCTTGGGCGGCAGCAGCTCATTTTTGCGCGCCTGATCGCAGAGTGCTTCCAGTTCCGCATTCTCCTGCCGCAGCGCGACCACTTCGCGCTCACAGGCAAAAAGGCGGGTCTGATAACGCCGGATCTCGGCATTTGCTGCCGACAGGCGGCGGTTCAAGGCTTCTACTTCACCCGACTGCAGCCGTGCAGCGGGCTGAGAGGCCGTGCCATGGGGCCCGGTCTCTGTTCCAACCTGCGCCATAGTTTCCTCCACTTCCTGCACCTTGCGCAGAGCGCGGCGGTATTCGCTGGCCGCAGCGGCACTGTACCGCTCCACACAGCGCAACACGCTGTTCCTGCGGCAGCTCAGCCATTCGGTGCGCAGCCATACGTCCTGCGGTAGCATCCTCCTGCCCTCCTCACACCTCCGTGCAAAGAGCTCACGCCATTTGCTGTTTTTACTTGCGCTTGTTCAGGATCGCCAGCAGCTCGTCATAATAACGGTTGTCGCTGCTCTCCTCTTCCACGGGCTTTGCAGCACCGGCAGCGGGAGCCGAAGCGGCAGCAGCGCTGTTCTTGGCTGCCGCCACATCCGAGCTGAACACAGCCGACGGAGTAGAGCTGACGGAAGCGGCGGCACCGTTCAGGGTGCTGCGCAGGCCTTCGGGGATCTTGTTGTCGAAGCCGGTGGCAACAACGGTCACGCGCATCTCATCGGACAGGTTCTCGTCGAACGCAGTACCCCAGATGATGTTCGCATCGGGATGTGCGCTCTGGGTGATGAGACCGGCAGCGGTCTCGACATCCTCCAGGCCGATGTCCGGGCTGGAAGTGATGTTGATGATGACGCCGTGTGCACCGGCGATGCTGGTCTCCAGCAGCGGAGAGGAAATGGCAGCCTTGGCGGCGTTCTCTGCCTTGCCGGCACCCTTTGCGCTGCCCACGCCCATGTGTGCGTAGCCTGCATCCTTCATGATGGAGCGCACGTCGGCGAAGTCCAGGTTGATGAAGGCGGGCACGTTGATCAGGGCGGAGATGGATTCCACGCCCTGGCGCAGCACATTGTCGGCGGCCTGGAAGGCATTCATCAGGGTGATTTTCTCCTGGCTGATCATCTTCAGGCGCTCATTGGGGATGACGATCAGGCTGTCCACGTGCATCAGCAGGTTTGCGATGCCCTGCTCGGCCAGGCCCATCTTCCGCTTGCCCTCAAACGAGAAGGGCTTGGTGACGATGCCGACGGTCAGGATGCCCAGGTCATGGGCGACCTCCGCCACAACGGGAGCCGCACCGGTGCCGGTGCCGCCGCCCATACCGGCGGTGATGAAGACCATCTGCGAGCCCTTGAGGGCATTTGCGATCTCGTCCTTGCTCTCCTCGGCCGCACGCTGGCCGATCTCCGGGTCTGCACCTGCGCCGCGGCCCTTGGTGAGCTTGGAGCCCAGCTGCACCTTGGTGGCAGCATGGTTCTTGGCCAGCGCCTGCTGGTCGGTGTTCATTGCGATGAATTCGACGCCCTGCAGGCCGTCGCTCACCATGCGGTTGACTGCGTTGCCGCCGCCGCCGCCTACGCCGATGACCTTGATCGTCGTAACGTTTTCGTCCATTTCTTCGTCGAGCATGAGTGCCATAACTTTTGTCCTCCATTGCGGATGTTATCGTAGACCTGAGCATTTCGCACAGAATTATATCAAACCTACATTTATATAACTGTATCGTACCATCTTTTTGTTCCGATTGCAAGATGATTTTGCTTTTTTGAAGAGGTTTTTTTCGCAGATGGGTTTTGAGAGCGCTCTTCGCGGCGAATTTGTGCCCCCAAAGATGACAAAATCTCCGTAAAAGCAGCATACCCCCGGTCGATATGTTCCGGGTGGCCGATCACGCTGGTCCCGGACGCGGCCAGCGCCGCCACCACCAGCGCAGCCCCGCCCCGCAGGTCCGGCGCAGCCAGCTCCGTGCCCCGCAACGTCCCGCCCGGCCGGATACACAGCGTTCGTCCATTGACCTGAACCTTCGCGCCAAGACGTTCAAAACCGGCCGCGCAGCCGAACCGCCGCTCAAAGATGACGTCTTCGATGCTGCTCTCTCCCTCGGCACAGAGCATAGCCGCTGCCAGCAGCGGGGCCGCATCCGTGGCAAGGGCCGGGTAAACGCCCGTGAATACCCGCCCGGCCCCATACAGCCGCCCGAAGCGGGAGAGCCGGACGCTGTCGCCGCCCTTCTCCACCCGGCACCCCATTTGTTCCAGAATTTCCAGCACCGGCGCATAGAGCGAAGCCGGGCAGCCGCTCAGTTCGGCGCGCCCGCCCGCTGCTGCCACCGCGCAAGCCAGCGTGGAGGCAAAAATGCGGTCCGGCAGCGGCGAAAACACGCAGCCGGAAAGGTTCCGCCGCCCCTCGATGCAGAGGGTGGAACTTCCCGCCCCCTGGATGTGTGCGCCGCAGCGGTTCAGAAATGCGGCCAGGTCTGCAATCTCCGGCTCCCGCGCCGCACCCCGCAGCACGGTGGTGCCTCTGGCGCAGGCCGCTGCCAGCACGAGCGTCTCCGTGGCCCCCACGCTGGGGAAGCGCAGGGTGATCTCTGCCCCGTGCAGGCCGGACGGAGCCGTCAGCACCAGCCGGCCGGGGCCTGCCTCCCACTCCACCGCCCCCATCTGGCGCAGCCCAGCCAGATGCAGGTCGATGGGCCGCGCCCCGATGTTGCACCCGCCGGGCAGGCTCGTCTCGGCACGGCCCAGCTTTGCCAGCAGCGGCGCACAGAAGAGGATGGACGCCCGCATTTGTTCGGCAGTTTGCCCCGGAAGGCTGCTGTTCTGCGGGGTACCAGAGACAAGGATATCCTCCCCTTCCCACCGGGCCGCACAGCCTGCGCCCCGCAAAAGCGCCAGGCTCGCCGCCACATCCGAAAGGCGCGGCACGGCCCGCAGGCGCACATCGCCGCAGAGCATCGACGCTGCAAGCAGCGGCAGCACGCTGTTTTTCGCCGCCGGGATGCGCACTGCACCGTTCAGCGGGCGGCCGCCCATCACCACGATCCGGTTTTCCATAAATGCAGCCCCCATTTCGCAAAAGATACCCCACGGTATGCGAAATGAGGGCTGCATGTGCATTGGAATTTGTCGTTTTGTTTGTCCTTCTCCGTCCCGCTTCGCGTACCAGCGCCCCCAAAGGGGGAGCCTTTGGCAGACCGGAAGCGCAGCGTGGTTTCCGGAAACAGGCGGGCCCTGCACTCTTTTTACGTCTCGCCCCTCGAAACGGACAAAACAATGCCCATTTCGCCCAGAAGCATCATCAGGCTGGTGCCGCCGGAGGAAAAGAAGGGCAGGCTGATGCCGGTGTTCGGGATGGTGTTGGTTACGACGGCCACATTCAGCACGGCCTGCAGCGCCACCTGTACCACGAAGCCCACCACCAGCAGCGCCCCGAACCGGTCGGGCGCTCTGGCTGCGATGGTGATGCCCCGCCACAGCAGCAGCACGAACAGCCCCACCACTGCACAGGCCCCGATGAAGCCCAACTCCTCGCAGACGATGGAAAAGATGAAGTCGTTCTGCGGTTCGGGCACGAAAAGGTGCTTCTGGCGACTGTTGCCCAGCCCCAGCCCGGCTGCCCCGCCCGACCCGATGGCATACAGGCTCTGGATGGTCTGGTGCCCGTCGCCCAGCGGGTCTGCAAAGGGATCCTGCCAGGAGCGGAGGCGGTCTGCCGCATAGGGCACCAGGTCCGGCATGATGACCACCGCCGCCGCGATGGCCCCGGCACCGCCCACGCCCGCCAGCACGAACCACCGCAGCCCGGTGCCGCCCACGAACATCAGCACGGCACCGATGCCCAGAATGAGCAGCGTGCCCGAAAGATGCGGCTCCAGCAGCATCAGCGCCGCCACCACGCCCAGCACCAGCGCAAAGGGCAGCACCCCCACGGCAAAGCTCTGCATCCGGTCGTGGTTGAGCGAGATGATGTGGGCAAACACCAGCACCACCGCAAATTTTGCGATCTCACTGGGCTGCAGGGTGCCCAGCCCCGGCAGCACCAGCCACCGCTTGCAGCCGTTGTACTCCGGCATGAACAGCACCGCCGTCAACAAAAGCAGCGAAACGCCCAGAAGCGGCCACGCCAGTTTGTGGAAGATGTGGTAATCCACCCGGCTGGCAAGGCCCATCCCGGCGATGCCCAGCGCCGCATAGAGCAGCTGCGGGCGGAGGTAGGCGAAGGCGTCGCCCCGCCGGTAGAGCGCCACGGCCCCCGATGCGCTGCCCAGCATCACCAGCCCAAAGCCCACCAGCGTGAGCACCAGCACCAGAAACGGCAGGTCCGGCGCAGGCAACGCCCGCAGCCCGGCCCGGTGCCGCCCGCCGGGCCGGGCCGCAGCAGATTCTTTCATCCGTTCACCCCCTGTCCTCTTATTGTACGCCGGAGGCCGGGGCGTTAGTCTTTTTGGAGCCGCCGGTACATAAAATAGCGGCGAAGGGAGATGATGTCATGCCTCTCCGCACCCTCCCGGAGCAGGCCTTCCGCCGCCGGGCGCGGATGGTGGCCGTGGTATTCTGCGCCGTCTGCCTGGGGCTGGCGGCGCGGCTGTTTTATTTGCAGCTGCGCACCAGCCGCTGGTACACCGACCGCGCCCTCGGCCAGCAATTGCGGGACACCGTCGTGCCCGCGGACCGGGGCAAAATCTACAGCGCCGACGGCGTTCTGCTGGCGGCGAACAGCAGCTGCTGGACCCTCCGCGCCTCGCCCCGCGAGATGCCAGACGACAAGCTCTCCCTCGCCGCCGAGGGCCTTGCGGACATCCTGGACCTCGACGCGGCCAGCTTGCTGGAATCGTTCCGCGACCGCCGCTCCAACGACTGCCTGCTCCGCTACCGGGTGGACCGCACCACCGCCGACCGGGTGCGGGCGTTCTGTGAGGCCAACGGCATCACCGGCATCCGCATCAATCAGGACTCCAAACGGTGGTATCCGCAGGGGCAGTTCCTCGCGTCGGTGCTGGGGTTCACCAATGTGGACAACGCCGGGGTCTCCGGGCTGGAGCTGCAATACGACGGCCTGCTCACCGGCGAGAACGGCGTGGTGCTGACCGCGGTCAACGCCTGGGGCTACACGCTGGAACAGAGCTACGAGACCGAGCGTTTTCCCACCGAGGGCGACGGCCTGCGGCTGACCATCGACACCCAGATCCAGCACTATCTGGAAAACGCACTGGGGTACGCGGTGCAGGAACACCATGTGGCCGCGCGGGCCGTGGGCATCGTGATGGACGTGAACACCGGGGCCGTTCTGGCCATGTCCACCACCCCCTCCTACGACCCCAACGAGCCCCGCGTCATCGCGGACGAAGCCGCCCGGAATCAGGTGGAGAGCCTTTCCGGCGAGGCGCGCCGTGCCGCCCTGCAGCTGGCCCAGCAGACCCAGTGGCGGAACAAAGCCGTCAGCGACCTCTACGAGCCGGGCAGCGTCTTCAAGCTCATCACCTGCGCCGCCGCGCTGGATGCCGGGGCCATCACCCGGCATTCCAGTTTCTACTGCGGCGAGTCCATCTCGGTGGCCGGGACGCGGTTCCACTGCGCCAACCACAAGCGCCACGGGGCCCAGACCGTGACCCAGGCGCTCGAAAACTCCTGCAACCAGAGCTTCATCCAGATCGGTGCCAGGCTGGGCCGGGAGGCTTTCTGCAGCTACTTCGCCGCCTTCGGCCTCCGGGAGCCCACCGGCATCGACCTGCCCGCGGAGCCGAAGAAGAGCCTGTACTACACCGCCGACCGGATGGGCCCGGTGGAGCTGGCCTCCTGTGCCTTCGGGCAGAGCAGCAAGATCTCCTACCTCGAAATGGCAGCGGCCGTCTGCGCCGTAGTCAACGGCGGGAAGCTGATGCGGCCCTACGTGGTCTCCGACATCCTTGCGCCGGATGGGAGCCTCATTGAACACATCGGCCCCGCCTGCACCCGGCAGGTGCTCAAGGCCGAGACCAGCGCCGTCATGCGGGAGATGATGGAGGCCGTCGTTCTCTACGGCGGCGGACGGAACGCACAGATCGCAGGCTACCGGGTGGGCGGCAAGAGCGGCACCAGCCAGAAACTGGACAGCGCCGACGAAAAAGCCCGCATCGCCAGCTTTGTGGCCGTGGCCCCCATCGACGACCCGCAGTTCCTCTGCCTCGTCTGCCTCGATGAGCCCCACAGCTGGACCACCGCCGGCGGCAGCCTCTCGGCCCCCGTCTGCGCCGAGGTGCTGGAACAGACTCTCGTTTACAAGGGCATCCCCCGCGCCGCTGTGCCGGATGCAGCTGCCTCCGAGCCCACCGCCGCCGACCTCCCCGCCGACGGCGACAGCTTCGATGGTGCCTAACAAAAAAGACCGCCGAAGCGGTCTGAAAGGTTCGTGGTTAATTTTGCTGCGGCTGCTCGCGGAACCGGATCTCACCGGTGGCCGCATCCATGGACTCGACGATGGCGAGGCTCTCCAGCTGGATGCCCTTGCTGCGGATCAGCTCGCCGCCCTGCTGGAAGCCCTTCTCGACGGCGATGCCGATGCCCTCGACGGTGGCCCCGGCCTCATTGGCCAATTCCAGCAGACCCATCAGGGCGCAGCCGTTGGCCAGGAAATCGTCGATGATGAGGACATGGTCTTCCGGCGTGAGGAACTTTTTGGAGACGATGACGTTATAGATCTTTTTGTGGGTGAAGGACTGGATCCTGGTCTCGTAATTGTTGTAGTCCAGATTGATGCTCATGGACTTTTTGGCAAAGACCACCGGCACATTGAACTCGCTGGCGACCACTGCTGCAATGCCGATGCCGCTGGCTTCAATGGTCAGCACTTTGTTGATGGGCTTGCCTGCAAACAGGCGCTTCCACTCTTTTGCCATCTCGCGGAACAGCGGGATGTCCATCTGGTGGTTGATGAAGCTGTCCACCTTCAGCACGTTGCCCTCGCGCACGATGCCGTCCTTGCGAATCCGATCTTCCAGCAGTTTCATTTCAGTCTCTTCCTCCAAGCTTTTGATACAGCATTTCGATTTCACCTAGTATACCGGATTCCCCTACCGGATTTCAAGGTCTTTTGGGCAATTTCTCTCTTGTTTTCTCCAAAAATTCGAGTATACTGAAGGTAATCCTCGGAATATGAGGCCGAGGAGCTGCGGAGGTTGTGGAGAGCCTCCCGCACTGTGGGATACGAAGGACAAGAAGGAGCAACACCATATGAAAACAGGATTGGTCTTGGAAGGCGGCGCGATGCGGGGCATGTTCACCGCAGGCGTTCTGGATGTGCTGATGGAACATGACATCACGGTAGACGGTGCCATCGGTGTGTCGGCCGGTGCCGTGTTCGGCTGCAATTACAAGTCGCATCAGATTGGCCGCACCATCCGCTACAACACCCAGTACTGCAACGACCGGCGCTATGCCAGCTTTAAGAATCTGCTGCGCACCGGCAATCTGTACAGCGAACAGTTCTGCTATCACGATGTCCCCGAAAAGCTGGACCCGTTCGACGAAACGGCCTTTGCAGCCTCGCCCATGGATTTCTTCGTCGTCTGCACGGACGTGAAGACCGGCGAACCCATTTACCACAAATGCCGCAAGGGTGACGCCGAGGATGTCCGCTGGATGGAGGCATCGGCTTCCATGCCGCTGGCCGCCAAGATCGTCCAGATCGGCCACTACGGCCTGCTGGACGGCGGCGTCGCCGACTCCATCCCCATCCGCTTTTTTGAGTCCATCGGCTACAAGCGCAACCTCATCATCCTGACCCAGCCCAAGAGCTTCGTCAAGAAGAAGAACCCCCTGCTGCCCGCCATCCGGGCACGGTATCTGCGCTATCCGGCCTTTGTGGAGGCCGTGGCCGACCGCCACGAGCGCTACAACGAGACGCTGAGCTACATCTCCATGCTGGAGCAGGCCGGTGCCGATTATGTCATCCGCCCGCCCATCCCGCTGGAGATCGGCGCCATGGAGCGTGACCCCGATCAGCTCCGCCGCGTCTACGAGACCGGCCGCGCCGTGGCACAGATCCAGATCGACAAGATCAAAGCCTTCCTCGACGCCGCCAAGGCGGAACCGGAAGCTTAACGAGCAGCAAGCCCCGCCCTGCATCGCACACATTCCCGTGCGGCGCAGGGCGGGGCTTTGTTCGTTGTAGGTGGGCGTTGTGGTCAAATCCAGATGAAATCAATAAAAAAAATAATCCGAACCCATCTCCTATCGGAAACAAGTTCGGATCATTTTTGTTTGGTCCGAGTGGCGAGAATCGAACTCACGGCCTCTTGAACCCCATTGTGCTTCTCTCGAAAACACAATGTACAATCCGATACTGCCTAGACTCAGTATCGTTAAATTTCAAATGCATTATACCATTCTGTTTCATTGGATGTCAAGACGTTTCATTCCTTTTGTGGTCAAATTGTGGTCAAACGAACCTGACAAATGACCTTTCTCCCCCGGCTAAGTTACATCGCGCAATTTCGATTTTCATCAATCGAAGTTGCGCTTTTTGTTTGCACGAATTATCTATAAGGAGGATTTGTCAACCATGTCAATGAACCATCGTTGTTTTTTCATCCTTGACAGAATTGTATGACCCTTGACTACTTTTACGGACAGGCCGGAGAGCTGTTTTCGTTCTACCGCATTCCAAAGGCTCTTTTTCAGGAGCAGCG
>ERZ1026844.2184-NODE-2184-length-10671-cov-4.154766_pt1 | contig 10671 bp, 6 predicted proteins | sample MGYA00380152_ERZ1026844 | MGnify/ENA primary metagenome ERZ1026844 (study PRJEB33269, sample SAMEA4719788) | human gut metagenome | biome: human-associated habitat; feature: organic feature; material: feces | place: Cameroon | collected 2013-10 ... | reverse complement strand
ATCGAGGGAACGGCTCAGCATTTCAGGAAAATTTTGAGCGTTCACGTCCCAATTGTCCTGAAACCATTCGACAGCTTCCCATTTGTATTTTTCGTTGCCCCACTGCGTGGAGACAAAATTCTGCTTGTAGTGCGCCAGTACATCTTTCAATCGAAACTTGTCAAACATGATGCTACCCCTTTATGCCTCTCTCAGGCTTTTATAAATCTCGTCTGTAAAGATACCAAGGACCTGTCGCTTGATCTCATCGTTGCTGAGAAGAAGCGAGAAGAAATCCTGATTCTGCTCCAAGCCCTCAATCAGTGCATCGTCAATGTCATCAAAATACGAAAATTCAAAATCTTTGACGGTATTATTCCGCGCGCTGGTTTTCAGCTTGTCGGACTTCAGCAGAATATCCCGAATCTGCAGCATAGCCTTGACTGCTACATCATTATCGTAGGCTTTTCCCGTGCGGCTGTTGATTTCAGCGATGATCTGGGAAAGCCGTTCTTCCTTCGCTTCGGTCAGGCCAAAACTCTCGGCGGTCGGCAGCTTTACCACAGGCTGTGCGACAAGGTTTGGAGTCGTATGTTCCTCCGCCTTTTTCTGAACAAAATTGGTGGCCTTGATTTTACCGTCCAGATTATATCCGCCGCCCGGATGCTTGATATTGATGTAAGCCAGCAAATAAGTGATGAAGTTGTACTTTTTATGCAGGTCGGTATCCTCGAAACAGGACACCTGCAGCAGAAACTCATAAAACCGGACGAAATGGCGCATCATGGACACGATCTCATGCTGTTTGATTAGTTCGTATTGCTCGATCCTATTCTTTGCCCGCTTGAAGTAGAAAGTCAGCTTCTGCTTATCCTTGGAGGAGATATTTCCCTTGTAGAGCAGTTCGTTGGCTTTTTCAATATCATCAGGGTCAAGAACAGTGTACGCATCGATCTGTGCCTCCAAATCGTAGATCGCCGTCGGCGTTACGGAAGCGGAGAGCAGCGTAGTCGTATAGTATGGTGCGAACGCCGCTTTGATATCCTCGTATGTATTTGCAAAGTCCAGCACAAAGGTTTTCTTCTCGAACGGCGGGCAGATACGGTTCAGGCGTGAAAGCGTCTGAACGGCAGAAACACCTTTCAGCTTCTTGAGGACATACATGGCGCAGAGTTTCGGCTGGTCGAACCCGGTCTGATATTTGTTGGCAACCAGCAGCACCTGGTAGTCGTCCTTGTCGAATTCCTTTGTCAGACGATCCTCCGGGAAACCGTTCATGGATGCCTCAGAGTACTCGGTGTCATCGTCCGGCAGCTTTACCTTGCCGGAGAAGGCGACCAATGCCTTGATATCGGTGTAGCCTTTTTTCTGAGTGTAATTCTCAAACGCCTGACGGTATTTGACCGCACCCTGCCGGGAGGCAGTGATGACCATCGCCTTTGCCATACCGCCGAGCTCCGGCATAACCGTGGTGCGGAAATGCTCCACGATGACCTCCACCCGTTGGGCAATGTTCGTTTCATGCAGCTCCACAAAACGGGCGATCTGCCTCTTTGCATCGACTGTTTTGCAACGTGGGTCTTCTTCGATTTCCTTATTGATCTGGTAAAAGGTGTCGTAAGTCGTATAGTTCTGAAGGACATCGAGAATAAAGCCTTCCTCAATGGCCTGCTTCATGGAGTAGATATGGAATGCCTCACGCTGTCCCTTGGTGTTCAGCCGACCGAACAACTGAATCGTTGTGGGCTTGGGCGTGGCGGTGAATGCAAACATGGAAACATTGGCTTGTTTACCAATGCGACGGATCTCGTCAGTGATCATATCTTCGACATCGCCGATTTCCTGGTTGCCGGAACCCAGTGACATGGTGACTGCCGCCATATCCTTACCAGCAGTGGAAGAGTGTGCCTCGTCAATGATAACGGCGAACCGCTTGTTTTTCAGCCCTGCAACGCTATCCACGATATACGGGAATTTCTGGATCGTGGTGGCGATGATTTTTGTATTGCCGTTCAGTGCAATGGCAAGGTCAGCAGAGTTGCACTTATCGTCCATAACACGGATAAGCCCCGCTTTATGCTCCATACCCATAATAGCTTTCTGCAGCTGACGGTCAACTACGACCCGGTCGGTGATAATCACGACATTGTCAAAGATAATTTTATTATCTGCATCGTGCAGTGAAGTCAGACGGTGCGCAAGCCACGCGATGGAGTTAGTTTTGCCAGAGCCTGCACTGTGTTGAATCAGATAATTCTGCGTTGTGCCGTTGTCACGGACATCACCCAGCAGCTTGCGAATCACATCGAGCTGATGATACCGAGGGAATATGACATTCTCGGACTTTTTCGTTTTTCCTGTCAGCTCGTCCTTACTTTCCTTGGTTTCGATAAAGATGAACTTGCTGATGAGGTCAAGGACGGTATCCTTTGTCAGAATATCCTCCCACATATAGGACACGCTGTACTTGTCTTTGAAGGTAGGATTGCCCGCACCGGCATTGACACCTTCACCGTTTCCCATGTTGAACGGCAGGAAGAAGGTGGCGTTGCCTGCGAGCTTGGTGGTCATATAAACCTGCTCTAAGTCCATCGCAAAGTTCACAAGGCAGCCTGCCTTAAACCAAAACAGGCGGGTCTTGGGATCACGGTCAACACGGTACTGATAGATGGCATCCTGATAGGACTGACCGGCGGCATTACATTTCAGCTCAAAGGACATGATGGCAAGACCGTTCAGGAAAATTACCAGGTCAATGCGCTCATCATCGCTTGCCCAGACCTCTTCCATAACGGAGAAAATATTCTTTTCGTACTTTGCCAGCAAGTCACGATTGAAGGTGGTTGCAGGTTTGGTGTACATAAGCTCCAGCTTCATGTTGGAAATCTCAATGCCGTGCTTCAGCACATCCAGCAGACTGCCGCGGGTTTTGGTCACCTCGGCATTGATAAAGCTGACGAGGGTATCTTCCAGGTCGGACTTATAGATTTTGCGGAGTGCCGCCATCTCATCCGGCTGGGTATCGTTCAGAAACTGAAACAGCAGCTCCCGGTCCATAGCAAAGAGGCGGTCATAGCTTGTCGCCTTGCGGACGATATAGCCGTTGTCTTGTGAGAGCCTGTCCATGATGAAATGCTGATATTCTTTTTCGGAGAGGATGTTATTCATTCTCTTTCACCTCGCCATCTGCGGTTGATTGGATATCCTTCCCTGATTGGTCATCAGAAGTGGGCAAAGCAGCCGAAGCAAGCAGCTGGAGCATTTTCTCAAGATTTGCCGACAATTCTTTTGGAACAGAAGTCTCTGCTATCTTGGCAAATACTTCGAGAGCCGATGCCATGCTGGTGCCGATCTTCTCGGCACCAGCATTGAAAGCCATCATTTTTTCATAGAGGGTGGATGCCGTCTTTTCAGACAAGGGCGTAACTGAGGGATATTGCAGTAACTGATTGAGTTCCCTCTCAAGTGCATCATTTGCATCAGTAAATAACTTTTTTGCTTTTTTATATTTTTCCCAGCTGATGTTATGTGCGTGCATAACATCATTCCTGTATTCTTTAAGAAGGTCAAAATTGTCTTTGATTATTGTCAAAACCTCATCGCCAACAAGAATGTGCCAGGCCGTACTTTCCTGTAAGGCATCGATAGCTTCATACATTTCAGCTCGGGTATTTAGTTTTTTGATTTTATCACGGGCCGCTACTCTAAAATTGTTATCAATGAACAAAATCGTATATATTTCCCCAAAGTCTTTTTGGTCGATGTCTGAGATAACGCTTCTGAATTTTTGCTCATCACACTGTGACACTTTCAAATACAAAAATTTTCGCAGTAGTCTTTCAAACTTGTTTACCAAAGGATACAGACTCTTATTGAAATACTCTGAGCTTTCATCCGTGAGGATTGTGGGGGAAAACTCCTGGCATATATAGGTGCTTATTTCGGAGCTTTGTTTTGCTGTTGTTTCGTTGTTCCCGTTTCTTTCATACTTAACGATCCAGCACTCTAATTCATCAAAGTCTTTATATGTGATTTGAACAGAAGAATTTTTGCCATTACCAGTATCGGACGTTTCCAATTCGTGGTTGTATGCTTCGACATTTTGCCTTTTGTTTTTATCAAAAAATAAGTACTCCAGAACCATGTCTACACCTCCTTCTTTCCGGTTACATACTCGAAGATGAGTGATTTCTTGTATTCGTCGAGTGTTACAAGCTGTGCTTTTTTATCAGCGATAACAGCGTCTGCTTTTGAAAGCACAGAATCGATGTGCTTTACGATGGCATTTTGCTCATCCAACGGCGGTACCGGATAAGAAAGCTCCGCCAGCTTGTTCCACCGAAGGTCACAGGAGCGCACACGAATGCCGGTCGCCAAAGCAAGAAACACATCACTATAAGCCATACTGCGAAGATAATACATGATATACCGCTTGCACTGGTCGGTGTCCAGCACATTGAGAACCGGAGAAGCCTTGCCTCTTGAATCGGAGATGCCAATAGAACCTGCGAAACCGTCCATTCCGTGAACGACCAAATCTCCGACATCAATGCCTTGATAACCGATTTCCTTGTCGGACATTGTAAATCCATCCTCACGACGATTGCTTCTGAGAGTAACTTCGCCATCTCGGAAACAAGTGATTACACCGTCATCCTCACGCACGGGCTTCTGCATATAGCGAAGAATGTACTTGCCACGGATAACGTCCCAGTGAGCTGGCATATCGCCAATCCACTGAATCCCGCTGTCCTTCATCTCCGCATCCGGGTTCAGTCCTTTTGTGACCGTTTCGGTGATGACAGACCGCTTGTACTGCTCCAGTGTATCAATCTGCGTCTGTATATCGGTGGTCAGCGCATCGATTTCGGCGCATTTAGCATCGAGGAAATCAACAATCGAGAATTGTTCTTCTATTGTCGGTAAACAAATTTTCAAGCGCTCCAGTACCCGCATACCAATATTTTGTTGCGTACCAAATGACCAACCGTGCTCAACTTGCCTCGTATAGCTTGGTGATTGAATAGAGTAAAATAGGAAACGAGACAGAACCTTGTTTTCATTTGCTCTAAAAACAGCAAGTGGAGACCAAATTGTAAATGTCTCATCTATTTCGACCATTGCCACACGCCCTGTTGTTGCCCCGGACTTTACCATGTAAATATCGTTTTTCCTTGGTATATATTTCAAACAGCAGATTCGATAAAAATCCTCTGAAACATATCCTCTCATATGATTGAAATCTATTTTTCCTGTACTTATAGCTTCGGCGGAAATAAACGGAATGCCACTATCAAGTAATTCGGGTGTGGTATGCGGCCCATCAGTTATCGGCATGTCTAAAACATATATTGTTTTTAAGATAGACCAATTTGATGGCACTAAGCCAATGTACTCTACTCCGCTATCTTTCATCACTCTCATACCGGCACCGCCTTACTCAAACAGCTTTGCCACACGCTCAGTCACGGAAAGTTCCAGTTCTTTGAATCTATTCTCAAGTTCCTCACTGGCTGTTGGCTGCTGATATTTATAGAAATACCGTGTGAACGGGATCTCCGCTCCGGTTTTGATAACAGGCTTCTTTGCACCGAGATTCTCCTCGAAGAATGCGGCGGCATCCGGGATGTGCGGCAGGACTTCTCTTTCCATATAATCCTCAATGCTTTCTTCCCATTTCACCAGTTCAGTATCCTTGGTTTCCTTATCATAAATGATGTTGCCCTTGCGGTCGCGCTGGATCTCGGCACTCTTGTCCATGACGGAAAGACCGTCCGCAATCTTCTCCAACAACTTCTTATCTGTTGTAGCCTTGCTTAATACTTCGGTAAGATGCGGCATAAAGGCGTCCGGCGACATCCACACAGTATCGCTGATGGCGTGGTTCAAGTCCGCAAGAATCGCATCATAGATCGGCTTGCCGACAAAAAACTTATTCAACTGTTTCTGGGCTTTACCGTCCCGCTCTTCCATCAATTCCAAGTCTGCAAATTTTACTTCGTTGTAAAGGCTGTCAAGTGCGCCTTTGCCCACCATCGCCTGAATCCGCTCCTCCGTAATGGCGTAGCTGCGCTGGAGGGGCTGCATTACCGTGTATTCGCGGTAAATGAACTCCTCGTTCCGGTAAATTTTGCAATACTCGTTCTCTGCGAAGTCCGCATACAGCTTGGTAACGGCACTGCGGTCTTCAGGAGAAATCTCATTTTTCTTATCGCCCAAGGCTTTACGCAGCTTTTTGAAGAAAGTAGATGCGTCAATCAACTGAATCTTGCCTTTGCGCTCCGGACGCTTATTCTTGGAGAGGACCCAGATGTATGTAGCGATGCCCGTGTTATAAAAGAGGTCGGTTGGCAGTGCAATGATCGCTTCGATCAGATCGTTTTCCAGCATCCACCGGCGGATCTGGCTCTCGCCGGATGCAGTCCCGCCGGAGAACAGCGGACTGCCGTTTTCGATGATAGCGGCACGGCCAAAGTTATCGTCCATTTTGTCGATGGCAGACTGCAAAAACAGCATCTGCATATCGCCAGAGCCGGGCAACCCTGCGCCCCAGCGACCGTCAAAGCCTTTCTGATACTCTGCGTTGACGGCATCCTCAACGCCTTCGGCGGCATCTTTACCGCCCCATGCAGTACCGAACGGCGGATTTTCAAGCACAAAGCGCATTTTGGTGGACTTGAAACGGTCGGCTTTCATGGTGTCCTGATAGCAGATATTTTCGGCGTTCTGCCCCTTGATGAGCATCTCGGCAAGGCACATGGCGTAAGACTCCGGGTTGATCTCCTGCCCGAACAGCCGCACATCGGCAGAGGGGTTATAACGCTTGATGAAATTGTAGCCGGTGGAAAGCATACCGCCCGTGCCGCAGGCCTGATCCAATATGGTGATGACCTTGCCGTCATCAAAGATATCGTCACAACCTTCTGCAAGCAGAATATTGACCATCAGCTTAATGATGTCACGGCCGGTGTAGTGGTCGCCGGCTTCGGCATTTTCAGAGAACTTACGGATCAGTTCCTCGAAAATATATCCCATCTTCACATTGTCGATGGTACGAGGATCAAGGTCAAGTTCGGAGAACGCTTTGATGACAGAGAGCAGCCGGTTATTCTTGTCCATCTTGTCGATTTCTTCGCCAAAGTTCAGACCGCGCTCCTTGGACATCAAGATTTCCAACACATTTGCGGAAAATCCCTGCAGATAGCTCTTAAAATTGGCGGCAATATGGTCTGCGTCATTTACAAGCTCTGCAAGGTCAAATTCACTGGTGTTATAAAACTGGAAGCCGGCAATGCGATACATCGCCTTTGCCGGGAAATTCGGGTTTGCTTTGAACTGCTCAACGACTTTCTGCTTGGTAGGCGCAAGAGCGCACTCAAAGCGGCGGATGATCGTCATCGGAATGATGACATCCTTGTACTTGTCGCTGCGGTACGGTCCACGCAGTTTGTTTGCGATGGACCAGATAAAGTTTACTTCGGTGGAAACATCGACAGGTGAATCGTCCCACATTGCATCTATCATCTGCTTATTAGCCATTTACTTTTCCTCATTTCTCTATTTATGTAGCTATTATCAGCTGGAAATCATTCATCCTCCTGAAGCAAGAAAAGTGCGTTGTTATTTATCTGGTACAATCTCCATGATATCTTCGATACCGCAATCCAACGCAGTGCATATCTTTAAGAGAATCTCTGTAGTGACATGCCCGTTTCTTCCCATCTTAGTAACGGATGCAGGGCTGATACCCGACTTTTCGCATAGATCCTTCTTCTTCATATCCTTGTCGATAAGTAGCTTCCAGAGTTTTTTATAACTTATGGCCATATTGAATCTCCTTGAACACATACAAATGTGTATTACTATAGATTGTTTTTTGCTTTCAGAAGTTGAAAATCTCTTTTGTAGTTCACAGGCCTAATGCGCGCCAAAATGCGATTGCACACTTCTGGCGACCAATATATTGTCAAGTGCTGCTTGGCTCGAGTGATTGCTGTATAAAAAATGTTATGAGTTATTTGATCTTCGGTTTCATCTGCAATAACAATTTTCACAGAATCATACTCAAGGCCCTGCGCTTTGTGTATGGAAACCGCATATGCAATCTGGAAAGGAACGATGTGCTCCATCGTTGTGCGTTCTTCATCACTGGAGTATGGCTTTGTTCGATTAATGTTAAAGCCAACTTGCGTTTTTCCTCCATCATTACCAATATAGTCCAGTCCATTACAACACAGCACTTCCAGCTCATCGAGCAAAGCATCAATCTCTACTGTGAAATATACGCTTTCAGTTGAATCTTGGATTGAGAGGATTCTTCCTTTCATGTTGTTATAAAGGACACTAAACCGGCCAGAATCGTTAAACAGAATGGGATCACCAACTTTGAATCTCCATACTCCTATATCTACCGCCGGATTCGAATTATTTAGTTGTAGTAGACGATTAATGTTATTTAGGCCATAGAGCCCATTATAATTTAGGCACAATATAATCTCATCATCTGATTTTGAGTCGAAAATATCGCTATCGATTGGATGAGAATAGTCACTACGCACCATTTTTTCCAAGACAATATTATCATCGTCCATATTTCGAACCTCTTCCCAAAGCCTTTGAAGTTGTTCGTCTGGGCTTCGATGAGGTATTGTCAACTCATGGCAACAGCGGTCTGGTAGTACATTTCTAATTATGCTAAACCAATTGCCAAATCCTATAGCTTCAATTTGGTATGTATCCCCAACCAGAAGCAATGCTGCATCTCCTGCGCGATTTATGACTTTAAGGATATCCTCGTTCTTTACTGTGCTGCATTCGTCAACCACTACTAAGTCATAATTTGAGGTCTCATACCAACCACTACGAACAAACTTATCAATAGTAGTAAATTCGTCCGCTCTATCACAACACGTGACCTTTCTTCGCAGATTTTCTACTGCTGGATTAGTCTTTGCAAGATAAATTTTCTTTTTCCCTTCTAAAAGCTTTGATATATGGTTTACCAGTGTCGTCTTTCCTGTTCCAGCTGCACCATAGATGAGGTGAACTGCAGATTCAGAAAATAAAGTCTTTAAGATTTGCTCCTTAACCTCGTCATCCAGTCTTTGACCCGCAGGCAAAAGTTTTAGCTGAGAAATCATTTTCTCTGAAAAAGATGATGAAATTTCCGGTACATTATCAGCTAATTCTTCAAGTTTATTAATAATCTGTACAGTTGCAATTTCGCAGCCCTTAGAATAAACATAATCCTTAAAGACTCCTAACTCACTCACCGGTCTAAACCCGCTGTATAGGGAGCGATTATATTTTTCTATTGTTTGCTTAATCTCTTGGGGTATGCCAAACATTGTAAGCTGATCAATTGGAGTAAACAAAACTCCATTCTGATTTGTATTCTTTTCGATATATCTGGCAAGCAATTCTCCTTGATGTCCCGCTGTATCGATGCACTCGAACAAATCATACAGATTGGAAATGTGTCCTTTGGGATTAAATGAATAAGGATTCCTGTCAAAAGGCATACACTTGGAAGAAATATTTAGTCCCGCATACCTCTTTTCATCTCCGTGTGCCTGTTGATCTTTAATAATTCGGTTGTTCATGCGGTAAAGCAAATATCGTATAATATTTGCGCCATCTTGCTTGTTGGCAGAAATCTCTCGGCAAATGTCCAGCATATCAAAAATATACGAATGGTGCTTTTGAGTTGATGCAATAACCCAGTTTTTTATACTGTCATATTCTCGCTGATCGTAGTCAATGATGTCTACCAATGTTGCTCCGTTTTGCTCCAAGTAGCTCATCACCATCTTATACTCATTGAGGCCTCGAGATACAGAGCACTCAACATTAAGCAATTCAGCAAAATTATTTAGTTCACACGGGCGAATTGATACATGCCATTCGGTTATGATTTTGATGGGAAAATCTGTATTGAACACACTAATGGTGGCATCAGAAAATGATAGCGCAACACAATAATCTGTAGAAATGTCGTACTTGGTAAACGCAGTTATTCGATTGAATTTATTTGGTTTCTCGTCTGCAGGTTCTAATGCAACCTCATAATAGATTTCTTGATTTACAAAGAATGGCTTAATTTTATCAATATAGTAATTATCAAAGTTTTTCGGCGGTGGAGTCCTAAGTCTCTTTTCAATTTCTGTAGCAACTTTTTGATAATAATCTTTTGTTTGTTCATCTAAATCCTCGAGAAACATGTCGACGTTTCTGAGGATAATCATTCCGTATCTATCATATACCGCCTTTTTAAGTTGGAGCAAATATCGATAGTACTTTATCATCAGACGCTCAGCGCCCTCTTCTGAAGGGGTAAAGTGAGAAACTGATGCACGCAAAAAATGATCAAACCTCGCAACAAACTGGTACGGACGAACATTACCAAACTTGCTTGCTACCTTATTGATATCCATTTTTTGATCCGGACGCACGTCTTTCCAAATTTTGAATGCAATGTGATCGTTTAGATTGCGAACTACACTTAAAATACGGAAAGCGACTTCACCGCGGTTGCTACGTGTAGCAGTAGAAAGCGCCTTATCGATACCATCACTGGCTCTATTGATTTCCTTATCTGTAAGGCTATTCATAGTGTCCTCCTTCCGATATACAAAAACTGCTCTGCCGCTTGGCAGAGCATTCGGTCTATTGCAGCCATACTGCCAAGGCCTA
>ERZ1026844.2182-NODE-2182-length-10683-cov-2.626458_pt1 | contig 10683 bp, 7 predicted proteins | sample MGYA00380152_ERZ1026844 | MGnify/ENA primary metagenome ERZ1026844 (study PRJEB33269, sample SAMEA4719788) | human gut metagenome | biome: human-associated habitat; feature: organic feature; material: feces | place: Cameroon | collected 2013-10 ... | reverse complement strand
GCTGTCGGCGGTTTCGATGGCGTTCTCCAGAGCCCAGGTCACCATGATGGAAAAGATGGTGACGGCCCTTCTGGCCCGCTGCCATGCGCTGCCGGTGGAGGCGTCCCGCCCAATGCAGAACTGCGCCTGGCGCACGGTTTCCAGCTGGCGGCGGAACAGGGGCACAAACCGCAGGGTCATGCTCAGCACCAGGGACAGGGCCGGGATCACCCGGCCAAACAGATACACAAATTTGTCCGACGTGATGACCCGGTTGAAGCACACGAACCACAGCACCACGGCGCACAGCATGGTCCCCGCCGCCAGACCATACAGAATACTCTCCAGCGTCAGGGGGTTGCCGGAGGGCAGATAGATGAGAATGGTGACACCCGCATGGTTGAAGGCGGGATTCACCAGGGCCGCCAGCAGCAGCACCGGCAGGGCCACCCGCAGGTGCCTTGCCAGAGCCCGGCGGCCCTCCAGCTGCCCGGCATACAGCAGCGCCCCCAGCAGGGACACCGCCAGGCAAACCGGGTGCATCAGCACCATGGAATAGGCCAGCACCAGGGCGAAAAACAGGAAGTTCACCAGGGGGTGATAGCGGGAAAAGGCGTCGCCCACGGCTCCGGCCTCCTTTCACAGAATCGTTTTGGGGACAGGCTCAGCCGCCCATGAAGCCGCCTCCTACATCATACCCCAGGTCGCAGGTATACACCCAGCAGATCACGTCGCCGGGCTGCACCTGGTACCGGGAGCAGCCGTAGTTGGGGAACCAGTCGTTGACCTTGTACATCCAGCCGGAGCCGTCGCCGACGTCGAACTCGTACAGGTTGTAGATCCCCTCGATATAGGCGGAGTTGTACATCGGCGTCCAGCTGAACTCCATGGGGATCTTCCTTTCCTTGCACACCCGCTGCAAAACGTCAAACACACTCTCCCCCTGGGAAAACGTCACCGTAACGGCAGGCAGGATCACCCCGTCGGCGGGCACCAGCCCCCGCTTGGACTCGTCGCACTTGTCCATGTTGTTGAGGATGGTGGCGCAGGAGATGGAGATGGTGCAGGTGTCCTGGTGGGACGTATCCGGCTGAGACGTTTCCGGCTCCACGGGCTTGGGCTTGCCGTCCGGCACCGGGTCCGTCTGGTAGCGGTCCTTGCTGCCGGTGGAGGAGTCGTCCGTCCCGGGCTCCTGGGGGGCGTCGGGCGTCTCCGGCGTATTCGTATTCCCGGGTTCCTCCGGCGTATCGGGGGTATTCTGATCGCCGGTCTGCCCCACGCCGGGAGGAATGGGTGCTTCCGGACCAGTGCCGACCATCAGATCGCAGCCGGAAAGGGACAGGGCCAGCAGCAGGGTCAGCAGCAGGGTCAACAGGACTTTGGGGAATCGATTCATCATCGAAAAACACCTCCTATCAGAGCACCGCGCGCAGGGACGTTGTGACAACGTCCCTGCGCCGGTGTATTTCCTTGGGGTTACGCGGGTCTGATGCGGGGCTTATGCCCGCTTTTTCTTTCTCTGCATCAGCACCACAGCGGCGCCGGACAGGGCGGCAGCACCCATCCACAGCACCAGCAGGCTCTCGTCTCCGGTGCGGGGAGTATCGGGCTTTTCGGGCTTGGCGGGCGTCACGGGCTGGTCGGGGGTCACGGTGACGGTGACATCGCTCATGTCGTACAGGCTGGTCTTCTGGGCCAGCAGGCGATAGTAGGCCGCCAGGGCATAGTAGCCCTGCTCGGTGGCCATGCCGTCCACGGTCTTGTCGGCCATCAGGTGGCGGAAGCCGCCGCCGGTGACATAGAAGCCGCACAGCGCGTCCACGACGCTGACGCCGCCCTTTACGAACCGGCTGTCGGCGGTGGGATCAATGCCCAGGGCCGTCAGGGCCACGATGACCTGGGCCGTGGACTCGGCGGAGGCATCGGTGCCAGGGATCTCGCTGAAAGTAGCGTCGTCGTTCTGCGCGCCGGCCAGGAAGGTCAGGGCCGCGTCCACAGCCGCCTTCACCTGAGCATTTTCATAGTAGGGGGCCAGGGCCTGCACGGCCATGGCGGTCATGTCCGCATCGGGGACCTGGGAGGAGGCGATGACAGGCCAGCTGCCATCCTCGCGCTGGGTATCCAGAATGGCGCGGACCAGCTTCTCCCGGGTCACGTCGCCGGAGGTGGGATAGCCGTGGCTGTCCAGCGCCAGCAGCGCCCAAACGGGACCGTTGACGCTCTGCTTGGTGATAAACGCCATGGAATCCAGCAGGCTGCGGCCGGCCACATGGGTCACGTCCTTGCCGATGGCGGTCAGGGCCAGGATCAGACGGGAATTCTCGGTGGAGCGGGAGCGGTTCAGACGGCCGTTCTCGTCCATGGCCTTTTGCACATACTCCACCACGGAGGCGTAATACGCGTCCGCACCGGGGACGTCCCGGCCGGAACGGGCCAGGCCCAGAACTGCCCACTCGCCGCCGATGGAGCCGGTGACGGGTGCGCCCTTGGAAACGATGAAGTCGCCGGTAGTCTTATAGATATCCTGAGCGTTCAGCTCCGCCAGGCGGGCCTCGGCGGCCAGCAGCACATCGTAGTTGCCCACGCGCTCCTGGAGCTTCTGGCCCAGGGCGTCGTAGGCGGCCCGGGCAGCCTCCACGGCGGCACGGGACGCGGGGATCACGGGCTGGCCGATGGCGTCGATCAGCTCCTCCACATGGGCAACCGCCTCATCCTGGAGCTGGGCCAGCTTCTTCTCGGCAGCCAGCAGCACATCGTAGTTGCTGACCTGGGCCTTGCGCTGGTCGCTCAGGGCGTCATAGGCGGCGCGGGCGGCCTGGATGGCCTCCTCGGAGTCCAGGGTCACGGTGCCGATGGCGGCGATCTTCTGCTCCACGTCGTGGACGTACCAGCCGGTCAGAGGCAGCACCAGCTCAGGCAGACGGGTCAGGACTGCGGCGGTGGTGGAACCGTACTGGCGGTCCATGCCGGTGCGGTAGGACACGCCGCGGTGGGTGGGAATGCCGCCGAAGCCGCCCACCCGGATGGTACCGGTCAGGTCATAGCTATAGCCTTCGGCGGTCTCGGGGATGGTGACGCTCAGCAGCTGGCGAACGGGGTTGCCGCTGAAATCATACTGGCCGAAGGGGGTGCCGGGGTTGGTCTGATACTTGTTGCCCTGGGCATCCAGGTACACCAGGGAGAAATTGAAGTTGTAAACGCCGGAGATCTTCTCCTTGGGGCTTACCAGGTCGTGGAACTGGACCTTTACGGCCTGACCGGGGACCAGCTCCGCATCCTGGGGCAGGACCTTGCCGTCGGCGTCGATGAGGTCATAGCTGACGCCCCGGGCGGTGATGACCTGGTAGGCGGCCATGCCGTCCTTCTCGATGCGGAGAATGTGGCGGCCGGTGGTCAGGCCCGTAACGGTGACCTGGCCGTTTTCATCCACGGAAACGCCCTGGCTGGTGAAGCCGTTGAAGGTCATCTTATCGGTGACGGTGGAGCGGGCCACGGTAACGGTGCAGCCCTCCTGGGGAGTGAAGCTGTAGCTGGCGCCCTGGGTACCCACATAGAACAGGATGTCGTGCTCGGCATCCAGATACTTCTGCTCGTCCTTGGTGATGTTCACGGTGGGACGGTCGATGAAGGTGTTGGTCTGGATAGAGGTGCCGTCGGCACCCACGGACACCACGAACACGCCGGTGAACTCCGGCCAGATGGCGCTGAAGTCCTTGCCGCCCATACCCTGAACGAAGGTCATGGCGTCATAGGTCACCTGGACGATGGCGGTGCCCGGGTGGTTGGCGGTCATGGTGGCCAGGCAGGAGTTGTTGGCATCGGGGGTGATGGTCACCACGTCGCTGTCGCCGCCGTCCAGGCTCAGCACCTGATAGTGCGCGTCGGGCAGGGCGATCTGGCCGTTCATGAAGCTCTCAATGGCCTGCCAGCTGCGCAGCACGTCCAGCTCGCAGCTCTGGCCCACCTCCAGGTTCTTATAGCCCTGGCGGTTGATGTTCAGATAGATGTTGCCCAGGTCGTACACGTTCTTGTCGAAGCGGTACACGGCATCGCTGCTGAACGCGTCGTCCATGTGCAGGTCGTCCCGGGTCACAGCCAGCTCCTGGCCGCCGGTGAATTTGCCGAAGGTCCAGTAGGTGACGCCGTCGGGATTCTGGGCCCGCAGGAACTGCTGACTGCCGGTCTCCGGCAGGCGGAAGGAGGCGGTCATGGTGTCGCCCTTTGTCTCCTGGGAAACGGGCTCCAGGAAGGTATAGCTATAGTAGCTGCCGAAGGTGCCCATCCGCAGGGTAGAGCCGGCGGGGGCGGTGACGGTGACGTCCAGGGCCTTGGGAATGGTCAGAGAGAAGCTCTTGGCGCCGCAGCCCACGGTCTGCTTGTTGGTCATGGCGGTGCTGACAGGCAGATAGCCCGCCGCCTTGTCGCCGATGGGGGTCAGGGTGATCTTCAGGCTGCCGCCCTCCACAAACAGGCAGGCGGTGTGGGTGCTGCCATAGGTGGTGGAGACGCCGGTCTTGGCCTGGAGGTCCGTGCCGTCGGGGCCGGTAACGGTGACGTCGATGGTGTAGTCCTTGCCCTCCACCCAGCTGCTACTGTCGTTGGTGGCATAGATGGCGTAGGCCCGGACCAGGGTAAACACGTTCTCCTGATTGGCCTTCACGGTAAGCACCAGGGTGCCGTTGAGCTGACCCTCGGTGTTGTAGCCCTCCACCAGATAGTCGCCCACAGGCAGCTTGGTGTTGTACATCAGACCGTAGCCGTCGGGCTCGATATCCACATTGGCCAGCAGGTTCTTTTCACCCTTCACGCCATCGGCATAGGTATACACCTTGATGTCGGCCAGCTGTGCATTGTGCAGGCCCTTGAAGGAGACGTCCATGTCACCCTGGGGCGCATCGCCCTCCTGGGACACGGTGACGGTGTAGGTGGTGGGGGTGATGGCGGGGGACCACTCGGTGGCCGCCGCCTTGTCGCCGCAGCGGATGGTCAGGACGGTGCCGTTATGGACGGGCACGGTCTCCACCCGGCGGTAGTCGGTGCCGTCGGCGGTGAGATACACCTGGTTGTTCTTGTTGGAGGCGGTGGCCGTCATCCGGATGCCGGTGACGCCCTGGGGCAGGGTCAGGGTGTAGGCGGTCTTGTCTGAGGCGAAGTCGGGAGTCAGGACGCCCTCGCTGAAGGACAGGGCCGCCAGGCTGGTGTCGCTCTGGGTGTTCCAGTCGCCGCCGATGTCTGCGCCGTAGCCTTTGGTGGTGTACATCACGCGGATGATATCCCCGGCGAACAGCTTGTCCCCGGCCTTGATGTCCTTGAACCCAACGTTGGTGAACCAATCGTTCAGGGTTCCCATCCAGCCGGAGGCTTCGCCGCCGTCACCGGCGGACAGGCCGTTGATCTCGCTGATGTAGCCGGACTCCGCGCCGGTCTGGGAATAGGTACCCAGGGCGCTGACGATGCAGTCCATCATGGAGGACCCGGGGGCCAGGTCCACCCACTTGTCCACCAGCGTGCCATCCCAGGCAGCGCCGTTGGCCTTTGCGTAGGTCGTGTTTTCCACAACGACCCGAACCTGGCCGTCGTGGTTCTCTGCTGCCCAGACAGTGGTGGGTACCAGGCTCAGTACCATCATCAATGCCAGCAGCAGAGAAACGATGCGTTTCTTCATATGCATTTTCCTCCTGTGAAAAATTTATGCCCAGCCGTTTCCGGCAAGTCAACGGAGTGTGTCTGCGGCGGAGGAAAAGCAGATACACGCCCGCTGCAAAAACCGCCGGTACATCCCCTGAAAAAGGAGACACCGGCGGCGCATGGTTCCTGTCTGCGCCCAACGAAGATAACGCCCGCCGCGCTGAATGTCCTCCGCCGTGCAATTCTCCTGCCTCGCGCCGTGGAGCCGATGACTCCTCGTTTGCATCCTACCTTCTCAGGGGAGCTGCCCCCAATGGCGGACTTTCGTCCCGGCGGCCAAGGCCGCTTCGGTGCATTCTTGCGCCCACAGTGCCGTTCGCGTGGGGTTCTTTCGCCCCGTTTCTTTCAGGCTGGCACCTGGCCGTTTTCCGGCCTTTGCGGTACCCGCCGCACAGCATCCTCGGACATGATTCGATTATCCGGCTCTGCGTTCTCGCAGAGTCATTCTTATCATACAGCATCCGGCAGGAAAAGTCAACGGTCCGCCCCATGCAAAACGGCTGTGTATTGCAGGACTGCAAAAAACCGCCGCAGCGGCGCGGAGTCCCCTTGTTTTGCCGGAAAAAAAGATGTATAATCAAGGCCAGCGGGACAGGGCGAGAAAACCGCGGGACGCTCCCCGGGAAAGCCTGTCCGCATCCGTCAAAGAAGCAAAGGAAGAGCACTGTCATGGAAATTTTGCACGAGATCAACCCGGCGCTGGAGGCTCTGGCGTACTTAGGCTCCCGGGCCAACGGCCATACCCTGGACCGGCTGGAGGAGCGCTTACAGGCCCGGGGCGTCCGGAAGGCGGAGCCCTTCCATCGGGCCAGCGCCGCCCTGCGGGAGCTGCTGCAGGACCTGGACGCGGAGGTTTCCGTCCCGGCAGAGACCCTGCAGCGTCTGTTCGGCGACATCAAGGGCTTTTCCTACAGCACCATCGGGTCCTATAGTCCGGCTTTTCTGTTCTTCTATCCCATGCTGTCCCGCCGGCAGGACTTTGAGACCCTGATGCAGCAGATGGAGCGCCTGACGCCGGACGAGACGGCGCGAAACATGATGATCTCGCTGAGCCTGGAGGAGCAGTCCGGCCCTGCCGATCCCCACGGAGAGCCGCCTGGCTCTGCTGGAGATCCACCAGAATTACCGGACTCTGCTGCCGGAGATCGCAGCCTGTCTGCGCCCGGCCATAGCGGCGCTGGAGACGGAGTCCGGCCGCATTCAGGAGATCATAGAGGCCTTCTGCCGGGAGGTGGAGGGCCTGGGGACGGAGAGCTATCTCCGGGAGACCTCCAGCCTGGCCATCACGCCGGAGGTGCATTATCACCTGATCCCCTTTCTGATGGGACCGGATACCAACCTCTCCATGGAGCAGGAGGACGGCAGCGTGCTGATCTGCTGCGGAGTCCTGCGGCTGTCGCTGCGGCGCACCCTGGCGGAAAACAGCAGCGCCTCCCAGGTATATGACGCCATCCGGATCATCGGGGACAAGACACGGTTTGACATTCTCTGTTATCTGAGGGATCATCCGGCGGTCTACGGTCAGCAGCTGTGCAGCCATTTCGGCCTGGCCCGCAACACCATTCACCACCATATGAGCAAGCTGGTGAATGCGGGGCTTGTTACCTGCCTGGTGGAGGGAAACCGTATTTATTACACCACGGACCGGGAGCACCTCTCCTATTTGCTGAACCAGCAGCGGCAGCTGCTGATCGGCGGAGAGGATACGGAGCAGCAGGAAAAATAAAACCGGCAGGAATGCCGCCGGCGCAGGGTTTGCCGCGCCGGCGGCATTTTTTTTTGCAGGGTAAACACATGGCCGCACCTGTAGGCGCGGCCATGTGTTTACCAGCGCCGCTTTTTCTTTTCGCCCTCCCGGCGCTGGAAGGGCTTGTCGATGAGGATGATGTCCTCTCCGAACCGCTGGACGCAGTCCCAGGGAATGTAATAATCCTCGCCCCGGCCGAACAGACCGAAGAACCGGCAGGGGCCAAAGACGATCAGGGCCTTGACGGTCCCCTCCGGGATGCAGAGCTCCAGGTCTCCCACGCAGCCCAGACGGCTGCCGTCGCAGATGTTGATGACCTCCTTGCGGCGCAGCTGTGAAAATCGGCACATCATGGTCTCCACCTCAGCTCCAGCCTATGCGCCTTCCGGCGCGTCCTATGCCATCAGATCACCGCGTCCACGGGGATGCCGCCGCCCGTGGCCGCCGTGAACCGGCGGGTGACAAAACTGTTATATCATCTTTAAGGAATCTTAAAGGTTCCCCCCTTGTTTCTTTAACTGTTTTTCTTTATACTGAATTTTGTGAACAGGGACAGCTGATCGGAAGCTGTATCGCCAAAAAAAGAGCCGCTCTTGACAGGGAACAGCAGATCATATATACTAAGTGTATCAACCATCTTGATACAGTTGCGCCTGTGCGCACAGAGAAAGGAAAGCGCCTATGGAGACGTTAAAGACCATCAATTTTATCATAGCGGTTATTTTCTTCGTCTGCTATACCTATCAGTTTTTGTATATCCCGGTGCCCTGGCTGCGGAAGGAGAAGCCCCACGGCCCGGCCAAGGCCAACCGGTACGCCGTTCTGATCTGCGCCCGGAACGAGCAGCGGGTCATCGGCGACCTGATCGCCAGCCTTCGGGGGCAGACATATGACCAGAGCCTGCTGTCCATTTTCGTGCTGGCGGACAACTGCACCGACGACACGGCCATGGTGGCCCGGGTGGCCGGGGCCCATGTGTATGAGCGGTTCAACCAGGTGCGGGTGGGCAAGGGCTACGCCCTGCAGGAGCTGCTGGAGCATCTGGAGCAGGATTATCCCCGGGGCTTTGACGGATACTTCGTGTTTGACGCGGACAATATTCTGGCTCCCAACTATGTGGAGGCCATGAACCGGACGTTTTCCGACGGACACGAGATCGTCACCAGCTTCCGCAACAGCAAGAATTACGGCGACAACTGGATCAGCGCCGGTTATGCCCTGTGGTTCCTGCGGGAGAGCCGGTATCTCAATCACGCCCGGTTCCTGCTGGGCACCAGCTGCGCCGTGTCCGGCACCGGGTTCCTGTTCAGCCGGCAGGTGCTGGAGGAGACGGGGCCCTGGCCCTTCCACCTGCTGACGGAGGACATCCAGTTCTCCGTGGACCAGGTGACCCGGGGACGGAAGATCGCCTTCTGCCCCGACGCGGTGCTGTATGACGAGCAGCCCACCACCTTCCGCCAGTCCTGGAACCAGAGGCTGCGGTGGTCCAAGGGGTATTTGCAGGTATTCCGGGGCTACGGCGCCAAGCTGCTGCGGGGCGCGGCCGGGGGGAGCTTCTCCTGCTACGACATGGCGGCGGCCATTATGCCGGCCTTCGTCCTGTCGGCCACGGCCATCGTGTGCAATGTAACGGCGGCGGTGCTGGGAGCCATTCGGGGGGCGGATCTGACCATTGCCCTGTGGTCTGTGGGGCAGATGCTGCTGAACATGTATCTGACGCTGTTTATCCTGGGAGCCATCACCACCGTTACCGAGTGGCGGCGGATCCATACCAAGGCGGTGAAAAAGGTGATCTACGCCTTCACCTTCCCGCTGTTTATGTTTACATACATTCCCATCTCCTTTGCGGCACTGTTCAGCAAGGGGGAGTGGAAGCCCATCGAGCACCGGGTCAGCGCCGCGTCCCTGCGGGGCCGGGGCCGGGAGGAGCTGCTGCCCTTCTGACGGAGCGGCCTGAGAGAATGGAGAGGCGAACACCATGTACAACATTCTGGTCTGTGACGACGAAAAGGATATCGTATCGGCGCTGCATATTTATCTCAGTGCCGAGGGCTATCGGGTGCTGACGGCCTTTGACGGGCCGGAGGCCCTGCGGCTGCTGGACCGGGAGGAGGTACACCTGGTGCTGCTGGATGTGATGATGCCGGGAATGGACGGCATCACCGCCATGACCCGGCTGCGGCAGAGCCGGAATCTGCCGGTAATCCTGCTGACGGCCAAGTCCGAGGACACGGACAAGGTGCTGGGGCTGAATATGGGAGCCGACGACTATGTTACCAAGCCCTTTAACCCCGTGGAGCTGCTGGCCCGGGTCCGGTCCCAGCTGCGGCGGTATATGACTCTGGGCGGCGGCCATGTGGCCCCCACCGCCGTGACCATCGGCGGAGTGAGCCTGGACGACAATGCCAAGACCGTCACCGTGGACGGCGACTCCGTGAACCTGACGCCCCTGGAATACGACATTCTGCGGCTGCTGATGCAGCATCCGGGGAAGGTGTTCTCGCCCCACGAGATCTATCGCCGGGTGTGGCATGAGGACCCGGCGGCGGACAATCCCGTGGCCGTCCACGTGCGGCACATCCGGGAGAAGATCGAGATCAACCCCGCAGAGCCCCGGTATCTGAAGGTGGTGTGGGGCAAGGGGTACAAAATGGAGGGGGCGGCGCAATGAAAAAGCTGCTGGAAAAGCCGTGGGCCAAGGCCCTGGCCTTTCTGCTGACCCTGCTGCCGGGCACGGCGGCGGTGTATGGCGGCGTCGAGCTGGTATACATATATGTCTATAACATGCATACGGACAGGCGCCTGGATATGCTGTGGGCCGTGACGGCGGTGTGCGCCGTGGTGGCTGCGGCATCCCTGGTGTTCTCCCTGTCGGCGGCGGGACACTGGCCGGGCCATGAGGGCATCCATCTGACCTGGGTGGAGAAGATCCCGGTGGACCTGTTTGTGCTGGGGTTGACCTGCGTGTGGTACATCTATCTGGACGCCGTGTACTATCCATCGGCCACGCTGGGCCTGGCGGTGTTTGTGGCGCTGGCGTATCTGTTCGTGCTGGCGTTTACGGCCCGGTGCAAGGCCGGGACCGTGCTCAGCGACCTGCTGGCGCTGCGGCTGCTGCGGCTTTTCAGCCGGGGGGCCGTGTGGACCTGGCGGCACCTGCGGCGTCTGTTTCTGGGCCTGCCTCTGGCGTGGAAAACGGCGGCGGTGCTGCTGGCCGTTATGGCGGCGGACCTGCTGATCTTCGCCTATGGCATGGACGGGGGGCAGGC
>ERZ1026844.2176-NODE-2176-length-10723-cov-12.272778_pt1 | contig 10723 bp, 9 predicted proteins | sample MGYA00380152_ERZ1026844 | MGnify/ENA primary metagenome ERZ1026844 (study PRJEB33269, sample SAMEA4719788) | human gut metagenome | biome: human-associated habitat; feature: organic feature; material: feces | place: Cameroon | collected 2013-10 ... | reverse complement strand
GATCGTAGTCGAAGGCCTCCCGCCCCGCGATCTGGTCATACAGCGCCTGCAAACGCTCCTCGAACCGGGACCGGTACGCCTCCGGCTCCAACGCCGCCACGCTGTCCCGGTAGGCCTGCGCCGCCGTCACCTCGTCCGACGGTGTATAGCCCCTCTCCAGCTCCTGCAGACGCCGCGCCGTGCCCGCCGTGACCTCCGCCCTGGGTGTCGCCGCCTCTGCTGCCGCGGCGGCCTGTGCCGCCTGCTCCGCCGCCGTAGGCGCGGACAGCAGGCTCCCCCACGTCTCGTCGCCGGCAATACCGTCCACCATCGTCAGTCCGTTCTTCTTCTGATAGTTCCGTACCGCGGCTCTCGTCTTCTTGCCGAAGATACCATCCTCGTCCAGGCTGTACCCCCGCTTGTTCAATTCATTCTGCAGCTGCCGCACCGCGCTGCCCTGTGAACCGTATGCCACCATCGTATACGTCGATGCCATACCTCTCTCCTCCTCGTCATGTCGTGCGCCGCCAGCCATAAACGCCGGCGATGCCTGTCTCCACACTCTCCCATACCGCGCCTGCCGGTGTCTCCGGCGCCGCAGGGCTGTCTGTCAGGCGCACGCTGCCCACCGGGAACAGCATCGCCTCCACTGTCTGTCCGTTCACCGTCAGCGCACCGGATACCGCCACATCCCCATAAAACACCGCCGGCCACACGCACTCCAGCGCCTCCTGCTCCGCATATTTGCCGAAGGCCGCGCCCATTCCGCCGGCGCGCAGATGCAGCGTCACCCGGCTGGTAGCCGCCGTATACCGCACCACCCGCACGTTGCCCACCGTGTCCTCCGCGCTCAGCTCCACCTCATAGGAGGTCCCGCTGTCCAGCCCGCCGCCCAGCAGCTGCTCCGCCCCCGGCAGCAGCGCTGTATAGCCGCTCCACGCGCCGCCCACGGGCCGGAAGCGCGCCCGCAGGACCACCGCATTGTGCCCCTGCACATCGGCGCACTGTGCCGCGCACTTTACCTTCAGATACGCCCCGTCATCCTTCTCTGTGCCGTCCGCGGCGCACCGCGCCGCCATGGACGCTGTAATGGCCGGCGGATAGTACGCCGCCACCGTCACCGCCTCGCCTGTCACGTTCACTGACCGTCCCCGGCTGTCCGTCACCGTGACCGTGGGCCGCAGCGTCCCGCTGATGCCGATGACCGCCGTCGTCCCGGCAGTGCCGGTCAGTTCCTGCCCCGCAAAGCGGAACTGCACCGACCGCACGGACGCGCCGCCCTGTGCCGCCGCCGTCGCCGCATACCGTATCCGGCTGACGCCCTGCACACACAGGCCCCAGCTCTCCGCTGCCGTACCGTCGTTTACCACTTCCGTGGTCAGCGCCGCCGTGGGCCGCATAGTCTCCGGCACATACGCCGTGAACGCCGCGCTCAGACTCCCCACCGGCGTACCGCCGCTGTACACCTTCACCGTCACCGTCCCGATGCCGTGCGTCGTCTCCGGCAGCTCCTCGGCCAGCGACTCCGGCACCGTCCACTGATACACCACGCGCCCCGCGCTGCTGCTCACCGTCCGCAGTGCGCCGCTGCTCAGCGTTTCGGAGGCCGACCCCAGTGCGTAGCTGAACGTAAAGCTATACCCATACCCGGGCCGCGTCAGCGTCAGCGTCCCCGTCTGTCCGATCACCGCGTCCCCCGCCGTCAGCGAGAAATCTCCAATGTCCTCCACGCGCTCCACCGGCAGCGCATAGCCGTAACTGTCGTCTCTGGCAGACCCGGAGCCGCTGTACAGCCGTATCCCCAGCGGCGCGGTGCCCACTGCTCCTGCCGCTGTCACCCAGCCGCTGTCGTACTCGATCGCGCTGCTCCACCGGCTGGGCGATGCCGCCTTCAGCGTCTGCCCGCTGCACACACTTCCGCCGTCCACCGTCACCGACAGATAGATAGGGTACCCAAAATACGATGCCCCTGTCAGCGGCGCCACCGTCACATAGATCCTGTACTGCATCGCGCTGCCGCTGCGCCGGCTGTCATAGCCGAAGCTGACGCCGATCTTCGGCACGCCGCCCCACTGGATGCTGTCCAACGCCGTATAGCTCACACACTCACCCTCCGATCCACCGGAAGGCCAGTCCGCCCTCCGCCGCCTCCATGCTCCACTGCCCTACATCGATACCGCCCAGCACCGTAATGTTCGTGATGTACAGCCGGTTGTTGGACACATAAGCCACCTCCGTGGCATCCTGCCAGAAGGACAGCCGCGTGGCGGTGAACACCGCGCGAAAGTTGTTCTGCTCCACCACCTTTTCGCCGTCCACCTCTCTGCACGTCAGGTCCTGTCCCACAGCCACGCCATACACCGGCGCGGCCCCGTCGTAGTACACGATACCCGTGCGGATGTACCCCTCCGTGTCCAGCTTATAGTGCGCAAAGGCCGCGTCCACCTTCTCCACGTTGGCCTGCAGGTCAGAGAAAAAGCTGTAATACTGCGTCACCGCCTCCGGTGCCGCCTCCAGCTGGGCGCTGAGCTTCGCCACATAGCTGCCGAAGTCCGAGCTCGCCACATATTCCTCCTCCAGCTTCGCCGTCAATGCCGCCGTGGTCTTCTGTACCTGGTCCGCCGTCTTCAGGATCATGCTCCGCAGCGTCTCATACTGCCCGTCCGCCGTCTCCGATGCCGCCGTGCCCAAGCGCCCGTTGGCCTGCCGCCGGGCGGAGGCCTCTCCGGCCCCGCCGCCCAGCGCCTCCAGCTGTCCCAGCGCCAGGTTGAGCTGCTGGGCCATCTGCACCAGATACGCATATTGCTGCGTCACCTGCTCCTGCACCGATCCCGCCGGTGCCATCGGCAGGGCAAGCACGCTCATGGCCCGTCACTTCCCTTCTCATATACCGCTGCCGCGCTGTACACCCGGCACGGTCCGTCCCCGGCCAGCTTCAGCCGCAGGTGTCCGCACCGCCGGGGCCGCACCTGCAGCACCGCGCCGCGGGTCTGCCCCACCTCGCCGGATACACCGCCCACCTGTTCCCAGACGTTGTCCCCGTCATAGCAGACGTACGCCTTCACCGTGCTCCCGGCCGCCGCCTTCAGCCGCAGCTCCAACCGCGAGAGATACTTGTGCTCCGGCGTGTACAGTCCCAGGTCGCCGCTTTCGGCGCTCCAGGAGAACCCCGTCTCCGCCGTTCCCAACGTACCGCTTGTATCCAGCAGCCGTCCGTCGCTGCACAGTACTGTCATCTCCCCGTTCCACCGGGCGAAGGCCACCGCCGCCGTATCGTCCTGTCGGTGCCACAGCCGCTTCTGCGTGTCGTACACCAGCAGCTCCGTCTCTCCCACCGCGTCCACGGCGGACAGCCAGTACCGGCCGCTTTCCCCGCCGGCCACGCCGCCGGTATACCGCTTGTCGCCCAGCGCCCGGGATACGCACACCGGCATACTCCCGTCAAAGGCGTACACCCCGTCGTTCCCCAGATAGTACACCACACCGTCCGCCACAGCCACGGTCCTCTCCGCACCCTTCCGCACGCCGCTGCACGGCACCGTCACGATCTGGTGCCCGCCGCCCGCCGCCGGATAGATACGCTCCATGCAGTTTTCCTTGAAGAACACCACGCCGCCCATGCAGGCCGCCGCCCCGGTAAAGGGTCCGTCCGAGCCTCTGGCGGCGGCGTAGCTGTCGGTGCTCAGCCCCGCAAAGCTGTTCCAGTTGCGGAAATCTCCCAGCGCGCAGGCGTATATCTCGTTCACCGCCTGACCGTCCACGATGCCGTACTTGCACCCCCACAGCCGGTTGCCCTGCTCCACCACAAAGTCCATCTCCGGCATCAGCCGCATCACCGTCACCGCAGCCGTCTGGCTGTCCAGCGTCCGGCACAGCGCCGGCACCAGCACCCAGTCGTCCTCCGCCGCCTGCAATATGTGCAGGCCGTTCAGCTCCGCCGCGCCGCAGCCTGCCACCGTCACGCCGTCCCCGGCGCGGAAGCCCAGTCCCACGCCCACAGCGGCGATCTTTGTGTACACCTCCGCCAGCGCCGTCCATGTGCTGCCGTCATACCGCCGCATCACGCTCTCCGATCGCTCCGTGTCCAGCCACAGGTCCCCCGTCCGGGGCTCCTGGGGCGCCTCCGTGCCCGCCGCGTAGCTGCCCAGGCTCTCCCCCGTCCCGTCGCACAGGGTGAACGTCACCTCTCCCGTGGTGGTCCGCACATTCTCCATGCTCCCAAAATCCGTCAGGTCCTGGGTATTGATGTACTTCTTGTCCGGAAAGATCAGCAGATACGCCCCCATGCTCACCAGCTGCTTCCGGCTGTCCGTCAGCACCAACCCCGTTTTCGCGCCGTTCACATACAGCGCCGTGCCGTCCACCCAGAACAATCCGTCCTTCTCCGTCATGCCGTTGGGCTTTGTCAGCTGCGTCACCGTCCGCCGCAGGGGCCGCGTCTCCAGCGCCGGATACCCGCTGCTCCACAGGTTCTCCATCTGCTCCAGGCTCCCCGCGCCGCTGCCCGGACGGCGATCCAGTCCCCCGAACTGCTCTACGCCTGCCCGCTGCTGCGCCGCCGCCTTCAACTTGGGAAAATACATCTCCGCCGCCCCCTCTCAGCACAGCCGCAGCGCCCGTGCGCCGCCCTCCGGCGCCGCCGTCCTGGCCCGGTAGTCCCGATAGGTCAGAAACGCGTTGTTCCACAGGCCCGCCGCGCTGTTGTACCGCGCCGTCTCCCCGTTGGCATAGTGCACCTGCGCCTCCACATAGTGCCGGTACAGCTCGTCAAAGGGCGGCTCCGCCGTCAGCTCCGTCTCCTCGGCCAGCGCCGGCAGTTCCCCCGTCTCCCGGCACAGCTCCCGCCGCACAAAGCCCTCCGCCTGGGCCAGCCACCGCAGCTTTTCCGCGCGTGCATACCCATTGGGCAGCAGCGCGTCCACCCGGTCCAGCACCTGTTTTGCCGTCGTCCTTGCCATGGCCGTCACCTCAGGATGCTCTCTCGTCCACATAGCGCCGGGCCGCCTCCGCCATCATGGCGGCGTTTTCCAGCACCTCCGCCACGCACACCGGTACGCGCACCTCCACGCCGCGCATGATCTTCCAGCTGCGTCCGTTGACGGACACGATGACAAAATTCTCCTCCTGCTTTCTGCCTCTGGGCAGCAGCACCGTTGTCATTTTCTCCTTCATCTCGCCCTTCTCCTTTCCTCATGTAAGACCTCGCCCCGCCGTCCGCCCGCGTTCCGCAGGGGGCGGTGGCCTCGACGTCCCGTCAGCGCGGCGTGGCCGCGCTGACGGCGGCATTTCCCGCAGGGGCGGACGACCCGTCCGCCCCTGCTTCACGCTCCGTCAGTTCGCCTTGTCCTCGTCCGAATAGCTGCTGCCGCACTCCACGCGCACCATGTACTCGTCGTACAGGATAGCCGCGGCGTGTACGCCCTTCCAGCCCACGCTGGAGCGCTGGTCCAGCGGGTCGGCGGTGCCGGAGCTGCCGCGGGGCTTCACGATGACCTCCGTGCCCTCGCTCAGGTCCACCACGCCATAGGCGCCCTTGCCCAGGAACAGGCAGCCGTACACGGCGCAGCCCTGCTTACCGCCTTCGCCGGGGTAGATGACCTCCTTGTCGCCCACGGTGACGGTCTTGTCCAGCACCAGCTTCGCGTCGGTGTTGCTCACCACCTGGCAGCGGGTGCCGCCCAGCACCACATAGCGGCCCGCCAGTGCGCCGGCAGCCACAGTACCGCCGTTGAAGGTCACGTCGGTGCTGGCCATAACGTTGCCGTTCACCTTCAGCGTGCGGCTGTCGGCGGCCAGGTCCTCGCCGCGATAGATCTTCGCCTCCGTGGTCTCCACGAAGCGCACGCCGTGCAGCTCACCGATCTCGCCGGAGAACAGCTCCGTGGCCCCGGCATACTGGTGGGCGGCGATCCACGCCTCGTCCTGGCGCAGGTCAAAGGCCACGCTGGGGTGGATGATGCACACATACTTGCCGTCAAAGGTGGGCGCGTTCATCTTCTTCAGCTGGGTCGCCGCCTTGGCCACCAGCTCGCTGGTCATGCGGCAGTCCTTGTCCAGCGTCATGCGGCTGGTCACGTCGGTCTTGGTGCCGTCGCTGCCGATCTTGGGCGCGTAGATCACCTGCTTGCCCTGCTGGATCTCGTTTCGGGTCACCGTGTCCAGCGTCAGGCCCATGTTGCTGCCGTGGCGGTCAGTGATCTCCAGCACCACGTCGTCGATGGCCGTCAGATCCAGCATATCCGACACGGTGGTGTAGTCGCCGTACTGCGCCAGCTCCTTGGTGATGTAGCTGACGGAGATACCGCTGCCGTCGGGCGTCACGCCCTCGGTCAGGGGCTTCAGCGCCTTGTCAAAGGCGCCGAACTTACGCCACTCCACGGTCTTGCCGCCGCCGGCAGGCAGGCCCTTCGTGGCCGCGAACTGGTTGTGCACCAGCTGCGGCTTGGCATTCTCCAGCAGCTCCATGCCGTAGTAGGTCTTCATCTCCGCGCTCAGGCCTGCCGTGGTCTGGGTGTTCTCCGCAAACATCTGCAAATTCATCTCCATGTTTTCTCTCCCTTTCTAAAATCTGATCTTCTCTCCATCCTGTACTCTCTTCCGTATCGCCGCCAGCTCCGCCCCGCTGAGACCCTTGGGATCCCAGCGGCTGACGCTTCTGCGCCGTCCGCCGTTCTCCGCCACGCGGCTTCCGCCGCTGGCGATGGCCTGGGCCATCTGCTGCCGCGCCCGGATCACCGCGAATTCCATCGCGGCCCGCAGCTGCGCCTCCTGCTCCCGCTGCCGCGCCGTCTCCGCCGCGGCCGCCATCTCCCGCAGCCTCTCGTTCTCCTGCCGCAGTCCCCGCAGCCGCCCGTCCAGTATCCGCCGCACCCGTGCGTCGAATTCCCCCTTGTACCGGCCGCGTATCAGCGTCTCGAAGTCCTCTTCCCCGCCGGGTACCCCCTGTTCCCCGTCAGGTACCTGCTGCTCCCCGGCGTCGGGAGCCATTCCGCCCGTCTCCTCCGCAGTCTCCTGCGCCGTCTTTTCCAGCTTGTCCATCCGAACTCTCCTCCCCGTGGTAGGTCACGACCCGATCTCCACCCTGCCGGGGTATTGCCGCGCCAGCAGCGCCAGCCCGCACCGCACCAACGCGAACTCCCGGGCACAGTCCCCCGTACCCGCGATCTCCGCGTATCCCGGCGCGCTTTGGAACCGTTCCAGCCGCCCTGTCTCCCGCAATCTCCCCGCCAGCGCGTACACCAGCGCGGACGCCGCCGCGCATACGATGTCCTTCCCGTACTCGCCGTACCCGGCGTGGCCCCGCACCGTAAGGTGCGCGCCGCCGCAGCTGGCCCGTATCATCTGGGCCGTACCGCCTGCCGCGTGGCCTGCCGCTGCCGCGTCACCGCGTCGCTGCTCCGGGGCGCCGCCGCCTTTCCGCCGCTGCTCTCCCGCTTCTCCAGCTCTCGCTCCAGCGCCTCCGCCAGATGGGTCCCCTGGCTCTTGTCCAGCAGCGTCACCGCCCGCCGCAGCGCCTCCGTCAGCCACGCCTTCTGGTCCGTCTCCTTCTGTCCCTGCCGGATGACCTCCGCCAGCGTGTCCTTGCTGCGGAACTGCATCAGCTCCAGGCACCGCAGCGCCTGCTCCGCCATATCGCTGCGGAAGAACCCCATCTGAAACAGCTGTAGGGCCAACTGGTTGTACTCCATGGTCTGGTACGGCGTCTCGTCCTGTGCCATCACCTCCAGATCAAACTCCGGCACGCGATAGCCCCCGGTCAGCAGCGCCCTGGGCCGCAGGCCCCCGTTGCCGTAGGCGACGAACGCCCCGCCGTCCCGGCCCAGCAGCCGGAACTGCCGCGGCACGTCGTAAAACTGCCGGATCAGCTCGATGCACAGCGTCACCACCTGTGAAAACGCCTCATACCCGTCGTCGATCATATTCCGCGACAGCTTGCCGCCCGCCTCCTGCAAGGCGGCAATAGCCGTGGCCGCCGTCACGCCGCCGGCGGTGCCGCCGCTCATCACGTCCCGGTTGCCCGCCGTCTCCTTCATCTCCGCGATCTTGTTCTGCAGCACCGCCACATACACGCTGTCCAGCGCCGGCACCCGGATCGGCGCGATGGAGTCCGCGCCCAGGTTCCCGTTGGTGTGCACGAAGGGCCTCGTCCAGTCGGCATACTCGTTCTCGTTCACCGCGCCGTCCGCCCGGATGAAAAACCGCGGCGTCGCCGCCGCCAGCGTGTTTTTCAGAATAGCCTGGTTCATCAGGTCGATCTGCTTCTGCGCCGACTTGCACAGATCCACATACCCATACCCGCAGGGCGTCCCCTCCTCGGGAAACAGCGTATCGAACACGAACGGGTACTTCCCGTGGTCGTACCAGCCCCGCGCCGCCATCTCCGGGTCGTTCTCTGTGGCATACAGCACATTCTCCCCCACGAACTTGCAGTACTGCAGCACCTGCCGTCCCTCACGCTCCGTGTGGTAGTACCAGTCCACCACCAGCGACTGCTCGGACGTGTCCACCTTGTCGTCGAACAGATACCGGCTCACCTGCGCGCCGCCGCGCCCCAGCTTCCCCTCCAGCTCCGGCCATCTCCGCACCAGATGGTTGTTGGGCACCAGCTCCGTGCAGAAAAAGTGCTCCGACTCCTGTATGTCCGTGACCCCCGGCTCCCAAAACAGGTTCAGCACGTCCATGCTGCGGATGCTCACGTCGCCCAGCCCGTGCAGCTTTTCGTTGTCCCAGAACACGCCGTACACGGCGCACCCGGACTTCAGCTTGTCCCACCACGCCTTGGAATACGTCCGCCTGAACCGGTCGTTTTTCAGCAGCACCGGCAGGATACGGCTCAGCGTCTCTGCCTCCTGCCGGTCTCCCGGCTCCCGGGGCAGCACCGTCGGCTCCGGATAGCAGTCCATGGCGTCCGCGTGCTTGCTGAGGATGCAGTTCACCAGCCAGCCGCTGGCCGGCCGCACGTCCTCCGGATTGCCGCCCTCGCCCGCCTTCTCCATCTGCTCCCAGTGCCGCAGCTTCCAGAACTGCTCGTTGTCGATGATGCGCCTGTCCAGATTTTGCTTGCCCGCGCGATAGCGCCGCAGCACCTCCGCCGCGGCCCGTACCGCCTCCGCCCCGATCTTCACCGGAGCACCGGCGTCCCGCGCGGTCCTTGTCTCCTGCTCCATCCGAGCACCTCCCTTTCATGTTCTGTCCCTGCCCCCGCCCAGCCCGAAAGTTGCCCGCAAACGTGCAACGCCCCAAATTTTTTGTCCCAGCCTTCCCACCAAAAAAAGCGCAAAAAAAGAAAGCCCGTAAGGGCTTTCTTTTTTATTTGCTCTTAGTGACGCTTTTTAGCGGTCCACGCCATACCGGTCACGGACAGCACCGCCGTCACGGCGTAGATACCCACGCCCGCGTCAAAGGTCTTGGGAGAGCCCTTGGCCTCGTCCGCCTTGGTGTCGGTGGTGGGCTGGTAGTAGTAATACCCGCCGGTGGTCTTGGTGGGGACGGTGTAAGTCTTATCCTTTTCCACCTTGTTCCCGTTGACCATTACTTCGCCTCCGCCGCTGTTCTTGACGGTCACGCCGGCGGGCATGTCGGCCATATCAACATGGCCCTGGACAACATCCAGCGTGTCCCCGGACGCAGCCTCAGTCACTGCATCCCCAATGCTGTCGTTAACGTAGTATGTGTCCTTAAAACGCACAACGCCCGTACCCTCTGAGTAATCGGTAATATCATTGGCGAAAACACCACCGGTGATGTCCACTTTACTTTCCTCTATTTCGGAAGGCTTGTCCACTCGTTCAATAGGCTGGAGGCTATTCGAACCATCATCATAGTATTCAGCAATGGTACCCTTAAAATTACCACCTTTAATATTAGTTTTTGCCGATACACTGGGCCAGCTCCCGTTGTACTTAAGCTGTCCGGAATACACTGCGCCATTGAAATCGCCGTTATTGATAGTCAAGGTACCCGCAACATTAGAATATGCACGGGAGTTGACCTCACCGTTAAAAGTACCGCCCTCAATCGTTGTTTTCCCCCAACTCTGAATCGCTTGAGCAGAGGAAATCGTACCCTTCTTCACAGTCAGATTTCCCAGCTTATCTGCGCCCTTTTCATCAACCTTGATTGCAATACCATTACCGCTACGGGAAATGGCAAGGGCACTGCCGTCAATGGTAAGTTTGCCATACACGCAGATTGCCGTAATTGTTCCCGTCGAATTATTGCGCGTATCCTCAATTGCACTACCTTTTTCGTCGCCAACAATATCGACATCTGCTTCTGTACCGATCTCAATAAGATAGTACTTCTTTTCCAAGCTGTCGCCATTGGAAATCTTATACCCGTTCAAATCAAGAACAACATTTTTGTTCAGCTTCAGAGTACTATCCAACTTCACATTCTTCAACAGCGTGACCGCAGTCCCCGCATCGGCATTTGTAATAGCCTCTGCTAATGTAGAATACTCCGTCAATTGTCCGTCTTTAGTCGCCGATGCTGCGTTAACAGCCTCCGTCGCCCATGCGCTTGTGCACAGTCCCAGCGCCATCACCAGTGCCAGTATCGTTGCCAACAATTTTTTCATCGTTTCTACCCCGGTTTCTTTAGATTTCCGCAGCCCGCTTCGTTTTAAGCTTGTTAAAACGCCAAAGCAGGAGTACTCCTGCGGATAGTCAGATTATAGCACGGCTGCATAATTTGTCCAGCCCTTTTGTGTAAAATTTCGCATTTTCGTCATCTGCGGAATTTG
>ERZ1026844.2173-NODE-2173-length-10730-cov-11.827541_pt1 | contig 10730 bp, 7 predicted proteins | sample MGYA00380152_ERZ1026844 | MGnify/ENA primary metagenome ERZ1026844 (study PRJEB33269, sample SAMEA4719788) | human gut metagenome | biome: human-associated habitat; feature: organic feature; material: feces | place: Cameroon | collected 2013-10 ... | reverse complement strand
ACTCGCCAAATTATATGCATAAAAAGAAAAGCCCTCAGATTTTTACATTGATCCCTTGAAACGGCTATTTTCTGCTACCTATCAGAAAAAAGAAATCCCCGATAATGTCTGATTATCAGGGATTTGCTTGATTCTTCTTTTGTTTTCAGTGATCCGCCTGGGGCTCGAACCCAGGACCCCAACATTAAAAGTGTTGTGCTCTACCTGCTGAGCTAGCGAATCAATCCTTATTTGCGTATCAGTTATTTCCTGATTGCGGGTGCAAAGGTAGTGACTTTTTTTATATCTGCAAGCTTTTGGGTGAAAAAAGTTTTATTTATTTTTCGTCATCTTCCTCTATCTTCTGATTATCAGATGTTTCATGTGTGTCGTATTTTATTCTCTCTTTGTTGATGATGAAACGTTGATAATAGGAGAGCATTAGGGTGGTGAGCGGGAGTGCTATGATCATACCTAACATCCCGAGCAAGGATCCCCAGATGGAAAGAGATAAAAGAATGATGGCAGGGTTGAGCCCTGTGATCTTTCCCATGATTCTTGGGACAAGGAAACCATCTTGGATGGCTTGAACAACAATAAAAACAACGAGGGCACCTGCCAGGATTACCCAGAAATTCTCACCGGTATCAGCAGCTTTTAGGATTGCTAATATGACGGTGGGCAAGAAACCGATAATCTGCAGATATGGAACCATATTGAGGGCACCGATGAAAAGTCCCAAGGCAATAGCCATCGGAAAGTCGATGATCAGGAACCCAATGCTGAACAAGATGCCGACACAGAAGGCAACAAGTGCCTGGCCGCGGAAATAGCGATTCATTCCATCCTGTATGTCATTGACCAGATTGGATGCAAAGGTACGGTATTTGCCTGGTAGCAGGTGAAGCCATCCTTCTGCGATGGATTCATAGTCGAGCAAGATGAATACCACATATAATAAAATGATGAATGAAGCGAATACGCTAAACAGAATATTAATAGATTCCGCAACGAGTGCCCAAAGTTTAGGAACAGTCTCTTTAATGGTATTCATTATATTTTCTTCACTTAGGATTCGGTTCAGTGCCTGAAGGTCGATATGTCTGTGGATAAATTCCGAAAGAGTAGGAGGCACTGTTCCGGAACGATAAGCACCATTAGTCAGATAAGTAACCAACAGATCGTTCATTCGTCCTATTTCGGCAAGCATTGGGGGCACTAAAAGGTAAAAAATGGCAATTCCTACTATGGTAATGCTGAACAATGCGCAGAAAATAGAAATGATCCTGCTTTTAAAGCGTAATTTATACTGGAAAAATTTGACGAGCGGATAAATCATATAAGCGATAAGCCATGCCACAAAAAAAGGTAGCAGTACGCCGCTGAGCCTTTTAAAAAGTATCAGTAATCCCACAATGAGCGCACAGCAGATGGAACCACGTATGAAACTATCAAATGTAATCTTTTTCCTTTCCATAATAATCTGACGTTTGATGTGCGACCTCACCGGAAATGTCCGGGCTTTGCTACCGTGAGGTCATTATGATTTTTCTTTGTCCTCTTGCAGGGCTTTCTGGTAACACTCCCGACATAAAGGTTCGTATTCGGCTGTTTCACCCAATAGCACCTGTTTGTCGTTTTTCACCGTACGGTGTGAAAAAGAGGCTAATTGTCCACATTTTACACAAATGGCATGTACCTTGGATACTTCGTCGGCAATGGCACACAAAGCTGGCATCGGACCAAACGGTATGCCTTTGAAGTCCATGTCCAATCCGGCTATGATGACACGTACTCCGTTGTTTGCCAATTGATTGCATACATCTATTAAACCACTGTCGAAGAACTGTGCCTCGTCAATGCCTACCACATCAATTTCGGATGTGAAAAGCAGTATGCTGGCTGAAGAGTCGATGGGGGTGGAGGAAATGGTATTACTGTCATGTGAAACAACGTCCCCCTCAGAATAGCGTGTGTCAATGGCAGGTTTGAATATCTCTACGCGTTGGCGGGCAAATTTGGCCCGCTTCATGCGACGGATCAGTTCTTCGGTTTTTCCTGAAAACATGGAACCGCAAATTACTTCAATTCTTCCTCTTCTTCTCGTCTCTTGTATATGATCTTCTGAAAATAATACCATGCTGATGTATGTTATAATTGGTTGCAAAAGTAATAGTTTTATTGGCTTCTCGGTGTTTTTTCATTATTTATTTCTACATTTGCGAAGTCATTCAAGAAGAAATTCAGATGTAGATATGCAAGCATTGTTGAACGATATAGAATTGGATATTCAGGAACTTAAATGCCTGATGGAGGCCGTTTCGCGTAAACCGGATTCTGCTTTGCGTGAAGTGGCAAAGAGAAATATTGTGCAAATGCGTGGCCGGTTGGACATCTTACTGGAACAGTTGGATCGGGGAGCACTACCGGAAAACGAACTTCCTGACCGGATTATAAATCCAATGCCGGAACCTGTGTCAGCAGCAGCAGCAGCAGCAGCAGCAGAAGAAGAAGAAGAAGAAGAAGAAGAAGAAGAAGAAATAGTTGTGGGCAACCCGGAGAAAGATGAAGAGCCTGTAATAGTTCCGGAGGCTCCGGAGATGCCGGAATCTGAACAATTGGAATTGCCTGAAGTGACCGTAGAACCGGCACAATCGGCTGAAGTATCTATGAAGATTGAAACCAATACGGCTTCTACACCTATTTTGGCCGAGCGGATTAAAACAACTGGAGATTTACGCCGTTTAATCAGTCTGAATGATTCGTTTCGCTTTTCCCGTGAACTGTTTGGGGGAAGCATGGAGCAAATGAATCATGTGTTGCAACAGATTGGGGAGATGCATTCACTGGATGCGGCTCTTGTTTTCTTATCTTCTAAAATAAAGGTGGAAGAGGAAAATGAAGCTAAAGCTGATTTAGTGGAACTTCTCAAAAAGTACTTTATATAAAAACGCGATTATTAGGATATGGGAAAACTATATGTGGTACCGACGCCGGTCGGGAATTTGGAGGACATGACATTTAGGGCTATTAAAGTCCTGAAGGAGGTCGACTTGATTCTGGCGGAGGATACCCGTACTTCCGGAATCTTGCTGAAACATTTTGAGATTAAAAACGTGATGCAATCCCACCATAAGTTTAATGAACATAAAACGGTGGAGAGTGTTGTTAATAGAATAAAGGCAGGAGAAACCATTGCTTTGATTTCGGATGCCGGAACACCGGGAATTTCTGATCCGGGTTTTCTGGTAGTTCGTGAATGTGTGCGCAATGGTATCGAAGTACAATGCCTGCCCGGAGCGACAGCTTTTGTTCCGGCGTTGGTAGCATCGGGATTGCCTAACGAAAAGTTTTGTTTCGAAGGTTTTCTCCCTCAGAAAAAGGGGCGTATGACAAAATTGAAATCGTTGGTGGATGAACACAGAACAATGGTGTTTTATGAATCCCCACATCGTTTGCTGAAAACATTGACACAGTTTGCCGAATATTTCGGTCCCGGACGTCGGGTATCTGTGTCCCGTGAAATTTCAAAGATTCATGAGGAAACGGTTCGCGGGACTTTGAGTGAATTGATAGAACACTTTACCGTTACCGAACCCCGGGGCGAGATTGTGATTGTACTTGCAGGAATAGACGATTAATAATAACTTCATTTAAAAACGTAAAACGTAATCGTATGAAAAAGTTAGTAGTTTTATTAGTATGCGCAGCTATGTTGGCTTCGTGTAACGGCCTGGGTGGTGGAAGTAAGGACCTGAAGGCAGAAAATGATTCTCTTTTGATGGAGTTGACCCAGCGCAATGCCGAATTGGACGAAATGATGGGTACTTTCAACGAAGTTCAGGAAGGATTTCGTAGAATAAACGCAGCTGAAAGCCGTGTTGACTTGACCCGTGGCACTATCTCTGAGAATTCTGCAACCGCAAAACAACAAATAGCATCTGATATTGAATTCATCACGAAACAGATGGAAGAAAACAAGGCACAGATCGCTAAGTTGCAGGCTATGCTGAAGAATAGTAAGAATAATTCGGCACAATTGAAAAAAGCCGTTGAATCTTTGACTCAGGAGTTGGTTGCTAAAACTCAGCGTATCGAAGAGCTTCAGGCTGAATTAGCTTCTAAGAATATCCGTATTCAGGAGTTGGATGCTGCAGTAACCGGACTGACTGCCGATAAAGAGTCATTGGCTGCTGAAAATGAAGCCAAGGCAAAGACCGTAGCAGAACAGGATAAGGCCATCAATAGTGCATGGTTTGTGTTTGGTACTAAATCGGAGCTTAAATCTCAGAAGATTCTTGAAAAAGGGGATGTGCTGAAGAGTGCGGATTTCAACAAGGATTATTTTACTCAGATCGATATCCGTACTACTAAAGAGATTAAATTATATTCTAAACGTGCTGATTTGCTCACTACTCATCCGGCTAAATCTTACGAGCTGGTTAAAGATGATAAAGGTCAGCTGACTTTGAAGATCACGAATCCGAAAGAATTCTGGAGTGTATCTAAATATCTGGTAATCCAGGTCAAATAAGTAGTATAAAACAAACGTAACTGATAAGGGCACGGACTACACAGTATGTAATCCGTGCTCTCTTTTTTGAAATGTACCTGATATATTAATATGAAATATAGAAACCTGTTTTTTGATTTAGATGATACTCTCTGGGCCTTTTCCCAAAATGCGTATGATACGTTTGAAGAAGTTTACGATAAATATGGATTGGGAAGGTATTTCGATTCGTTTTCCCATTTTTATTCTCTTTACCAAAAGAGGAATGCGGAGTTGTGGGTAGAATATGGAAACGGGGAGGTGACTAAAGAAGAGTTGAATCGACAGCGTTTTTTATATCCTTTGAAAGCTGTTGGCGTTGACGATGAAATGCTTGCAAAACGTTATTCTGACGATTTCTTTTTGATAGTTCCTACTAAAAGGAGGCTAATGCCGTATGCGGAAGAGGTACTTTCGTATTTGGCACCTAAATATAATTTGTATATTCTTTCAAATGGTTTCAGGGAATTGCAATCCTGTAAAATGCGTTCGGCAGGCATTGATACATATTTTGATAAAATAATTCTTTCGGAAGATCTGGGAGTGATGAAGCCTTGGCCGGAAATTTTTCATTTTGCTTTGTCGGCTACACAATCCGAACTACGTGAATCATTAATGATTGGGGATAGTTGGGAAGCTGATATTGTTGGTGCTCATGGAGTGGGAATGCATCAGGCTTATTATAATGTGTCCGGACGCACTGATTTTCCTTTCCGTCCTACTTATTCAATGACTGATTTGAAAGAGTTGGTGGAACTGTTGTAACATTTATAGATATATTGTATTTTTGCGTTCAATATAGAACGCATAAAAATACAACTATGGACACTCTCTTGCCTTTTGCTTTACTCTGTTTCACTTCTTTCTTTACATTGACTAATCCGTTGGGTACAATGCCCGTTTTTCTGACCATGACTCATGGTATGACTGATAAAGAGCGGCAAGCGGTTGTTCGCCGTGCCACTTTCGTCTCGTTTATCACTTTAATGGTATTTGTTTTTGCAGGGCAATTCCTTTTTAAATTCTTCGGTATTTCGACCAACGGATTTCGTATTGCAGGTGGAGTGATTATTTTCAAGATAGGCTTTGATATGTTGCAGGCACGGTACACTCCGATGAAATTGAAAGATGAAGAGATTAAAACCTATGCTGACGATATTTCGATCACTCCACTTGCCATACCTATGCTTTGTGGTCCGGGGGCGATAGCTAATGCCATTGTTTTGATGGAGGATGCCCATACCATTGAAATGAAAGGAACGTTAATTGGCATTATTGCTTTGATCTATTTTATTACCTTCTTGATTCTGCGTGCGTCTACCCGATTAGTTAAAGTGTTGGGGGAGACCGGAAATAACGTGATGATGCGTTTGATGGGACTTATTTTGATGGTGATTGCTGTTGAATGTTTTGTTAGTGGATTGCATCCGATATTGGTAGGTATCTTGAAAGAAGGGTTGCTATAAATCAGATACTGATTCGTTCAGAAAAAGAAGAATGCCCGGATACGTTTTATATGTAAATCCGGGCATTCTCTTTATTGTTTGATAAATACTTTAGAAAGCATTATGCTGATTAGCGGCTACCGCCGGCCCACCAAACCGGATCGGTATATACATACTGGCCGTTTCCAAATGCAGATTCTACGTTCGGGTTTGCACTTACATCATCTGCTCCGTAAGGTGCGCGAAGTGGGAACTTGTAAGGGTTGTCCAGTTTGATATATTCCTCACCCATTGCTTTGAGGCGGCGTACATCATTATAGCATTCTGTTGTCTCACCGAAGGCTCCAAGGAATGCAATATATTTCTGTACCATTACCTCTTTTACAGGATTGGCATCGAATAATGGTTTTACGTTGTTGGTGAAATACTCTTCTGCTTCAGCAGTTGTGATAGCTTTGGTAGTCTCTTTAACGCCTCCGTAACTTTTTACTGTAGGAGCGTTAAGTGCAGCTGTTACACCTGTTTCTGCATTTGCAATGGCTGCAACAATAGCATCTTTCAGAGCATCTGCCGCATCATTGGTCTTATTCAAGCGAGCCAATGCTTCAGCTTTCAGGAAAAGTAATTCATGATAGCTCATTAATAAGGTTGGACATGTTTGCGAATATACGAATATAGGAGTATTATATTCATATTTAACAGACTCTGCCGTACCGTTATCGGCCATAAGGAATCTTGGGTCATCTGCACCGGTTACTTGGATGGACACAGCTTTTTCTTCTCCAGTTACCTTACCTTGTCCAATGCAAAAGATACGGCGTAATCTCGGATCCTTACGTTCTATTAGTTTATCAGCGTAGCTTTTACTTGCAGCCAATCCGTCACGGCTCCACTGGAAGTCAAATAACGGGTTTAAGTTTGTTGCACTATAAATAGAGAAAGCAGCTTGATCCTGAATAGATGTATATGATTTCTCTATGTACTCTAAAATTTTTTGTAAATCAGCTTCTTTTGAAGAAGAACGAGCTAACAGACGCATTGTATAACGAGCTTTCAAGCCGTATGCTAGTTTTAACCATGCTTCTCCGTCACCTTTATATATGAAGTCATACTCACCAATTTCATCGCTTTTGTCACCTTTGGGAAGATCAGTGATTGCTGCATCCAAATATTCCATAATGGTAGTATAAATAGCTTCTTGCTTATCTAATTCCGGAGTCATAAACTGGGGTTGTCCATTGACTAATTCCGGAAGGGCAGCCTGGCTGAAAGGAGTGTCACCGAATGAGTCTGCGATCAGTCCTGCATTGATTGCGGCCAATACTTCGGCAATACCTTTGGTTGTATAATTGGCTGAAACCTCATTTGAGCTTATGTTAATTGCGATACGTGCATTCTTCAGTGTAGAGTATAAATTACCCCATACATTGTTAAAAGTAGAAGATGCCGAAGGCTCTCCGTTACGCTTTTCCGCATTTGCCAATTGATTGTCTACTCCAACCATATGCTCTACGTAGGTAGAATAATATGTATTAAAGTCGCCTCCGATATTGCTAAATGCAGTTGCAGTGATTACGTCAGCCAAGATGAATTTGGCAGGTACACTGGTTGTGTGGTCTTTGTCTTCATTAATACGATCCATTGTATCTTCCGAACAGGAAGCAAATGCAACGGAAATCAATGCCACAGACAATATGCCTTTTGATAAATTAAATATTGATTTCATTTTTGTCCTTTTTAGAATTTAACTGTAATACCAAAACCATAGCTTGATGTTCCCGGGAGCGAGAAGCGTTCGAAAGCACCAGCCATGTTGTTATTTCCCTGTGATGATTCAGGGTCAATACCATTATCCATTTCTGACCAAAGCAATAAGTTACGTGCAAAGACGTTTACTGTTACGCCTAAGTATGACTTATCCAGTACCGGATAACTTAAAGCGATTTCGCGTAATTTCAGGAATGAAGAACCGTATACTCCGGCTTCAGAGATCGTACTCAATCTGTCGAAGTAATTATAAGCGTTCTCACCGCTGATTTTGATGTCATTAGGTGCGTAAGAACCATCTGCCAACTGTTTTACAGCCGGTTTATTGAAGTAGAAGTAATCAGCTTTACGATAGTCTGCTGATTTCTGGGTTACACCATAATAGTCGAGTGTTGACACAGTACCGGCATACATACATCCACCTTGCTTCCAGTCAAGTACTGCAGAGAGGCGGAACTTATAAAATTCAAAAGTAGTATTGAAGCCCAGTCTGAAGTCAGGAGATACACTTCCCAACACTCTGTTTTCACCTAATGTCGGCATACCGTTTTCATCTACGACAATCTGACCATCTTCGTTTCTTTGATAGCTTGTACCATAGATAACCGGGAATTTATCACCGGCACTCAGACGTACTTGCGGATCAACAAAACCTCCTAACATGATGCTTGATACACCCGGAGCTAATTTATCGACATAGTTGTCGATTTTAGAGAAATTGAATGCAAAATCCCAGTTGAAGTTCTTAGTTTGGATCGGATTTACACTCAAAGTGATTTCGTGTGAGTTTGTATGTACCGATCCACCATTTGTGATCAATTCGCTATATCCGGTAGAAGTAGCCAAAGGCACCTCGAATATCTGATCCTTTACATTCTGGCGTGAATATGTATAGTTCAATGAAACTAAACCGTTCCAAAAACTGAAGTCTGCACCGATTTCGTATGATTTGGTGTTCTGAGGTTTCAGGTTAGGATCATAAATTTTGTAATATGGAATATATGAGCTGATTGATCCAATAGGATACTGGATAGGAGTTCCTGACGAGAATCCGCCACCATAGACCGGAGTTTTATAGTAAGAAGGATAGTAAGTACCTGCCTGCCCTACTTCTGCATAAGAAGCGCGAATTTTACCATAAGTCAGAACATCATTCTTCAGTGCTTCCAATTCGGTAAAGATGAAACCAAGAGAAACGGAAGGGTAAGTGAATGAACGGTTGTTGCGTGGCATGGATGAAACAATATCATTACGAACAGTAGCATTCAAATACAGCATGCTACGATATGCTAATGAAATGTTACCGAAGTTACCAACGGTACGCTCGCGATGGTAGGTTCCTGTAGACGAATAGATTGATGCGTTAGCTATATGGTTCCATCCTGGGAAATTGAAGTTATTTCCGAGGTTGTATTTGTATTTTGAAGAATTATCGACTAATTCATTACCATATAATACATTTAAGTCAAGTTCCGGAGTGATTTTCCAGTCATAAGTAACAGTTAACAATGAATTTATTTCATTGTTTGTAACGCTCTGCTCTTCAATGCTACCTGTTCCGTTGGAGTGTCCATATCCCCATGTATCGGTATAGTTAGTGGTATAAGCATCGGTACCTAACTGGTATTTTACATCCAGTTTATGATTTTCTGTACCGAAATCAGTAGAATATTTAGCAAATGCATTTCCAAAAAAACGTTGAGTACGTTCTTTAAAAGAGTTATTTTCAACGGCCCAATAAGCACCATCGAAACCGCCTGTCGAACGATACGTGTTTTGTGTATAAGGATCTCCATCAATGTGTGATGGGATACCGGCTAAATCGTAGCTGGACGGTGCACCATATACAGTTGCCAGGATACCATTGTTGGCACCGGTTTGCTTTTTGATTTTAGAATAAACGAAGTTTCCATTGAAACCGGTAGACCAATTCTTGTTCAATTGAGCTTGTGCAGTTAGTTTTGCATTATAACGATCCATACCTGTAGAAGGTACAATACCGTTTGCAGTAGTACTTCCTAAAGACAAAGAGTAACTTCCTTTATCGAGGCTTTGTGCCACGTTTGCACTGCTGTTCCACGTTACACCTGTATTAAAGAAATCTTTAGCATTGTCATATGCACGAGGAGTAGCCCATGGGTCCAGTCCTGCTTTGGCACGCTGGTCTACATAGTATTGCCCCTGATGTTTACCGTATTTCTGGGTATAGGTATTATCCGTATTGCCACCATATTTGGGATCGTTAGCCAGTTCTGAGATCAAAGGGCCCCAAGAACGAGAATCTGATGGGCTAAAAGCACCATTAAATCCTTGTGCGAATTCTTTTTGGAAATCCGGCATAGTAGAAACCTTATCGAATGATAAACCAGTGTTGATGGTAACTTCCGGTTTACCTTTACGTGCACCTTTACCGCTCTTGGTAGTGATTACTACCACACCATTTGATGCGCGCATACCATACAGAGCAGAAGCAGCTTGACCTTTCAGGATGTTGATGCTTTCAATGTCATTCGGGTCGATATCTACCGCACGGTTTGCATAGTCAGAGCCTGTAACAGAGTTGAAAGTATCCAAGTCTGTAGATGATGAGATAGGCATACCATCCACAACATACAGGGGAGTGTTATCTCCTGTAAACGAGCGTGATCCGCGAATAGTCATTTTGGAAGAGGCACCCGGCATACCTGATGACGGTGAGATCTCTACTCCTGAAACTTTACCTTGTAAAGCGCTGGAAAGGTTACTACTTGATGCTTGAGTCAGCTTATCTCCTTTCACATCCTGTACGGCATACCCTAACGCTTTTTTCTCTTTTGAGATACCCATTGCTGTTACTACGACTTCGTCAAGTGCCTTAGCATCAGTCTTTAATATCACTTTGATTATCGGTGCAATTGCTACCTCAGCAGTCTGCATACCGATATACGAAATCTGCAAAGTCTTTGCAGAACTGTAGTATACACTAAAATGCTTATAATGTGCGTATT
>ERZ1026844.2171-NODE-2171-length-10744-cov-11.685989_pt1 | contig 10744 bp, 13 predicted proteins | sample MGYA00380152_ERZ1026844 | MGnify/ENA primary metagenome ERZ1026844 (study PRJEB33269, sample SAMEA4719788) | human gut metagenome | biome: human-associated habitat; feature: organic feature; material: feces | place: Cameroon | collected 2013-10 ... | reverse complement strand
CAATTTTTCGCCTATCATAGGGACACATCTTAATCATCTTTTTATTGTTTTCCTGCACACTTTCCCACAAAAACTTTTGCGTCTAAAAAAAATAATGGACACGTAGAACGTTCTATATGAGTGGATCATCTGGACCATCTTGAAAGTATGAGGATTCTTATTTGTAGTGATACACACCTTGGACATAGAAGAAGAGACTGCGACCTAATGTGGCATCAAGCATATCTGCAGTTCGAAAGAATACTATCTAAGGCTGTACATAGAGACGTAGACGCAATACTGCATGCTGGAGACTTCTTTGACGGCCCTTGTATTGCACAAGACATGCAACGTACAGGAGACATACTCCAGCACTATCTTTGTGGAAGAAAAAAGGAAGGCGTTTGCTGGAGAAAGAGAAGGCTTGTCTCCCCAATGATGATACCTTTTGTCACAATAGCTGGTAACCACGATGGGAAGTCGTTGTCATCGCTTGAAACACTAAAAACATTTGGTTATGTGGAGTCTCCTGACACAGAGTGCTACTACGAGAAGGGGAGGTTGATGTACACCATGTACCCGTTTGTCATAGAGAAAGGTGCAGAGAATGTTGCAATATATGGTATGGACTACATGGATCAAGATGAGGCGTGCAAAGCATGGCTAGAGAATAGAGTCAGAGTCTGTGAACCTATAGTCAAGTGCTCGCTGAAGATATGCCTGATACACCAAGACATGGTTGCTAGATTCGGTAAGCCTGCGTTCCCTAAAGACCTACTGCCGTTCGACTATGTGATATACGGTCACGAGCATAACAGAGTAATATACAATGACGGAAGAAGCATACAACCCGGATCAAGTCACCCAATGAGGATATCTAACGAGGACATAGGAGACAAGTCAGTAATAATACTAGAGACTAACCCAACAAGCATAGAAATAGTTGACCTAGACACCCCATGGGTAATGAACGAGAAGGTATCTTTACCAGACGATGTTGGAGAGAACGCAAGAGAGATAATAAAGAGAGTGGTCACAAAGGCGTTCGACAGACCAGGATACGGAATGGGAAGAGTGACGTTCAAGTATAACGGCGAAAGAAAAGACTTACCAGAAGTGCAGGAAATGATATGCTCTCTGAAGGGGGACATAAAGAACACAATCAACGAAGACATAATACGGTACGAAATAACGCCAAGGAAAGTGATAAACATGAAGATTAGTGAGGAGAAGCAGAGAGAGCTAATAGACATCTTTAGAGAGGAAGTCCAAAAGATAAAACCAAAAGTAATCACTAGAGACGTGTTCGAAGACATGCTATCAGATGCAGTGCAGAGGATGGAGTCTAAAAGGAAGAGACAACATATAAATGACGTATTAGACGAACAGATAAAAACCTCAACTATACACTATGGAAAAAGAAAACTAAATAATTAAATACATGTGTACCACTAGTGACACTTTTGATCCAATTAGAATAGACACAGAATTACTCATAAGCAAAGAGGACGTAGATTTACAAACGGTCTTTCTCGTAGCACTGTTAGTCAGAGAAGGATACACGGTTGAAATAAATAACGATAGATCCAGTATATCTGTGACAGACTTTGGGAGAGAGAAAGGTAAGGATCAGGCAATATACAGAGAGGCTATGTTTAAAGTAATAGCAGTACTGAAAGAGGACGGGGAAGGAGTAAGGTCGCTCATATTCACTAGTATCACTACTAATCTTTTGAAAAAGAAAGGGTACATGTTTGACGAATGCGCTTGTAAGTCTTATAATTACCCAACTTATAGGAGAATAATCGCATGTCGTCTACCTGACAACAGAATATACCTACCATCAAGAATGAGCAAGGATTTAGTTCGCGCTATTTATAATAGTACGGAGATAAAAGGAAATGAAGCATTTATAGTTAGACTAATAGAAAAAGATATAGATCTAATACAATAAATCAACAACCTGAAGTATGATCTAAATAATTGAAAACACAATATGTCCATTTGTACCACTAGCGGTAACATAGATCCACATACTGATTCTGATGACATTTGCGTTACAAGAGATGAAACTATAAGACAAGCCGCTCTCCTATTAGCATTAATGATAGATAAAGGCTGTAGTGCGGAGATATCTAAAGAGGAGTTTTCTGCAAACGCTATAGAAAGCGTCAAGAAAGAGAAGGAACGTTTGTTCGATAGATGCGGAGCGAATTATGCAGCATACAACATGGGTGTCAGAGATGAGAACTTCAAAGGATTCTATGAGATGTCGTTTAGCGGTTCTGCGTTTAGTTTCTTACTAAGAGAGTGCTGTGGGATATCAACTGAGAACATGTGCTCGTATAACTACCCGTTTTACTCAAGGGTAAAAAAGATAGTTGTAAGGGACGAGGAGTTAAATGAATATAAAGAGTACACTGTGAGAGAAGAACTTACAGACAGACTTCTAGAGTACTTCAAATCACTAGTAGAAAACAATAGTGAAAATATCATACGTATACAGCCTTGTGACAAAACTATACACAGTATACTAAATTAATAATTCCACTCTATTTCATCGTCATCTTCGGTCAATCCTCTTACGTACATTGCGCAGAGAGACCTTCCGAAAACTCGCCAGAGTCTATCGTCTTGTTGTATCCACGTCTTTATATCATCTCTAGTATATACTCTCACTTTAAAGTATTTGTCATAAAGTACAGCATTATCTGGATTTGGGCACCTCTTGTACAGTCTTAAGTTTATAAGAAACATACATATGTCAAATGTGGGTCGTAAAGGTAGCACTATGATTATATATTTTTGATCTCTATACTCCTTCATATCCCCTTTCCACACGAAAACATCGCTGTTCTTAAGGTCCCAGAACATACGTTTCATTCTACTTATTGTATTATCAATGTCGTACCAGTCCTTTCTATATATGTTTGCAAACGTAATTAAGTCCATTTTCATCTCACGACTTACGTCTGGGGAATCTGGGAGAACACTCATAACTACATAAGTAGATGAGGAAGTTTAATATCGTAAACATGCGTAGAGAGAGTCCTCCCGAAGTAACAGGAGAAGAAAATATAGGAGTAGAAGATGTGAGATCGAGTCCAAACTATGTGGGACTAACACCAAACCCCCCGGATCCATTTGAGGGTATGCAGGTAGAAACTTTTGATGGTAACAGAAGAGTATATATACCATTGATAAAGAATATCATCTCTAAGAGGGAATTAATGTGGACAGACAAAGAAACAGGCTTAAAGTGGGAGAATGAAAAAAACGGTTTCTACGTGAAAGAAGGGATGAAAAAATTACTACCAAATCCATGGAAATACCAGAACAAGTCGTGGGAGGCACTAGACAAGAGTGATATGATGTATATGCAGTCAGGGGAGAGTACCTTTATATGGTTACAAAGAGTAAACTACAGTAGACCTCCGTGGACAGAGTTCAGATCTGCAACTGCGTTAGGAGTCATGACAGGTAAGAGATTCGTTTTCTTTAAGAACTCACAAACCGGAATACTGATGCTACTTAGGCTAATAGACGAAAGGTTACCAAACGCCTCAGGAGACAAGGATCCAAGAGTAGTAAAATATCCAATGTCATCAGATGTGATAATAGGAGTGAGTTCAGACTGGTGGGAAGAATGGCTCACAAATCAGGGGGCTATATATAGTCAGAAAAATAATACAGACGCTTATCTTATGTACAGGTGGAACGTGATACAAGACTCTGAAATATATCCTCAGATGTTTGTCCCTATTCCAGACCCTTATATACATGATTACATACTATTTGAGTGGATCAAAGTAGATCCAATCAATCCTAACACATTTGTGTAGGTACTTAAAATTTATGAGAAACTTCTCCCTCGATGAAAAGACTTTCATTAAGCGTTCTAAAGAAAAAGAACTGATAAGAGCTGGTCGTGTAGAATACAGGGTGAGAGTGTATGTAGCACTGATAAAAAATGTTATTTCAGATAGAGAGCTTATGTGGACTGATGAGAGCAACGGCACTAAATGGACTCACAATACTACGGAAGGTTTTATGAGAGATGGAAGATCTAGGACAATACCATATCCTTGGGCGTATCACGTTAGGAGCTGGAACGAAATAGGTCCTGGTACAAACAAAGTATACCTGTATTCAAGTGATAGTACATTCATGTGGTATGACATAAGACAGGAAGAAAGGCCTTCATACCTAGAGTGGAAATCAGGACCTGAATGCTTTATAATGACTGACAAGAGGTTCGTAATGTTTAAGAGTAATAAAACAGGGCTGAGAATAACATTAAGACTTATTGAAGATAGAATACCTAATGCTACAGGAGCAGATGAGTCTTATACAATAGCATATCCCACATCAGACATCATCTTTGGTAGTAAGGAAGGATGGTTGAGGAACTGGTCTGATATAACAGATTCAGTATTAGCATATAAACAAAAAAGTAGAGCGTACCTCATGTATAGATGGAACATTATACACGAGGGTGATAAGCTTCCTGCAATATCGTTACCAGAGCCTGACCCATACATATATTCATAATTTGTTGATCTTTTATTTTATATGAGAAGACAAGGTAAGAGACAACCACTGTTCGTTATAGATAGAAGCAAAAAGAGTGTTATAGAGGCAAAAGTAGAAACACAGGTTGAAGAAGAAATAGACCCGACCGTACCTGAACTAAAAGCAGGTAATGGTGAAGCGCCACTACCATATGAGGTGCCCCCTAATTCCTCCTCCTCTAAAGTGTATATACCGTTGATAAAGAATGTCATTAGTAAAAAGGAGATGAGATGGAAGGATGGTTATGATTTTAACACGCTAAGAGATTCAAAAAACTGGGACGGATTCGTTCTTGCGGGAATAAACCTCCTAAAAGAAAAAACTGGAATAACTTCTGACGCTACATGGGTTGCTGACGCTATGGCGGGTTCAGGTGACCTAGCATCATTCCTTGGAATCCCTTATGCAATTCTAGGCGATGGGTTGCCTTACTACGCGAGATCTGCGGGAATTACAGTTGAAAATCCTCAAGCACTTTATAAAAACCCATTGTTCACTATTACAGACTCAATGACAATGGTATTTAGTGGTCTGTCGTGGGGTTACGCGTTCTTATTAAGGCTCATAGATGATAGGATTATGAATGGTGCGGGAGAAGATGATCCTCAGGCTGTATGTTACAGTCCAACAACACATGTAATAAGGGACACCTGTCAAGGATGGTATAATGTTGGGACCCAAGGATCAAAGTCTGATTCAAACAAAAAGATGTGGTACAACTTATGTATGAGAGGCCAGGTTGACTTACTATATGACTGGAACAAATTACATTCGGGGGAAAATATCGTATGGCTTATTACTGACAAAAGCCAAAGCTATAACGAGGACGACTAGTCAATAATTGATCTAATATTTTATATGAGACGTCAGTCAACTAAGCAGCCACTAGTTCAAAATAATGAAGGAGTCAAGGAAGAAAAAGTTAGTGTTGAAAAAATTGATCAGGACTTTAAAGCAGGTAACGGCAAAGCTCCACTGCCATATGAAGTGCCTCCTAACTATATGTCTTCAAAAATATATGTACCTATTATAAAAAACACGATTAGTGAAGACGAAATGAGGTGGAAAGATGGTTATGAATTTGTTAGTGTTACATCACCTTCAAGTTGGAATAGTTATGTTCTCCCAGGTATAGAGTTAACGAAATCTAAGACTGGTATAACTTCAGAAGGAGATTGGATATCTACACCTACAGGTGTTCTTGCAGTTCCTTACACTATACTTGGTGATGGTCTACCGTTCTTTGCAAAGACCGTAGGAATTACTAAAAAACCTCTGGCACAATATAGGAATCCTTTGTTCACTATAACAGAGTCCATGACAATTATATTTAGCGGTCTCTCTTGGGGATATGCGTTCTTACTAAGGCTAATAGATGACAGAATACAAAACAGCGCTGGTAGAAACGACCCTCAGGCAGTTTGTTACAGCCCCACTGCTCATGTAATTAAAACTACGTGTCAAGGCTGGTATAACGTAGGAAACCAAGAGAGCAAGATAACATCTTCTAAACCCATATGGTATAATCTCTGTATGAGGGGACAAGTAACTCTCTTGTATGACTGGAATACGCTTCATTCAGGTAATAATGTTGTTTGTCTTGTAACTAAAGAAGAGACTTATGACGAAAATGACTAATTTATTATGGAGTAACTACATATTCTACATCTTGTCTTATAAAAGAGGTGTTTTCTCCCATACCCCAAACTATACCTCTTGTACCTCCTTCTATAACAGATAGTGTGTAGCTGTTTGCTCCGAATTTACCATACTCAGCTCTAAACACTCCCATTCTATTTGTGTACGTCCATGGGATCATTGAGTCTACTGGGACGTCTATCAGTTGGAACAAATATTGTTTTTCTGTTTTTGTCACTGTTCCTGAACCATTATCACTCTTGAAGATATAGTTAAATGGGTCTGGTGTACAATAAAGTATGAACGAATCCTTATTTGTGTTAATGCATCTTCCCTGCTGTACATCTCCAATCACAGCTTCTCTTCTTTTTCCTTGCCTTTGCTGTACTGGCTGTGGCATAGGCTCTCCTTTGCTGTCATCTGTCTCAATGTTTATGTCCTTGTATGGTGATGATGACGATCCTGGGTGGTAGAGCGACTTATCTCTTGCTTCACTAAATTTAACGTCTTCATAACCTGGCACAACAGTGAAATTTGTTTCTTTTCTTGCATACGTGTTATCGTCTAATTTTACCCACACACTTTGCTCCTCTGGGCCCATGCTATCATATATTGTCTTCGATCGCGTCTGGAAATCGAGTATACCCCAGAAGCAGTAGTACATATTGTTTCCTTCGCTAGTCTTACGCATGCTTTTCAGCACGTTATAGGCTTTACATGGCGTGTCTTGACCAGTTTCAACCGGTGCTGGAGCGAGGTACATAACAATGTCAGAGTCACACATTTGTAATAGAAGTTCTATATCCGTCTATTTATAATGAATAACACATATACATTTTCGGTACTATAGTTATTTAATTATCTTTCATTGGAGTTCCAGGGAATACCCCGTTTACTTCATCTGAGACTGCGTAAAGAGTATAGCTGTTCGGTGATGTTTTATAATCGGAAGAGTATTCTGCTTTGAACACGTTAAACCTCTTTTCATAGGTCCATGGACATTCTACACCTCCTTCAATCTCTTGGAAAGCGAAGTTATAATTGTATGTATCACTATATCCGCAGTATATGAAGAATGTCTCGCCTTCAATTGCGGTGAATGTGAACGTGTTAGATGGGGACGGCGTAGGTACTGAATCTTCTGGAACCCATTTCTTCTCTACTGTTTTTCCTTCTGTGTCTGTGTATATTGTTGTTAGTTTCTCTTTAGTGTCTGTATCACCTCCGTCTTCTTCCTTACTGTTTCCTGGGGCGGGGTTATCTCCTCCTGGATGGTAGAGTGACTTGTCTTTAGCGTCTTCGAATGCAACATTTTCATATCCTGGCACTGTGTGAAACGCTGTCTCTTTCTCATAGTAGAGGTCGTCAGGCCCCTTCACATACTTGTCTTTATCCTCTTCACTAACTGAGCTTACTCCTTTTCCATGATACCCCCAGAAACAGTAGTACTCACTCGCTGAGTTTTCTTTAACGAAATACGTCAGTATATCTCTAACTTTTTCGTTCTGTGACTTAGTGATACTTGTTTTTTCAGGTTCTGCAACAAGACGGAAGTTATACTCTATTGTCATTACTGGAATATTCAGTTACTTATGATTTACTTCTAAAGCCCTTTCTGCCTGATCTTGTTGCGTCAGTATAGTTTGTCGCTGGGACAATTGGGTCAAGATATGATCCTGTATCACCGTCATCTTTGTCTCCTTTGTCGTCACCGTTTGGTTCTCCATCTCCCTCGTAATCTGCGTCATTTGGGTCGTTTGGTGCATATCCAATCATACTGTCAGATGTAACATGTGAGCCGACAATAATGTTTCCTCCTTCTCTGACAATAGTGATATCTTCACTCCACTTACTTCTTCCAATGTGGGCGAATGACTGAATCATCTTTACGCAAGAGAAGTAGAGTTTGATCCTGACTGTGACTGTTGCCTTCTCACCTGGTGTCATTCTATCCTTTGTGCACAAAATACGTCCATAGGTCAAGATGTCTGAGGTGACTGTCTTTCCGTCAAGGTAGTCCATATCATCCATTCCGTCTGGCTTGCTCTTCAACAGCTCTACAACCTTATCCTTTGGCAAATCTCCGTAAACAGCCTTCGACGCATATGACTCCTTCAAGAACTCTGTTGACACGAGTCTCTCCATTGAAGCTTTTGGTTCGACGTCATATACCTTAGTGTCAACAATGAGAGTATCCTTTCCGTTTCTCTTAATCTTTCTAAATGTCCAGTTTTCTCTCTTGAATGCAGGGTTGTTGATATTGAATGTGTACTCTCCTGATTCAGCATTATATTTTGATGGTGATGACACATCTCTGAGAGCATCTGCATTTGCATACATCTTAGTCTCCTTTGAGTATGGCATGTAATAGAAGTGTGTTGGGGTCTTTATGTCGCTCGATGGGTCGATAGTCACAACAACTGATGTGAGTGCCATGAAGTCAAACTCATCAAGAAGCTTATTAAAGTGACCATTATTAACGTCTCCTGGAGTAATGTCATAGTATGCGTGGTCGTAGTATCTGAGGTAGCTTGGGTCGTCGTTTTCCTTCTGTCCATCAGCTGGTTCTGCCCATGTCTTTGAGAGCATAGTCTCAATTGTTCTCTCGACCTGGGTCTCTTGGAAGTTGACCACAGGCATTTGATTAGTGAATGCGTTCATTCTTCCTACCTCTATGAGCGCTGCGGCCGCTTCTTGTGTTGTCAATCCCTGAGACGCCTGGATGAGGTCAGTAGTTCCTCCCTCGACAACGTCTTCGTCTCCAAGTCCACACAACATCCTTGTGTCGTCCTTAGTGAATCTGAATCCTTCGAGAGGGGCTGCCTTGTCAAATCTTTGGCCCTCAAGGTTTGTGATTGCAGATGAGGCCATGTTCAGGAGTGGTGGTGCAACCGTCTTGATTATTGGCTTTGCAATAGCGAGGAGTGCTGAGAAAAATCCCATATGCTTATGTAGTTCACCATAGATCTATTTAACAAAACAATGGTTAAGTACACGATATGCAGAATGGGTACTATAGAGGTGGATGTGCCAACTCAAGCTGAGCCAACGACTCATTGTGATATCCCCTTCTATCTTGGTGATGGAATTGGATGGACCTCTCTTAAGGCAAAGAACTTCACTGTCACCTCTATTGAATTCAGACTCAAGCCTCCATATAACTTCTATGATCAGAGCTATCCAGACAGATTCATCAGGGTGGGTCTTGAGCCAGCAACTGTTGATGGAGTGATAGACTTTGATAGCTTAGAGGTTCAGTCTAGAGTGTCAGCGTTTAACAAGCTTCCATTCCAGGCTTCATCAACTACTTCGACTGAATTTAGTAAGCTCATGGTGAATACTGTGACCGGTATGACTCGAACGTTCCCTGTGGTTAAGATCAATGTGGATAACGGAAAGATGGTCGGGAGAGAGAATGCACCAGAGAACCTCTCTTCATCAGACATTCTTAACTATAACACGGCCTTGTACCAGATCGCTGTCCTTCATCTAATGGCAACTTATGAGTCACTTAAGCCAATGACAACTGCAAAGGACAATCCATTTGACGTTATTTCACGTTCTTCACCAGACACCTTTGAAGCAACTTTGGACTCTGCAAGGAAGAGACAGCAACAGAGACAGAATCCAAATCCCTCTACAAAGAACAAGTACCAATTCTTGTTTGAGCTCAAGTACAACCTTGAGTACATCCCGGCTGACGAACGTACAAAGTAATCGAGTTATAATCTCCTGATTTTTCTATACACATTATTGAAAAGAGCTCTCTGATACTCATTCATATACACATAATACTTTTTTATGTCTGTGTATCCTACTAGAAAGACATAGTTGTTGGGTTTAACAGCTTATACCCACAAACAGATATACTGCTTCCATATACTAAAGACATAAATTCTGAAACTGGAGTGGTTTCTAGCCTATCTGTGCTTACTACTGCAACATCACATAACCCGCTCATACCTGTCCAACCTGTGTAATAGTATATGTTGTCATATCTTGTCCTACCTATGTCTCTCATCACGTTCATGAATTTACTTGTCTGACTTTTACTACTATCTATGTAAAATATCGTCATTGGGGCACTGTGCATCTCTCTGATACCCATGGTCTCCTCGTGTGTGATAAGCTTTCTACAGAACGTCATTTGGGGCCTCACTCCATATTCGTATATAATCCGATTTGAGTAAAGTATGTTTGACAATGTGAGACCGCTTCTACCTATAACTGCCTCCACATAGCAATTGGGGAACTCTTTTGCAATCAAGTGACCTTTCCTAGTGCTTGTGTACTTTATAAATAACCACACTGGTAAGTCTTCCTTAAGTCTGTCTATAGATACCATTGCATACTTTATGATGTTCTTTCTACACAAGGCATCAAGTTGTTCCCTTAGGCTGTCTTCTAGTTCCTCATAGGTCCTAACGATCCACACACTAGATCTCATTTGCCCTTATTAAGATTTTTTTTAAGACGCAAAAGTTTCTGGCAGAATTTGTGTGGGAAACGAATAAAAAGATGATTAAGATGCGTCCCTGTGATAGGCGAAAAATTA
>ERZ1026844.2170-NODE-2170-length-10749-cov-4.754722_pt1 | contig 10749 bp, 11 predicted proteins | sample MGYA00380152_ERZ1026844 | MGnify/ENA primary metagenome ERZ1026844 (study PRJEB33269, sample SAMEA4719788) | human gut metagenome | biome: human-associated habitat; feature: organic feature; material: feces | place: Cameroon | collected 2013-10 ... | reverse complement strand
GCGCCCACGAGCCGTTCTCGATCAATCCGACCCTGCGCGAACGCAGCCCATGCGCCGCAAGATCCGCAAGGAAGGTCTCCATATTGCAGAAGATGCCCGCGTTGTATGTTGTGGACGCGAGCACGATGTGGCTCACGCGGAAGCACTCCGCCACAAGATACGAGGCGTGCGTCTTGGACACGTCGTACATGCGGATGCCGCGCACCCCGCGCTCCGCGAGCCGTGCCGCAAGCAGCGCCGCCGCCTGCTCCGTACCGCCGTAGACCGAGCCGTAGATGATCACAACCCCCTGCTCCTCCGGCTCGTAGCGGCTCCACAGATCGTACTTTTCGATAAAGCGCCCGAAATCGCGCCGCCAGACAGGTCCATGCAGCGGGCAGATCCGCTCGATGGGCAGCGCCGCCGCCTTTTTCAGAAGCGCCTGCACCTGCGTGCCGTACTTGCCAACGATGTTCGTATAGTAGCGCCGCGCCTCGTCCATCCAGCGCTCGGTAAAGGGCAGCTCGTCCGCATAGAGATTGCCCGAAAGCGCGCCGAAGGTGCCGAACGCATCCGCGGAGAACAGCGTGCCGTCCGTCGTGTCAAACGTGACCATCGCCTCGGGCCAATGCACCATGGGCGCCATGGCAAAGGCCAGCGTATGCCTGCCCGTAACGAGGGTGTCGCCCTCCTGCACGGTCAGGCGCTGCGCCTCCGGAACAAGCCCCGGAAAAAACTGTGTGAGCATGCTGTGCGTCTTATTGTTGCCCACCACGCGCACGCCGGGATAGCGCAGCAGCAGCTCCCCGATGCTGGCGCAGTGATCCGGCTCCATGTGATTCACGATGAGATAGTCGAGCGAGCGTCCATCGAGCCCGGCGGCAAGGCTCTCAAAAAAGTCCTCGCTCACGGAACGGTCGACCGTATCGAGCAGTACGGTCTGCTCATCCAGCAGCAGATAGGCATTATAGGAAACGCCGTTCTCCAGCGGAAACACGTTCTCAAACAGTCCAATCCTGCGGTCGGATGCGCCAAGGTAGAGAAGGTCCTTCGTGAGATACCGGTTTGCAAGCATTGCGATTTCCTCCGTTCCAAATCTTTACAACTCTATCTTACCTTGCATCGTGCGAATTCTCCGTTGGATTAACAACAGTTTTCGAAAAATTTACAAGGCCTTGTCTCCGCATTCGGCGCAGCCGTGAAAAACCGTCCGCTTTTTCCGCAAAAGCGGGAGCGATTCCTGTGATCGCGCGCAAAAGACGGGCTATGGCCAGGGCTCCGTCCTCCTTTTTCGTCGTCTCCGACGCACCGCGTCCTGCACGAGCGCCGATCGACTGCCCGGAAGGAACGGCCATACGGTGACGGACCGCATGCGCCCGCCCAGAAGCGGCTCCGTGCGGCCGTATCGTTTCACAAAAAACGGACCGCCCGCGCGGACAATCCGTTTTGCGCAGCCTCCAGCGAAAAGGACGGCGCTTCGCGGTTTTATAAAGTCCCCGCGCCACCTTGCTTTTTCGCTCCGACAGGAAACGAGGCGCTCAATAATTGATCTTCCAGACCTCAAAGAAGGATTGCGGGTGCGCGCAGACCGGGCAGACCTTCGGCGCTTCTTCGCCCTCATAGATATGACCGCAGTTGCGGCACTGCCAGTAGGTCTTGCCGTCCTTGCGGAACACACGGTACGCCTCGATGTTCTTCACAAGCGTATTGTAGCGCTCCTCGTGGTGCTTTTCGATCTCTCCGACCGCGCGGAACTGATACGCCAGCTTCTTGAAGCCCTCCTCCTCTGCGGTCTTTGCAAACTCCTCGTACATGTCCGTCCACTCGTAGTGCTCGCCCGCAGCGGCGTCCTTGAGGTTTTCGATCGTTCCGGGCATTGCGTCTCCGTGGAGCGCCTTAAACCACATCTTCGCATGCTCCTTCTCGTTGTTCGCGGTCTCCTCAAAAATCGCCGCGATCTGCTCATAGCCGTCCTTCTTTGCCTGCGATGCATAGTAGGTATACTTGTTCCGTGCCTGAGATTCTCCCGCGAATGCCGCGAGCAGGTTCATTTCCGTCTTGCTTCCCTTGAGTTCCATGGTGTTTTCCCTCCGTATTTAATGATGTTGATTTTGCGCGCCTGCGCTCGGTTCTATCTATTTTTGACATGCCGGGCATCTGCCATGCATGACCGTTTCAAACGTGTCGAGCGTAAATCCCGTCTGCTCCCGCACAGCCGCCGCAAGCTCTGGCAGCTCTGGCGGGATCACGTCGAGAATCGCGCCGCAGCCGCTGCATACGATGTGCGAATGCGGGTGCATTCCGCCGTCGAAACGGCAGGTCCCGTCCGGCAGGATGATCTTGCGAATGCGTCCCGCGTCGGAAAGCTGGTTCAGATTGCGATAGACCGTGCCGAGCGACAGCCGCGGCATGCTCTCCCTGAGCGCATCGTAAACCGCAGCGGCGCTGGGATGCGCATGGCTGTCCGATACATAATCCAATATGCGCTGGCGCTGATATGAATAACGCATGTTCTCTCCTCACGTTCTTATTAACAGTAATCATTCTCGCTACTGTTATTACTATAATCAAAAAATGGTCTCTTGTCAAGCACGAATTTTGTGATATACTGAGTTTATAAAGCTTCGGGGCGGGGTGCGATTCCCCACCGGCGGTGACAGTCCGCGAACCGGCTGTGCAAAAGAGTGCGCAGGCGGCCGACCCGGTGAAATTCCGGGACCGACGGTAAGGCCGAATGGGCCGAGTCCGGATGAGAGAAGCGGCAAAGCGTATCCTTGCGCGCGGCCCGTCCCGGAAGAACAGCATCGCCGGACGGGTCGTTGTTTATGCTCGTCCGCGCGAAGAAGGAGCGAACGATGGCAGTCAATAAACAGGCGATCGACCGCACGGTGAAGCTGGGGCTTCTTGCGGCGATTTCGATCCTGCTCGTGTATCTCATTCATTTTCCGATCTTTCCGGCGGCAAGCTACCTTGAATATGACATGGCGGATGTGCCGATCCTGATCGGAACGTTTCTATTCGGGCCGCTGTGGGGGCTGCTGCTGACGGCGGTCGTGAGCGTTTTGCAGTGGGTGCTGGTCTCGCCCGCGAGCGGCTGGGTTGGCGCGCTCATGCATTTTTGCGCGACCGGCGGCTGCGCGCTGCTGGCGGGAACACTGTACCACCGGCACCATTCGCTGAAAGGCGCGATCATCGGCATGGTCGCGGGCGGCATCCTGCAGGTACTGCTCATGGTTCCGCTGAATCTGATCTTTACGGTGCATTTCAACGGCGCGCCGCGGGAGGTCGTGCTCGCCATGCTGCCGACGGTGATCATTCCGTTCAATGCGATCAAGGTTGCGGTGAACGGGCTGCTCACGTTCCTTTTATACAAACGCGCGGGACATGCGCTGAAGCTGCCCATCGTAAAGGGCTGACCCCGGCTCCCCTTCTTTTCTTTTTAGAAGAAAAGAAGCAAAAGAAAATCATTTGCGGCACAGTTTTTCTTCTGTTCTTTCGCAGCTTTTCCCAAAGCTCTGCACAAAACGGACGGTTCGCATAGGAACCGTCCGTTTTTCGTTTCGAGCAGGATACGCGGGAAAACGGCTTTTCCCATGTGAGTTTCCTGCCTCGCTGTGTCTTTTGTTTCTTTTCTTCAAGAAAAGAAATCGTACTCCCCCTTCTATTTAGAAGAAAAGAAGCAAAAGAAAATCATTTGCGGCACAGTTTTTCTTCTGTTCTTTCGCAGCTTTTCCCAAAGCTCTGCACAAAACGGACGGTTCGCATAGGAACCGTCCGTTTTTCGTTTCGAGCAGGATACGCGGGAAAACGGCTTTTCCCATGTGAGTTTCCTGCCTCGCTGTGTCTTTTGTTTCTTTTCTTCAAGAAAAGAAATCGTACTCCCCCTTCTATTTAGAAGAAAAGAAGCAAAAGAAAATCAACTGCGGCGCAGTTTTTCTTCTGTTCTTTCGCAGCTTTTCCCAAGGTGTTACACAAAACGGACGGTTCGCATCGGAACCGTCCGTTTTTTCGTGCCATAAGCAGGATGTACGGGGAAACGACTTGTCTCCATCCGTCCTCCTGCTCCGCAGCGTCTTTTGTTTCTTTTCTTCAAGAAAAGAAATCGTCCTTCCGTTTTCCCTTAGCCTCCCATGAGTGCTTCCACTTCTCTCAGGCGCTTCTTCGCCTTGCTGTTTCCCGCTTCCAGCGCAAGCTCGTAGTATTTCTTTGCCATCTCATAATCCTTATCGACACCGTAACCCATTTGGTAGCAATAGCCGAGATTCAACAGCGCGTTTTTCTGCCCCTGTTCCGCTGCAAGCCGATACCACTCTACCGCCGCCTCGTAATCGCCCACCGTGCCGAGTGCCGCATAATTGCAATACCCCATTTCATACTGCGCGAGCGCGTTGCCGGTCTCGGCCGCCATTTTCATATATTTATATCCTTCGCCGGCTTTCTTTTTCGTGCCCTTTCCATACAGCAGGCACCAGCCATACATCCGCCAGCCGCCGGGGTGTCCACCTTCCGCCGCAATCTTCAGATGCGGCACGGCGGCCTCGTAATTCTCACTGTTGAACAGCTTCTGCCCAATGTCATAGTGCTCGGCTGCTTCCTTCGTGATCGGCAGCGGCGTTGCCGTCGGCTCCGGTGTCGGTCTCGGCGTTGCCGTCGGTTCCGGCGTCGGTTCCGGCGTCGGTCTCGGCGTTGCCGTCGGTTCCACCATATCCTGCGCCTGCTCCGAGGGTTCATCGTATTCGTTCTGTCTATAGTCGTCGATCTGAATATTGTATTTTGCCGACATGAAGTCATCCACCCTTGCGCATGCGGTCAGCATGACCACCATGAGCAACACGACGGCTGTTTTTACCGCAACAGCTCCAGCTTTACCCATTTCCTTATACTCCCCTCCCGGTTTCATGTTGGGACAATTGTACAGAATCCTTCCGGGGAATTCCACCGACAAGACACAAACATGCGCTTTCCCCGCATAATTGTTTCTGCTCCTCTGCTTCTCTTTTCAAAATAAGCAAAAAAGCGCCCGCCTCGCCTTGTTTTCCATGCCGTTACCGCTTTTGCCGGCGCGATGCACAAAGCGGACGGCTCACATACGAACCGTCCGCTTTTCATGATGCAGATGTGATCTGCGGAGAGAGGCTTGCCTTTGCAAATGCCCCTCGTCCCGCGATGTCTGATTCTTAGGAAAGAATCGTTCCCTCTGAAAGGATCCCGAGGTCTTGCTCCGCCCCGTCCCCTTTATTTTGTCGGCACGCTCTTCTCCGCAGAGATGTAGCTTGCGTAGGCAAAGCCCTTCTTTCCCGTAGTCGCGACCTGCACATAGTAGAACTCGCCGACCTGATAATACACATAGACCGCGTCCCCTCTGTTCAGCTCGGTGATGGCCTTGTCGGTCTTGTTCGGGCCGCTGCGCAGCGCAACAACCTTCGCCGTGACCTTGCCGTTGATTGCTTCGTCCGGTGCATCCGGCGGAACGGTCGTTTTCGGCGTGTCGCTCGCGGTATCCTCGCTCACATTCACGAATTTCTTGGACATGAAGCCGATCTTGCCGTCCTTGTCCATCTTGACAAAGTAGAAATCGCCGTCGGTCGCGTACACCGCCATGGTCGCGCCCTTGTCATAGTTGCCGATGCGGTCATAACTCGTAGACGGACCCGCGCGCAGGTTCACGCCGTCCGCCGTCAGCTCGCCCGCTTTGGCGTGCTTCTTCTCAGACGAGGTTGGGACGCGCTCCGTCGCCTTGGGATCGGGGGTCTTGGTCGGTGGGGGCGTATACTGCACGGGCGTCGGCGTCACCGGAGCCTGCGTTACGACAAGCGGCGTCTCCGAAATGACGGGCGCGGGCGTCGTCGTGGTCTGTACGATCTCCGGCGTTGTGGAAAGATCCGGGCTCTCGGAAGGCAGTACCAGATCCTCGCCGTGCTGTTTTCCTCCGCCGACAATGGCTCGTGCGATGGCATAAACGCACAGCACGATCACAAGCACGAGCACGCCGAGCACGGCATAGCCCGCTGGTTTCAAACGAAATCTTCTGCTCATATCTTCCTCCGATCGAGCGCAGTCCTCTTCACGTTAGTCCGTATCTCTATCATACCGCAATCGTGGCAGAAAACAAGTAAAGTCACAACAAGTTGAAAATTCATTTACGTTTCGGCAATATCTCCTGTCGAAATGCGCCGCGCATTCCCCTCAGAGCTCGTCCGTGAGGTCGAGCAGCAGCGCGCGGCAGGGCGCCGCCTCGCCGCCCTTGATGCGCAGCGGCGCTGCGGACAGCATGTATTTCCCGTCCGGCACGCCGGTCAGGTTCAGGTTTTCGAGAATGGCGATGCCGTAGCCCAAAAGCGCCAGATGCGTGCTCCGCTCGTCCGAGGGCGAACCGATGCTCTCCCTGTCCGTGCCGATGAGCTTCAGGCCGTTGTTATACAGGTAGCCGATGCCGCTCTCCGTCAGCTCGCCGCCGCCACGCAGCAGCAGCCGCTCCGTGCTCGGATACCGCATGAAATACATCGCGTCCAGCCTGCGGCCCGGCACGGTCATCACCGTGCATTCGCCTACAAATATCTCTGCCGGCAGGCTCGCAACATCCTTGCCGCGGCGAATGAAATGCAGCGGTGCGTCCACATGCGTCGCCGCATGCAGGCTCATCGCGATGGTGGAAAGGTTGTAACCGTCGTCCGCCATGTTCGCAAGGCGCGTCATTGCAGGCGCAGGGTCGCCCTCAAACGGCCGTGTGGACATGATTTCTCTCGACAGGTCATAGATCTTCATGTTTGCTCCTTTTCGCCGCCGGCGAACCCTCGCCGCAGCGTTTCACCCAGAGGAACTCCGTCCGGGTACATGCGGCGGACCCGCACGCTTTCAACCCGGCACTATCCTATTTATAGCATAACAATCTCGGCGGCGCGATGCAAGGGCAATTCCAACATTCCTTTCAACATTTTGCTGCCGCGCCGCGCGCCGCATCCGTCCCTGCGCCGTCGAAGTGCGCCGATTTTTCTCTTTGCCGCCGCGCTTTTACTTGCAGGCGCGCCGCATGACATGATATACTATTTTGGATATAGAGAGACGCCTAAAAATTTTTTAGCGTTCGTAAAAAAGAATTTGGGAAATCGCTTGAATTTCTGTCCGTTTCTGCTATATTTAGTATGAGGGCTGGAGGCACACTATGGATCTCGATCTGATGAAGCGTCTTGCGCTTGCCATCACTGAACAGTTTGGCGAAAACAGCGAGGTCGTGGTACACGATCTCAGGAGCGCCGATCCGGACCACACCATCGTCGCCATCGAAAACGGGCACGTTTCGCAGCGGCAGCTGGGCGACGGACCTTCGCGCATCGTGCTCGAAGCGGTGCAGCACAGGGACGAGGGCGCGCCGGGCGACATGCACGGCTACCTCACCAAGACACGCGACGGCCGGATCCTGAAATCCAGCACGGTCTTTTTGAAGGATGAAAACGGCGAGGTCGAGGGTGTATTCTCCCTGAATTATGATATTACGGAGCTGCTCATGGCGGAGCGCGCCATCGATTCCATTCTGAATCACAAGGCCGCCGGGCAGGAGCAGCCCGATCGCATCCCACAGAATGTGAACGACCTGCTGGACGATCTCATCGAGCAGAGCGTGGCGCTCGTGGGCAAGCCCGTCGCCATGATGACGAAGGACGACAAGATTACCGCGATCCAGTTCTTGAACAACGCGGGCGCATTTCTCGTCACAAAGAGCGGCGATAAAGTGTCGAAGTATTTCGGTATTTCGAAGTACACGCTGTATTCGTACATCGACGCGAAGCGGGACTGAGCGTTCCGGACCGGGCCGGTGCGGATGATATGAAAAGAACGAAAGGAAGCAATCACACATGGAAGCAGCAGCCGTCAAGAGAGCAGCAGAGGCATATCTGCCGCAGATGACCCGTTTTCTCCGCGACCTCATCGCGATCCCGAGCGAGAGCTGCGAGGAGGAGGGCGTGATTCGCCGCACCATCCGGGAGATGGAGGCGCTGGGCTTTGACAAGGCGTGGATCGACCCCGAGGGGAACGCGCTGGGCTACATGGGCGACGGCGAAAAGATCATCGCCTTTGACGGCCACATCGACACCGTCGGCATCGGCAACCGCGACAATTGGACGAACGATCCCTACGAGGGCTACGAGACGGACGACATCATCTACGGCCGCGGCGGTTCCGATCAGGAGGGCGGCATGGCCGCCGCCGCCTACGGCGTGAAGATCATGAAGGATCTCGGCCTCATCCCGGCGGGCTACCGGATCCTCGTCACGGCCACCGTGCAGGAGGAGGACTGCGACGGCCTGTGCTGGCAGTATATCCACAACGAGGACGGCATCACGCCGGAATTCGTTGTTTCCACCGAGCCGACGGACGGCGGCATCTATCGCGGACATCGCGGCCGCATGGAGATCCGTGTGGACGTGGCGGGGCGACAATGCGATCTACAAGATGGCGGAGATTGTGTCCGAGGTCAAGCAGCTGAACGAAAACGGCTGCGCCGAGACGGATGCGATCAAGGGTCTTGTGAAGATGCTCGAGCCGGAGTTCAACCCGGAGCACTATGAGGACGCGCGTTTCCTCGGCCGCGGCACCTGCGCCGTCAGCCAGATCTTCTATACGAGCCCGAGCCGCTGTGCGGTCGCGGACTCCTGCGCGATCTCCATCGACCGCCGCATGACCGCAGGCGAGACCTGGGATTCCTGTCTGAAGGAGATCGAGGATCTGCCCGCCTGCAAGAAGTACGGCGCAAAGGTCTCGATGTATATGTATGACCGTCCGGCATGGACGGGGCTCAAATATGAGACAGAGTGCTACTTCCCGACGTGGATCAACAAGGAATCCGCGCCGCACGTGCAGGCGCTCGCAGACGCGCACAAGGCGCTGTACGGCGACAAGCGCGTCGGCCATCCGGATGCAATGGCGCTGCGCCACCGTCCGCTCATCGACAAGTGGACGTTCTCGACGAACGGCGTATCCATCCAGGGCCGCTACGGCATTCCCTGCGTCGGCTTCGGCCCCGGTGCGGAGTCGCAGGCACACGCGCCCAACGAGATCACCTGGAAAGAGGACCTCGTTCGCTGTGCCGCCGTGTACGCGCTTGCCCCCTCGCTCTACAAGGGCAAGGGCGCTGAGGACGTCTGCCAGTTCCGTGCAGGCAAGACAAACAACGACATCAAGTAAATACGGGCGTACTGTGCGGGGGACAGCGTCCCCCGCGTATCTGACCAAAGCGCCATGTTCCGATCCCATCTTCCCTTCCGGGCGGGATGGAAGGCTCTTGCCCCGAGGGCTGCGGCTTTTCCGCGACGCGGGACGGTACGCTTCCTTGCGGGGCGGCGCTCCGAAAACGATCGTTCATTCTAAACCCTTAAAAACTATAGGAGAGAATTCATGAGTAAAAAATCCAATGTCAAGCAGTTTACCGACAAACTCGAAAAGCTGAACTATTCGGACATGTACGAAGGCGACTTTTTCCTGACCTGGGAAAAATCGCAGGATGAGATCGAAGCGGTGTTCACCGTTGCGGACGCGCTGCGCCATCTGCGCGAGAACAACGTATCCACGAAGATCTTTGACTCCGGCCTCGGCATCTCTCTGTTCCGCGACAACAGCACCCGCACGCGCTTCTCTTTCGCATCCGCCTGCAATCTGCTGGGTCTGGAAGTTCAGGATCTTGACGAGGGCAAGAGCCAGATCGCGCACGGCGAGACCGTCCGCGAGACCGCAAACATGATCTCCTTCATGGCGGACGCGATCGGTATCCGCGACGATATGTACATCGGCAAGGGCAACGCCTACATGCATGAGGTCGTCAACGCCGTGACGCAGGGCAACAAGGACGGCGTGCTCGAGCAGAAGCCCACGCTCGTGAATCTCCAATGCGACATCGACCATCCCACGCAGTGCATGGCGGATACGCTCCACATCATCCATGAGATGGGCGGCATCGAGAACCTGAAGGGCAAGAAGGTCGCCATGACCTGGGCCTACAGCCCGAGCTACGGCAAGCCGCTGTCCGTCCCGCAGGGCGTGATCGGTCTCATGACCCGTTTCGGTATGGACGTGACGCTGGCGTATCCGGAGGGCTACGAAGTCATGGAGGACGTTGTCGAAGTCGCGAAGAAGAATGCCGAGACCTACGGCGGCAAGTTTGAGATCACCAATTCCATGGCGGACGCCTTCAAGGATGCCGACATCGTATATCCGAAGAGCTGGGCGCCGTTCAAGGCAATGGAAGAGCGCACCGAGCTGTACGCGCAGGGCGATATGGACGGCATCAAAGCGCTCGAAAAGCGCCTGCTTGCGCAGAATGCGGAGCATAAGGACTGGACCTGCACCGAGGAGCTCATGAAGACCACGAAGGACGGCAAGGCGCTGTACCTGCACTGCCTGCCCGCCGACATCACCGGCGTTTCCTGCGAAGCGGGCGAAGTCGACGCATCCGTGTTCGATCGCTATCGTGATCCGCTGTACAAGGAAGCTTCCTTCAAGCCCTACATCATCGCGGCCATGATCTTCCTTGCAAAAGTCAAGGAGCCCGTCAAGAAGCTGAAGGAGCTCGAAAAACGCGCAACGGCACGCAGAGACGACTGAGGCGTCGCGCGGCCCGGTTCGAGGGTACGATTTCTTTTCTTCTAAATAATTAGAAGAGAACGTTTTCTTTTCATAAGAAACAAAAGACTTTGCGGGACAAGGAGATTGGCGGAGAAAGGTTTTCCCCCGCTCTTCCCTCTTGCGGCAGAATAAACGGACGGTTCGTATGTGAAT
>ERZ1026844.2167-NODE-2167-length-10760-cov-3.026903_pt1 | contig 10760 bp, 10 predicted proteins | sample MGYA00380152_ERZ1026844 | MGnify/ENA primary metagenome ERZ1026844 (study PRJEB33269, sample SAMEA4719788) | human gut metagenome | biome: human-associated habitat; feature: organic feature; material: feces | place: Cameroon | collected 2013-10 ... | reverse complement strand
ATCATATTCAAAACGGTATTTCCCGCTTGAAAAATCGGGAAAAGAAGCTTATTTTTGTTGTATGTAGAAATAATATGGATATATGAGGTATTGTAATGGCACAAAACACTGACTTTATTTTGGAACTGCTCCAGGAAAACGGGATGGTCACTGAGGAGCAGGTCAGTGAAGGCTGGAAAAAAGTCGCGGAGCAGGACGGACAGATCAATATCATTGATGCGCTGAAACAGCTCAAGTATGTCGATGAATTTGAAATGATTTCCATGCTTGCCCAGCAATATGGTCTGGAGGTCCTGGACCTTTCCACTTACCGGATTCCTCCGGAAGTGATCGAAACTGTCCCCCGTGAAATCGTTCAACAGTATAAGATCGTTCCCGTCATGAAGCACGACGATGTGCTTACCATTGCGATGAGCGATCCGACCGATATGGCGACGCTTGACTCCATCCGCTTCCTGATGAAGTGCGATGTCGATGCCGTGATCTCGCCGATGGACCAGATCAAGACCGTCATGGAAAAATACTATTCCACGCAGGAGGCCGCCGTAAACGCATTTATTGAGGAAATGGGCGAAATGGAGGCGGTGGAGCAGGCGGCGCAGGAAGCCGCCGAAGAAGGCGGCGCAAATGAAGACGATGCTCCTATCATCCGCCTTGTGACCCTGATCATTGTCGAGGCGTTCAAGCTGAAAGCCTCGGATATTCACCTCGAACCTCTTGAGAAGACTTACCGTATCCGCTACCGTATTGACGGAGCGCTTCGCGTCATGGAAAGTCCGCCGAAATACCTTCAGGCAAACATTACCAGCCGAATCAAAATCATGTCCCGGCTGGACATCTCGGAAAAGCGTCTGCCTCAGGACGGACGTATCCAGCTTCGCGTAAAAGGCTGTGACATTGACCTGCGCGTATCGACCATTCCGACGACGCACGGCGAAAGTATCGTTATGCGAATCCTTGACAAGTCGAGCATTCAGCTTGAGATTCCGCAGCTCGGTTTCTATGCGGACGATCAGGCGAAAATCAACAAAATCATCAATATGCCGGACGGCGTGTTCCTCGTGACCGGTCCGACCGGGTCCGGAAAGACGACCAGCCTTTATGCGTTCCTGAATACGATCAATACTCCGAACCGCAAGATCATTACCGTGGAGGACCCGGTGGAATATCAGCTTGCCGGCATCAACCAGGTTCAGGTGAACCCGCTGGCGAAAATGACTTTTGCAAACGCCCTGCGAGCCATGCTCCGTCAGGCGCCCAATATCATCATGGTCGGTGAGATCCGTGATATGGAAACCGCTGTCATTGCAATCAACGCATCGCTTACGGGACACCTGGTGTTCAGTACGCTGCATACCAACGACGCCCCCAGTGCGGTAACGCGTCTGATTGATATGGGAGTGCAGCCGTTCCTTGTCGCATCCGCCGTCAAAGCGATCATGGCGCAGCGCCTTCTGCGCCGTGTCTGCAAGAACTGTGCGGAACCGGCGAAACCGACACCGGACGAAATCCGTCTGCTGGGGCTTGATGAAAAGTTCATGGATACTGCGACACTGCTGAAAGGGCGGGGATGTCCCGCATGTGGCAAAACCGGTTACAAGGGACGCCTCGGAATCTATGAAATCTTCCTTGTCGGTGAGGAGATTCAGCATCTGATTTATACGAAGTGTTCCGCTGACGTGATCAGGGACGCCGCGCGAAAGGGCGGCATGATGACACTCCGCGAAGACGGGCTCCGGAAAGCGGCGGCGGGCACAACGACACTTTCAGAAGTGATTGCAACTACAATTGGCGATGCGGAATAAGCGCAGCCGGAAGATGGAGAAGATGGAAAAATGCTGGATTCCGAAAGTCAGACACTGAAAGATATCCTGATCGGTGACAACCTCATTACCGAAGAACAGATGAAAGAAGTGGAGGAGGAACAGGAGCGCAACGGCAAATCCCTTCTGTGGCAGTGGAAGAAGACCCGCCCCGTGAAGTCATAAAGATGATTGACGGCGGTACGGCACGTGGACTCGGCGTCGTTCCGCTTTCGTTCGACGGGACCACGCTGAATATCATTACCCGTAATCCCCTGAATTATCAGGTGGTGGACGAGGTCCGATTCATTGTCGGCAAAGATGTCAATCAGATTGTTGTTCCCGAGGCTCAGGTGGAGGCTGCAATCGAGAAGTTCTATCCGATTGATACCGCCACCATGTATGATATGCTGGCAGAGTTGAGCCTTGACGCGGAAATCAAAGAAGACGAGGTTGCCGAGCAAAGCGCCGACCAGCTTGAGGCGCAGGCGAATGAAGCGCCGATCATCAAGTTCGTGGACGCGATCATGTATCAGGCGATCAGGGACAAGGCTTCGGACATTCACTTCGAGCCGTTTGAAAAGGAATTCAAAATCCGGTGCCGTATCGACGGTGCGCTCTATGAGATGGCGCCTCCTCCGAAAAACCTTGCTCTTCCGGTCATCAGCCGCGTCAAGATCATGAGCGGACTGAATATTTCCGAGCGCCGCCGTCCGCAGGACGGTCGTATTCAGCTTAAAATCGGCGGCAAGCCCATCGACCTGCGTGTATCGACTCTGCCGACGCAATACGGGGAATCGGTCGTGCTCCGTGTTCTTGACCGTTCCGTTGTAAACCTTGACCTTGATGCTCTCGGTATCCGTCCGGAAAACCTTGCGAAGATCCGCGATATCATCCAGATGCCGAACGGAATTTTCATTGTGACCGGTCCGACGGGTTCCGGGAAAACAACGACACTGTATTCCGCATTGAAGGAAATCAATAAAACCGAAGACAAAATCCTGACCGCGGAAGACCCTGTGGAATATGACTTGGAAGGTATTATCCAGTTGCCGATCAACGAGGGGATCGGAATGACATTCGGCCGTGCGCTTCGCGCGTTCCTCCGTCAGGACCCCGATATCATCATGCTTGGAGAGATCCGCGACCTGGAATCCGCCCGAATGGCTGTCGAAGCATCCCTGACCGGGCACTTTGTATTCAGTACGCTGCACACCAACGATGCTGCCGGAACGGTAACTCGTCTGATTGATATGGGAGTGGAGCCGTTCCTGATCACAAGCTCACTTCAAGGAGTGGTGGGGCAGCGCCTGATCCGGCGTATCTGTCCGAGATGCAAGGCGTCGTTTGTGCCGACGGACGAGGATCTGGCGCTGCTTGGCCTTGACCGCGCGGATGTGGGCGACAACAAGTTTTACTACGGCAAGGGCTGCCAGAACTGCAATAACACCGGTTACAAGGGACGGAAGGCTCTCACGGAAATGTTTGTCATGCATTCCCAGCTGATTGATCTGGTTCTGCAAAGTTCGCCGACCGTCGTCCTGCGCGACAAGGCACGTGAATTGGGAATGATTACAATGCGTGAAGACGGAATTCAGTCCGTGTTGAACGGTGAGACTACAATGGAAGAAGTTTTAAGGTATACATAACCCCTGAGGAGAATGAGAAATGCCATTATACCAGTACACTGCGATGGACTCCAACGGCAAGGAGCAGAAAGGCAAAAAAGAGGCGGGAAGTGAAGAGGAAGTTGCAACTTTTCTGAAAAATCAGGGACTCTTTCCTACTTCCATTAAATCCGCCACCAAAGGCGGAGGCGGCAAAGGCGGCAAGGGCGGAGGGGGCGGCAAAGGCGGCAAAGGCGGCGGATTCAATATGAACATCAGTCTGGGACCGATGGTCATCAAGACCAAGGACCTGACGGTTGTGACCCGCCAGATGGCAATTCTTCTGGAAGCCGGTCTGCCGTTGATCCGTTCTCTGAAGACACTTTCCCGGCAGTCCAAGAACCCTGCAATCAAAAAGACTCTGGAGGAGGCCGCAGCTTCCGTGGAAGGCGGCGCCACATTTTCGGAAGCGCTTGCCCAGCACCCGAAATCTTTTGATAAACTCTATTTGAACATGATCCGTGCCGGCGAGGCCGCCGGTAAACTGGAACTGATCCTGGACCGACTGGCAATGTTCATGGAGAAAGCCGCCAAAATTCAGGGGAAAGTCAAATCGGCAATGGTTTACCCGATCATCGTTTTGTGCGTGGCAGGCATTATCTGTTCCGGTTTGATGATCTTCATCGTCCCGAAATTTGAGAAAATGTTTACCGAACTGCTGGAAGGGGAACCCCTTCCGTGGCTGACACAGGTCGTTGTCGGCATCGGCAAGTTCATGTCGGAACAGGCGCTGATCATGGTTGTCGGCATTGTCGTGCTTGTGATTCTGATAAAAATCATTCTCAAGATTCCTTTCCTGCGTTTTTACATTGACTGGGCAAAGTACAATATGCCGCTGTTCGGGCCGATCGTGTCCAAATCAGCCATTTCAAAATTCGGGCGGACCCTCGGAACGCTGATGGGGTCCGGTGTGCCGGTGCTGAACTCTCTGACTATCGTGAAAGAGACTTCGGGCAATGAAGTGGTTGCCCGTGCCGTGGTCAAGGTGTATGAGGCGGTGAAAGAGGGAGAAGGCATGGCGCCGCCGCTTCAGGCGACGAAGATCTTTCCTGAAATGGTGATCAGTATGATCGAAGTCGGTGAAGAAACCGGTAAACTCCCTGAAATGCTGGACAAGATTGCCGATACCTATGACGAAGAAGTCGATAACGCCGTGAGTGCGCTGACATCCATGATCGAACCGATCATGATGGTCGGTCTTGCCGTGATCGTCGGCGGTATCGTGATTGCGTTGTTCATGCCGATGATCTCCATCATTGAAAAACTCGGAAGCAGCTGAAAATTATTGAGACTGGAGTTTGTATGGAAAAGGAAAAGAATGCCCGTGCCTATGCAGTAGTCATGGCGGGCGGCAAAGGAGAACGGTTCTGGCCGCAGAGCCGTCTTTCCAACCCGAAACAGTTGTTGCGGCTTCTGGGAAACCTGACGCTGATCGAGCAGACCATCGAGCGGCTTTCCGCCATCTTTGATTACTCCCATATCATTGTGGTCACGAATACGAATTATGTGGCTCCGATGCGTTCCCTGCTCTCCTACCTGCCGCAGGAGAATATCATTGGCGAGCCGGAAGGAAAGGATACTGCGCCGTGTATTGCGAATGCCGCGGCGTATATCAAAAACACTTCCAGAGTGCCCGACCCCGTTCTCTGTCTGTTTCCGACGGACCATATCATTAATGACACCGTGTCATTTTACGATGCTCTGGCGGACAGTCTGGCTGTGGCGGAAGACACGCATCATATTGTCACGATCGGGATCAAACCGAATGCACCCATGACAGGGTATGGTTATATCGAGGTCGGCGACAAAATGAATTTCACTTCCAAGACCGTGTTCCGCAAGGTCTGCGGGTTCAAGGAAAAGCCTTCTCTTGAGCTTTCCGAAGCCTACGTTGCCGACGGAAAACACATGTGGAACAGCGGAATCTTCATCTTGAATCTTTCGTCGCTGCTGACTGCCCTGAAAGAATTTGCGCCGGATATGTACCGGTTTTATGAAGCGGTTTCCGCATTTTATGCATCCCATGCCCCCGAATCCAGGCTGACGGAACTTTACAATACGGCTCCGGAAATTTCGATTGACTATGCCGTCATGGAGAAGTCCGACAACATCGTGACGGCGGAAGCCGCTTTCGATTGGGATGACGTCGGTTCCTGGACCTCCATGCGCAACCAGATCCTGCCGGAAAAGAACAACAATGTCGTCCGCGGCCTTCATGCGGGGCTGGATACCAGCGACTGCATCATCATCGGAAACTCGAATCATCTGATTGCCACTGTTGACGTGAAAGACCTTGTCATCGTCGCCACGGAAGATGCGACTTTGGTTTGCAATGCGAAGTCGGCACAGCGGATCAAAGAGCTTGTCAAGCTGATTGCCGGACAGCCGGATCTTGCCAAATTTGTCTGAGAAAGCGGAACAATGCATTCTGAAAAGAATCTGACGATCCTGAATATCGGGAATACGCATGTCCATGTGTTTGATTCCCTGCCGGATGGTTCGATTGTCCGGCGCATTGTTCTTGCCACTCCGGATTTTATGAAATCCTCTGCAAAATGGACTGAAAATCCCCGTCAGACGATTGCGGCATCCGTCGTTCCCGCAGTTACAGAGATTCTCCGGAGTTCGGGGGTATTCGTCGTTTCCCCGAAAATGACGTTTCCTTTCTCCGTCAGAAAACTGGACCTTTCGACCGTAGGAGCCGATCGCCTGGCAAATGCCGCGCAATTGACGGATGGCAAACTGCCGGCGGTCTGCATTGATTTCGGAACAGCCGTCACTTTTGAAGTTGTGACGGAAGACAGGGAATTTACAGGTGGTGCGATCATGCCGGGGAGAATGCTCCTGCGCCGTTCCCTGAATGCTTATACTGCTCAGCTTCCCCTGATCGGCATGACGGATCTTGTTCCTGCAGTGCCGGGAAGCAATACGGTGGATGCCATGCGGATCGGAACAGACCTTGCCGCAGTCGGTGCGGTAAGAGAAATTCTTGTTTCCCTGGAGAAGCTCTTCCCGGCAGGAACCCTTCGCAAGGTTGCCTGCGGGGGAGACCGTCATTTCTTTATGGAACATCTGGCTCTGGAAGACGGGAAAGACGATTTTACATTACGCGGGATCCGGAAAATCTGGGAGTGCAATCACTGATGCGCGTCAAAGTATGCGGAATCAAAACGGAACGTGATCTTGAAACAGCCGTCAGAGCGGGTGTCGATGCCGTCGGATTTCTTGTCGGGCAGGTTCATACGTCACATGATTTCATTCTGGCAAGCACGGCGGCGCGTCTTGTCAAGTCTCTGCCGCCCTATGTGGTTCCCGTAATCGTAACTCATCTGACGGCGCCCGATGCAATTCTTGATATTGTGGAACAGACTTCCATTCTCACGATTCAGCTTCACGGCGGAAGCACAGCGGAGGAAGTTGCAGCCCTGCGCGACAATCTGGGACCTGCCGGAAAACTGATTTATGCGGCACACGTTCTCGGTATGCAGGTTACTACCGCGCTGGAACCGTATTATGATCTGGTGGATGCTGTTCTTCTGGACTCAATGGACCGTGAAACGGGGAAAGTCGGGGGAACAGGCATGACGCACAACTGGGATGTCAGCGCGGCGGCAGCGGCAGCGTCTCCGGTTCCGTTGACACTTGCCGGCGGACTCACGCCCGATAATGTCGCCGGGGCAATCCGCCATGTCCGCCCGTTTGCGGTGGATGCCAACAGCGCCCTCAAGGGATTTGACGGCTCTCTCGACCTCAATCTCTGCACTGCATTTGTCAGAAACGCAAAAAACGCAAACTGAAATCATTCTCCCAGCTTTTTCCTGATATACTCCCGCGTTTCCTGCGGGAATTTATCCAGATGCTTCAATATGCCTTCTTTCTCCAGAATTCCGTGGACCGTATTGTATTCCTTGCCGATATTGATCCGGGTAGAACCGTCAAGATAGCCGACAACGGCGCAATTCTTGTGGTACGGGCAGAAAACGATGCCCTGATCGGGATCGCCGTCTTCATTAAAGCCGCCGAGATAAATATAAGAAACATTCTGTTCCGTGAGCGGCTGTCCATTTTCCGCAGGGTTGATATTTGACGACAGGCAGACATATACTCTGGGGTCGGCCAGATAATCCAGTTTTCTCAGCATCTCGAATCCGGTGGCGCCGCTTTTGTCCGGGAATTTCTCGGAATGGTCTTCGCTGTACATCTTTATTGCCAGCATAATCTGCTTTATGTTGGAATTACACGCGATTCTTCTGGCTTTTTCCCGATTGTCGTTGAATGAGGGCAGAATCATTCCTGCCGTCAATGTCAATACAAACGGTATGACAATTGCCGTAACGATGCCGATCAGAGCCGCTATCAGAGTGTGTTTAATGAGGATGCGTGCTTTTTCCGGCTGTGAAGCCGCCCAGCAGAAATAAAGGATTACGCATACGATAAAGGTGAAAAGCCCGGTGCATGGTATGATCATGAAAAGATACAGGAAAACAATTCCCGCCACCGGCAGGGCGACATCAGGCGGGTTTATGGCCGGTCCCGCAGAAACAGGAGTAAGCCTGGGCGCGGGGGGATCAGGCTTCTGTATGACGATTTCCGTGTTGCAGACAGGGCACTGTGCAGACTGCCCGATCCATTCTTCTTCCGCTTCCATTACACTGTTGCAGTGGGGACATCTCATCTGAAATTTCATCGGCTCTCTCCTTTTTCAATTTTTTTCATGCTTCAAGATAGCTGTACAAAGAGGGATTTCAAGTAAGAAAACGAAACCGGTACAAAAAAAGTCCCGGAATTTCAACCGGGACTTTCCTGAATCCGGATTATTTCTTTTCGTAGAAACTCTTCATAATCCTGCCGACATTGGAATTGGGCTGGACGCCGGAGAACTGTTCCGCGCCTTTGCCGATTGCAAAGATGTAGACATTATGAGGCGTATGTCCTTTGGTGGTCCATGTAATTCCGATGCGTGCATCGGCGATGCGAAGCGCATTGCGGTTCAATGCATCAATCTTGTTCTTGCTGTTCGATTTGAGAATTTTGACAAAACTTTCCTTTTCGGCAGCCGTCAGGTTCTGGATTCCCAGTTTTGCAAGTTTTTCTTCAATGGACTGAATCGTTTCGTCTTTCTTGAAACTGAATTTTCTGCCGTTGAAGTTTGCATTGTTTTTCGCGATTTCAGCGGGAAGACCGGCGGAAAGTTTTTCCGGGAGAGTCAGTCCGCCGGTATTGTGGTCCGCTGTAACGACGATCAGGGTGTCCTCCGGATGCTTTTTGTAAAACTCAAGAGCTCTTGCGACAGCCTGATCGAATTCAAGCAGTTCCGTCATCATTGCATAAGTGTCGTTGGAATGACCGCCCAGATCGATTTTCCCGCCTTCGACCATCAGGAAGAACCCTTTCGGATTATCCTTGTAGAGCAGTTCAATCGCTTTTGCGGTATATTCATTCAACGGTCTGACCGCATCGCGGACGGGAGTTCCGTAGCCGGGATTTCTGGTGATGACGGTCGGTTTTTCCACAGCGAGAAGTTCGACTGCTTCCGTAGCATATTCGTTCAGGGCTCTGGAGGTATCGTCCGTTTTCGGACGGTTCATCTCATAACCGAAATGTTTGAATACAAGAGTCGGTTTCAGAATCGCATTCAAGGCAAAAAACGCGTCCTGGTTTTTATTGAAAACCTGAAGTCCCGCTTTTTCCGCATCTTCAGCGGCAACGGCTTCTTTCAAGCCGGATACGCCGTAGCCCATGATGAGATCATAATTTGAAGCGTATGTCTGTGAAGCGATTTTCGCATATTCGGAACGTTTCTCCACATGAGCGTAGAAACCTGCGGGTGTTGCATGATTGAATGTGACGGTGGTCAGAAGACCGACCTTGTAACCGGCTTTTTTTGCAAGTGCGGCGGAGGATTCGACCGGCTTTTTATCCTTGTCCAGCCCCAATGCGCCGTTATAGGTTTTGACTCCGCAGGCGAGAGCGGTCGCCGCGGCGGCGGAATCGGTTGTTTTATCAAATACATTATTGGTCTGGAGTTCGCCTTTGACCGGCATGGCATCCATGTTCAATTTTGCATGTACGCGTGCCAGTTTGACGGGATTCTGACCCATGCCGTCGCCGATCATCAGGAACACATATTTAGGCGGATGGCTGTCAGCCTGCGTTGCTGTTGCACATGCCTGCAAAAAGAACAGCAGTGATACCGCCCCCAGCAGAAATACGAATGTTTTCAGTTTTTTCATTGTTGTAACTCCTTATCTTTCAATGAAATTTTTCAGATAAACAATCCTGCGTCACGGATACTTTCCTCCGCATCGGGATACTTGAGGATTAAATCTCCGGCAGCTCCCTCCTTGAAATCCTCATACTCAAATCCGGGGACGACGACCGCACCGAACAGTCCCCATGAGTCCCCGCTCCGGTCGGTGAGTGCCGTTGCCTGCCATGTCCATGCGGGAATCAGGCTCTGGGGCATCTCGCCGCTCAGAATATCCGGCCCGATGATACGCTCCGTCCAGCTTCCGTCCGGGAAAAGAAGAATCTGCCGTGCCGTGCTTCCGGCATGATACATCCAGATTTCATCCGAACGCACCTGATGCCAGCGCGAAACCTCCATGCCTTTCAAAAGGTAGAGGATCGAAGTTCCCGCGCGTCGCTGTTTCGTTGCTTCCGTCTTTACAATGGAACGGAATGTTTCACGGAAATAGCCGCCTTCTCTTGAATGACGCTGCATTTCGAGCGCCTTTATGATTTCATCCGCATTTTGCATTCTGGTAAAAATCCCTCCTTGCTTTACAATAGCACGGATTATTTCTGAATTCAATGCGAACTTTTTTTGAATTTTGCGAAAAAGATGGGATATTAGTATATCGGCAGTTTACCGAAAGGAACCTTACGGGGCAGGAACTTCGGAACGCTGTCTGCAACATGCGGATAATATTACAAACAGTACGGGCAAGATGGAACTTTCAGAATATAAGACAAATGGTTTTCTTCATTTCATCGGTTGCGGAGGAGCGGGGACGCGTCCGCTGATGAAAATTTTTCATGAACTCGGTTTCCGTGTTTCAGGATCGGACATGGCGGAATCGGAATCGCTGGGACGTCTCCGCGGAATCGGTGTTCCCGTTTTTGCCGGGCATGATGCAAGGCACCTGCCGACTTCGGACGGAACGAAACTGCTGCTGATCTACAGTTCGGCAGTCACGGAGGATAATCCCGAACTTGCGGAAGCGCGCCGGATCGGAGCACGCTGCATCCGGCGCGGAGAGGCGCTTGGGCTTCTGGCACAGATGTTTCC
>ERZ1026844.2165-NODE-2165-length-10771-cov-5.013624_pt1 | contig 10771 bp, 5 predicted proteins | sample MGYA00380152_ERZ1026844 | MGnify/ENA primary metagenome ERZ1026844 (study PRJEB33269, sample SAMEA4719788) | human gut metagenome | biome: human-associated habitat; feature: organic feature; material: feces | place: Cameroon | collected 2013-10 ... | reverse complement strand
TCTATTTTCTCTTGAATATCTCTTAATAATAAATCCAAAAATCTGCTACTAATACAATTATCCAAATTAGATTATTAAATGAACAGCTTAACATCAATTCATTGAAACGATTTTTCAAAAAGTTAGATTTGTTCTTATATCTTAAGATGGTGTATACAAAGTAAATCATGGGAATAAAGCCTGCGATTATAAACAGAGATTCTAAAGCTCTGTGAGAAGTGATGCAGGCTAATACTGAACAGGCTATATTCACAGAGACTAATGCTATGAGGTAAATTGTAGAAATCTCATAACTTATCACTTGGCCTATGGTTTTAGCTTTTTCTCTGACATTAGTTCTGATACTTCTTACATACAAGATGATTAATGAACTTGCAGCTGCACTTATGGCCAATAAATACGCATCAGGATAGAAATCGATAGTAGCACTAGATGCTGCCACGATGATAAATTGAGAGCCCAAGATTGAAATCATGCCAAAGATAACAAAGATTGCAATCGCACCAATTCCTTTGTATAGATAAATACTACTTGTAGTGTAGAAAAGAGCTAAAAGGATAGACAAGGCACATAAAAATATAAACCAGGATAAAAGCTGAATGTTTGAACCTATCGCAAGATAAATAGAGAGAGCACCAAAGACAGCGATCAAAAGAGTAACTAGAGCCATTCTCTTTCTTAATTGCGTCAGAGAAATTTCTCCAATCATAATTGGAGTCATAAACCCTTTCTGTTTATCAAGTCGATGCTTTCTGTATGCTCGAGAGTAATCAATAGAGTAATTACATAAAGACTGAATACCACCGCCACAGATGATAATCGCTATTGCAACAACTATTGTTCTAAAAGTTACATCACCGTAGTAAAAACCAATTGCACAACCTAAAGCACAATTTGTTACGGCATAAAACAACGAAATGTATCTTGGATTGATTTTATTATCTTTGGTCATACTGTTTGTTGTACACAACTTAATCATTTCTATATTCTAATTGATCTCTTGCACTTTTATCCTGTTTTTTCTCAAAAATCAGAAAACAGCCCCTCCTCATTGTATAATTTGCGGTGAAAAATAATTTTGGAGATAAGCATGTTATTTGACGATCCAGCTTTACGTCAGTTAAAGAATACATTTGAAAAAGAAAAAGTAAAAAAAGAAGGTTTTGTTAAGGCCTCAGATAGAGGCTTTGGATTCCTAGAAGTAGATAGAGAATCTTTCTTTATTACTCCAAATGATATGAAGAATATCGTTAACGGAGACAGAATCAGAGCAGTCATTGAAGAGGATGGTAATGGCAAGAGCCATGCAGTTCCTGAAAAACTAATTGAAGCATACCTAAAAAGATTCGTAGGTAAGGTTTTATTTGTCGGAGGCAAATTAAACATTGTTCCAGATCATCCAAGCATCAATATCAGAATGCAGGCAGATGATCATCGTAAAGACAAATCACAGAAACTAGAAAATGGAGATTGGGTTATCTGTAACCTAACCTCTCATGCTTTAGAAAAGAAATTCTTTAGAGCATCATTAGATGAGTTCATTTGTAAGAAAAATGATCCAAAAGCTCCTTGGTCAGTAAGTTTAAGACGTTATGACTTACCATTAACCGAACCTGAAGACGCTGAGTTTAAGTTTTTAGAAGATTCTCTTCCAAGAGAAGATATGTCTGCAGTTCCCTTTGTTACTATCGACTCTGAGCATACTGAAGATATGGATGATGCTTTGTATATCGAAAAAGATGGTGATAATTACAAACTTTATACAGCAATTGCAGATCCTACTGGCTATATTGCTGAGGACACACCTTTAAATCATCTAGCAGCACACAGAGCTTTCTCAATTTATCTTCCTGGTAGAGATATTCCTATGTTACCTAGGATTCTCTCTCAGAATCTGTGTTCTCTCAGAGCAGATGAGGCAAGACCTGCTTTAGTTGGCATCATGACCATAACTAAAGATGGTGAATTATTAAAAGATAGGACTGTATTTAAGCTAGCCAAGATCCAATCTCACGGTAAGTTAATTTATAACGAGATTTCAGATTACTTAGAAGGAGTTGCAGGCGCAAAATTTACTCCATCAGAGGAAATTAAGCCAATTCTGTCTTTATTAGTTGAGTTTACTAAGGTAAGAGATCATTACCGTTCAACACATGCTGCAAGTTTCAAAAACAGACCTGATTATGAGTTCGTTCTAAAAGATAACGGAGCATTAGATCATATTGAGGTAAACCACAGACGTATTGCCAACCAGATTGTTGAAGAGGCTATGATTGTTTCAAACGTAGCAGCAGGTGACTTCTTAGCAGAGAAGCTAAACAGCGGTATCTTTAACATCCACTGTGGCTTTGATATGCAGAAGAAAAAGGACATCGTAGAGTTACTTGAAAAAGAAAAATGCCATTTTGATGAAGACAAATTAGATACCATTGAAGAGTACAACAAGGTTAGAAGATTTGCTGTAGATAACAACAATGATTATCTAGACAGCAGAATAAGAAAACTTCAAGAATACTCTGAGATTAGTATTACTCCAGGTCCACATTATGCTTTAGGTGTAGAAAACTATGCAACTTGGACGTCTCCTATTAGAAAATACGGAGATATGGTAAATCACAGATTGATAAAGTCTCTGATTGCTAATACTGTAAAACCAACTCTTCCTGATGAAGATCTATTAAAAGAGATGAATGATGCTCGTCGTACCAACAGAATGGCAGAGCGCGATGTAAGAGATTGGTTATATGTTGAATTCTTAGAGCCAGAAATTGAAAAAAAGACTGTATTCAATGGTGAGATCTTTGATATTTCTAGAGGTGGTCTAAAGGTTATCCTAACTGAAAACGGAGCTATGATCTTTGTACCATTCTCATTTATATCTGAGAGTAAAGAAGATCTTATCCTGTCAGGAGATACTGGTGAAGCTTTTGTTAAAGGTAATCTTGTAAAACGTTTAGGAGATCCTATCAAGGTAAGAATTGTTGAAGTTAACAAAGAAACAAGATCAGTTGTAGGTGCTCCCAGCGAGCCTTTTGGAGGGCTGATTCTGCCTGATCCTTCTGCTTCTAAGAGAAACAGAAACAACTTCAACAGAAGAAGATAAATAAAAAGATGGAGTTAAAACTATTGTCTTAATTCCATCAATCATATTTTATTAACAACGGTCTAAAAAGAGCAGCATTGCTACTCTTTTATTTCACTTACTGTTCAATACCGCTTTGCTTTAACAAAGCATCAACACTAGGCTTTCTGCCTCTGAACTCTTCAAAATTCTTTAATGGATCTGAAGCTCCACCACAAGCTAAGATCAGTTCTTCAAAGCTCTTTCCTACTTCTCGATTAAATATACCCTTTTCTTCAAAGAGAGAGAAAGCATCAGCGGCTAATACCTCAGCCCATTTATAGCTGTAGTAACCTGCTGCATACCCACCTGAAAAGATATGAGTAAAGTTATTAGGGAAACGGCTGTCTTTGAAGTTAGGAACCACAGCAACCTGTTTTTTAACCTCATTTAGAATTTCAAAAATTCTGCCACCCTTATTAGGATCGTATTCAAGATGAATTCTAAAGTCGAATAGAGCAAATTCTATCTGACGCAACATTGCCATAGCTGATTCAAAATTCTTAGCGGCTAAAACAGCATCTAATTTATCTTTTGGTAAAGGCTTGCCTGTTTTTACATGACTTGATAAGAAGTTTAACACCTCTTCCTGCCAAGCAAAGTTCTCATTGAACTGGCTTGGTAACTCCACTGCATCCCAAGGTACACCATTGATACCTGAAACATCAGCAATATCAATCTTGGTTAACAGTTGATTTAGTGAGTGACCAAACTCATGGAAGATAGTTACCACTTCATCATGGGTTAACTCAGAAATATTGCCATTTACAGGTCTTGTAAAGTTACATACTAGGTAGGCTACTGGTAACTGTAAAGTTCCGTCATCACGATAACGGCGAGTTAAACACTCATCCATCCAAGCACCACCGTTCTTACCTGGTCGAGCATATAGATCCATAAAGATAGTACCTATCTTAGAACCATATTTATCCTCATAGACATCAAAGCACTTTACATTCTCATCCCAAACATCAACACCTAAGCGCTTCTTTAGAGTGACTCCATATAATCTATGAGCACATTCAAACATGCCTTCGATTACTTTATTCTCTGGGAAATATGGACGTAATTCTTCTTCTGAGTATGAGTACTGAGCTTGACGCAGTTTCTCAGAATAAAAAGCAATATCCCATGGCTGTAAATCATCAACACCATTCTTTTTAGCATATTCACGTAATGTTGAGATTTCTTTTTCACCTTGAGCATGAGACTTTTTAGCTAAATCTTCTAAGAAATTAATTACAGTCTCAGGAGTATCTGCCATCTTGGTTGCTAAAGATAAATGAGCATAAGATTCAAAACCTAAAAGTTTTGCTTCTTTGTAGCGTAAAGATAAGATTTCTTCCATTACCTTTGCGTTATCCCATTTACCGGCATTTGGGCCTATCTCTGAAGAGCGAGTGTTATATGCTACATATAACTCTTTTCTTAAATCTCTGTTCTCACAGTGAGTCATAAATGGTAAATAAGATGGCATCTCTAAAGTAAAAACATAACCATCTAATTTACGCTCTGAAGCTTCTGCACTAGCTAGTTTTAAAGCGCTTTCAGGTAAACCTTTTAACTTATCTTTGTCAGTTACATGTAAAGTGTAACCATGAGTTGCATCTAGAACGTTATTTGAAAATTTGGAGGTTAATTCACTTAATTTTGCTGAAATTTTCGCAAATTCCTTCTGTTCTGCTTCGTTTAAATCAACACCAGTTAATTTAAAATCTCGAATAGCATTCTTGATAGCTTTTTGCTGAGGAATTGATAATCTGCCAAAGGCATCAGATGCTTGGATTTTCTTTAATACTTCAAAATAAGGTTTGTATTGACCAAACCATGAATAGAACTGAGATAGTACAGGTAAACACTCATCATGAGCTTTTCTTAGCTCTTTGGTATTATTTACAGAGTTTAAATGAGAAACTACAGACCAAACTTTAGATAAGCGATCTTCATTTTCTTCAATTGGTGAAATTACGTTATCCCAAGTTGGTTCATTTTTGTATTTTTCTGATAATTCAATGATCTGCTTTTTACATCTTTCAATAGCAGTTTCTACAGCACTTTTTACGTGTTCTGGTTTTACCTGTGAGAAAGGAGGCAGACCACTATAATTTAACAATGGATTATCTTTAATTTCTGACATATTCATTCTTTCCTATAAATATTTTTTACTTTTCTATGATTGTACACTGAAAATACATCGATTTTTGATAGATATAGGCGTATGTGCTAAGATCACTCATGATAAAAATCATTAAATACCGTATGTTATGGCATTAAGAAATAGAGAAAACTATGTCAGATCAGAATAACAGTGTTTTTGAGCAAAGAGTTGCATCATTAAGAGAATTACTAGATCAAAACGATCTTGATGCGCTTATTGTTTCTCATGATGATGAATACCTGTCTTATGAACTAAATGAAGATGAAGAAAGACTAAAGTACATTACAGGTTTTTCAGGAAGCGCAGGTTATGCTGTTATCACCAGCAATGATCTCAAGATAAATGAAGAAAACATTGAAATAAACCAAGATAACACAGAAAACGGCATTGTAGTTGACAGAGACTGTGCTGTCTTCGTCGATGGAAGATATGTTGTTCAAGTAAAAGAGCAGATTGACAGTGATATCTTTCAGGATTTCGATTTAGCAAAAGTAAAACCTGCTAAATGGATTTCAAGTGTAATGCCAAAGAATTCAACTGTTGGTATTGATATCAATTGCGTAAGCTACAAAGAATATATATCTATCAAGAATGAACTAGGTATGAACAACATTAACCTAGTTGCAACCGAGAACAATCTTGTAGATAAGATTTGGACTGATAAACCAGCATCTGTAATTTCAGAAATTTCTATTTTCCCTGATGAATACAATGGTTGCCCTAGTCCTCAAAAAAGGCAGCTTATTGCTCAGACTTTAAGGGATAAAGATTTAGATGCAACTGTAATCTGCGATCCTGAAAGTATCTGTTGGTTACTAAACATTAGAGGAAAAGACAGAGCTTATCTTCCTGTTATCAATTGCAAAATGGTAGCCTACTCTAATGAAGCCTTAGAGTGGTACATCAATCCAAATCACTTTAAAGATGAGAATCTTCAGGATCAGTTACAAGAGCACATTGGTCATATTGATATCTTCCCTGAAGAATCCTTTGATGATGTTTTAGATAGATTGTGTTCTTCATCTTGTACTGTTTACGTAGATCCAGAAACTACTAACGCTCATGTAATGACAAAACTGTACTCAGGTGGAGCAAAAGTTTCAGAAGGCTTAGGATTGTGTCAGATGCCTAAAGCTTGCAAAAATCACATCGAAGTTGCAGGTGAGTACAAAGCTCACATCAAAGATGGCATTGCTATGTGCCGTTTTATTTCATGGTTAGACAACTTAACCGCATTGGATAAACCAACTGATAGCGATGAAACTTTCTTAAGAAGAGTAGAAGGTGTAGATGAAGCTGAACTTGCAGCTAGAGCTTTGAGTTTTAGAAAAGTTGAAGCCGGTTTTATCGAACCTTCATTTGCAACAATTTCTGCATTAGGTCCAAATGCAGCAATGTGCCACTATAATCATGAAAATGAGGCTACACCTCGAGCTTTAGGTAAAGATTGCTTATATCTAATTGATAGTGGAGCTCATTTCATTGAAGGCACCACTGACATTACAAGAACCATTCTTGTAGGTCCTCATATTACCGATGAGATTAAGAGAATGTACACTCTTGTACTAAAATCGCATATTGCTCTTGCAACTCTTATCTTCCCTAAAGGCACATCAGGAATTCAAATAGATGCCATTGCAAGAAGACCTTTATGGGATTGCGGTTTTGATTTTGCTCATGGTACAGGTCATGGCGTAGGTCACGTACTCTCAGTTCATGAAGGACCACAAACAATTTCTTCTAGAAGATCTACAGTGCCTTTAGTTCCTGGAATGGTTCTATCTGATGAACCTGGTTACTACAAAGAAGGTGAGTACGGTATTAGACTAGAAAACCTTTTAGTTGTAATGCAGTGCACCCAACCAGGAATGCAGCACATGCTATGTTTTTCACCTTTAACTCTTGTTCCTTTTGATAAGAGATTTATCGATAAAGAGCTTTTATCACAAAAAGAAATAGAGTGGCTTAACAATTACCATCAGAACGTAAATAATGTGATTACAAACGCAGCAACTTCTTTAACTGAAGATGAAATTACTTGGCTAAATAAGGCCACTGCCGCTATTTAATGGAGTTGACGGATAATGTTTTTCTTAAAAAAGAGCTTACCTGGTGCTATTTACTGTCAGACCAGATTACAGCAGTTGCCTACTATTCCTGTGGATGTTTCCTCATATAATATTTTAGAAACACCTCATCGTTGTTTTAATAGAATTCTTGAGCTTATTGCCAGCGCTAAAGAAAGGATCTTAATCACTGCTTTATATTTACAAGATGATGAGATCGGCAGACAAGTTCTACAAGCACTTTATGATGCAAAAGAAAAGAATCCAAAACTCTATATTAGAGTTTATGTAGATTTTCATCGCGCTCAAAGAGGTTTAATTGGTAAAGGACCATCTCTTGGTAACTCTGAGCTTTATTACAAGATGGCAAAAACCAGTGAAAACCCACCTGCTATCTATGGTGTTCCTGTAAAAAGGAGAGAAATCTTTGGCGTAATGCACTTAAAAGGCTTTGTATTTGATAATACTGTTCTTTACTCAGGAGCAAGTATTAACGACGTTTACATGGGATACAACGGACGCTACCGCTTAGATAGATACCATGAAATTCATTCAGCAGAACTTGCCAACACCATGTGTGCTTTTGCTACTAATGCATTTCATCCTAATTTTGCTGTTCAAGACTTTTCTCAAGGAGTTGTAAAACCAGCCAAAGAGATGAGAGATGAAATCCGCGAATTAAGACGTCACTTAACTCAAGTTCAATACAGTGTTAAAAACGATAAGATTTGCAATTATCAAATAGGTGTAACTCCCATTGCAGGTTTGGGCAAGAAAGGTAATCAATTAAACAGAACAATCATGTGGCTATTAGGAGCTGCAAGAGAAAAACTGTTTATCTGCACACCATACTTCAACCCTCCAAAAGATGTGGCATCAGCAATTGAAGATGCTTTAGAGCGAGAGGTTTCTGTAACTTTAGTAGTTGGCGATAAAGTAGCAAATGACTTCTTTATTCGAGAAGGGGAAAACTTTTCACCGGTGGGCGCAGTACCATACATCTATGAGCAGAATTTAAAAGATTTCATATCAAAAAACCAGAAGTTCATTGACAAAGGACTTCTAAAGATCATGTTATGGAAGGATGGCAACAATACCTATCATGTAAAGGGAATGTATGTAGACAGCAACTTTGCTCTACTTACAGGAAATAACTTAAACCCAAGAGCTTGGAGTCTTGATCTTGAGAATGGTATAGTCATTTCTGATCCTTTCCATCAATTACAGGAAAAATTTGCTCATGAGCAACAATATCTACTTCGTCACACCAAGCAAATAGGCAGTGTAGATGATTTAGATAGTTTTGAAAGCTACCCAGAAGAAGTTCAAAAGTTACTAAAGAAAGTTAAAAGATTAAGAGCATCTATTTTCATTAAACAGCTTTTATAGTTTTAGCTTTGATATCTTTTATGTAGATATCGCTTAACAATGAATAGTATCTCTTAAAAAGGTATGTCTTATGCCACTAGAAGATGACTCAAGATATTCTTGTACTGATATAGCTACCTTGAAGGGACTAGGACCTTCTTATATAAAAAGTTTTAACAATAAGGGGATCAAAACTCTTTTTGACATCCTTTTTGATTTCCCCTTTAAATATCTTGATAAAACCAAAGTAACTAAAATCAGAGATATCTTCCCCGACGGGAACTTTGTTCTCATAGATGCACACATTGTAGCTGTTCATAATGTTTTAAATTCTAGGGTGAGGTTATTAAAGGTCATTCTTCAGGATGATACAGGAAAGATTGAAGCGACTTTCTTTAATCTCTACCCTAATCAGATTAGAAACTATGTCCAAGGAAGAAGAGTCTTAGCCTTTGGCTCTGTAAAGTTAAGTGAATACAGTGGAGCAAGAGTAATGGCTCAGCCTACAGTTACTTTTATTGGAGACAATGATCCTTTTTTACCTTCAGACAGACTCACACCCGTGTACCATGCTGTCGAGAAGGTACCTCAAGCATCAATTAGAAAAATCATCTTTGGTGTATTAGATTCTTTAAAGGTAATGTCTTTGCCTGAGATCTTACCTTCAGAATTAAATCCTTTTAAATTAACTATAAGCCAAGCAATTGAACTGTCTCATAGACCTTTTCCTTTAGAAAATCCTAAAGACAAATTTATTTTAGAAAACTCAGCACCATTTAAAAGACTGTGCTATGAGGAACTGATTGCTTATCAGTTAACCTTACTGTTCCTAAAAAGGAAAAACAGTGCAAATAAGGCGCTTATAATTCCTGATAACAAAGAAATAAAACAGAATTTTATAAAGTCTTTACCATTTTCATTAACCAATGCCCAGTTGCGCTCAATTGAGGAAGTAAGCTCAGATTTAGAAAAAGACAAACCAATGTTAAGACTGCTTCACGGTGATGTTGGTTCAGGAAAAACCATGGTTGCAGTCTTTGCTGCCCTTCAAGTTTCAGCTTCAGGGAATCAATGTGTGATCCTAGCACCTACAGAACTTTTAGCTCAGCAACATTACAATAAAATTAAAAAGCTCCTTGATCCTTTCAAGGTAAATACTGTTCTTTTAACCTCATCTGTAAAAGGCAGTAAAAGGGACAAGATTGTTGAAGATATCAAATCAGGTGTAGCAAATGTCATCGTTGGGACTCACAGTGTATTTCAACCAGAGATTAGTTATAAATCGCTAGTGCTTGCAATTATCGATGAACAACACCGTTTTGGCATTGACCAAAGAATTGCTCTTTTGCATAAAGCTCCAGAAAAAATCACCATGCATCAATTGGTAATGACTGCAACTCCTATTCCTAGAACTTTACAATTAGCCTTGTTCTCTGATTTGGATGTATCAAAGCTAGATGAGTTGCCTGCAGGAAGAAAACCAATTGTCACAGCTGTGATGTCTGATGAAAAGAAAGCTTCAATTATTCAAAGACTATCAGTTGTATGTAAAGAGGGAGTTCAAGCATACTGGATATGTCCAAATATTGATGCAGACGAGGACGAGAATGCGTCAGTAAATGAAGCCTATAAGCTTTTAAAAAAGGAGTTGCCTGAACTTAAAATTGGTCTATTGCATGGACAAATGGCTGTTAATGACAAAAATAAAGTCATGAAAGGATTTCTTGAAGGCAAATTCAATATTCTTGTCGCAACTACCATTGTAGAAGTTGGAGTGGATGTTCCTAATGCATCTATTATTATCATTGAAGGCGCAGACAAACTTGGTTTAGCACAGTTACATCAGCTAAGAGGACGTGTAGGCAGAGGCTCTAAAGAATCCTACTGTATACTTGTTTATAAAAAGAATAATGAAATGGATCACGACATTGCAATGCAACGTCTTGCTATTATGAAGAGTACGAATGACGGCTTTAAGATTGCAACCGAAGATCTTAAATTAAGAGGTCCTGGTGAAGTTCTAGGTGAAAAACAAAAAGGTTTTGATCTATTCAAAGT
>ERZ1026844.2163-NODE-2163-length-10779-cov-3.875140_pt1 | contig 10779 bp, 14 predicted proteins | sample MGYA00380152_ERZ1026844 | MGnify/ENA primary metagenome ERZ1026844 (study PRJEB33269, sample SAMEA4719788) | human gut metagenome | biome: human-associated habitat; feature: organic feature; material: feces | place: Cameroon | collected 2013-10 ... | reverse complement strand
AATAAAAGAAAAACAAATATCCTCCCCAACCCCTCCGGCACAACCCGCCGGAAATCCGGCCGGGGAGGAGGACGGAATCTCCCTTTCAGGAAAACTTAAATATCTGGGCGTGTCCGACCACTACATCGGATGGGTACATGTCCTGAAAAGATATTATCCGGACTTTCCCATCGAGAGGGGGATCCGGGAGCTTGAGCAGAGTAATTTCCAACTTACCAATCTCAACTTCCTGTACCCTCTAATCGAGAACTATATCGCCAAATACAACGCCGAGTACGGAGAGGCCGACCGGCAGAGGAGGCAGGAGGAAACCATGCGCAACCGCCGCAAGACGCTCGAGCTTCTGGGAATCGCGGCGAGGGACCAGCAGGAAATCCTGCAGCTCGCCTCCGTGGCGCCCGTGGTGCTTGACACGGCCCTGAAGGAGACCTGGGGCAACAAGAAGATCAAAAGTCCCACACGGTTTCTCCTGAGCCGTATGCGGCAGGCCGTCCCCGCATAGGGGGCGTTCTGAATGAAACGAATTATCAGAAGAAGACATATCCCGCCGAAGGCTGTCCGTGAGGATGGCAGGGATGAATTTATAAATTTAAAAAACTCCTTCCGCCCGTCCGCGAGGCCCGGCGGGAGCCTTACGGAAACCCATAAAAACAACATAACCATGACATCACAGGAAGCCAATTCAATCCCGTTGGGAGATATCCTTGCCCGCTACGGCTACAAGCCGTCCAGACGGTACGGAGGGTATGACATGTACAGTTCGCCTTTCCGACGTGACAGCTCCCCGAGCTTCAAGGTTTTCATAAACGAGAACCGCTGGTACGATTTCGGGGAAGGCAGCCACGGCAGGGTTGTCGATCTGGTCATGCGCATGGAGAACTGCGCCTTCCCACAAGCCATGCGCCGGATTGAGGAACTCGGATTCTCCGGTCTGGCCGTCGTTCCTCCCGTCCTGCCGGCGGCAGCATCCCCCTGCAGGACGGTACAGGCCCCTTCAATGAAGGTGCTGAAAGTCATCCCGGTGGAGAACAGGCATCTGCTTGATTATGCCGCCTCACGCCACATCGATGCGGATGTTGTCCGCAGCCACTGTGTGGAGGTGCATTATTGCTTCGAAAGGAATCCCCGTGAGAAATACGCGCTTGGCTTTGCCAACGACCGCTCGGGGTTCGAGCTCCGCAACAGCATGTTCAAGGGGTGTGCCAACGCCAAGGATATCACCTGTATTGCGGACGGGAACAAATCCTGCGCCCTTTTTGAGGGATTCTTCGACCTGCTCAGTTTCAGGCAGTATGCCAAGGACCATCCCGAAATTCCGGAGCTCGGAAAGCTCGACATCTGCGTGCTGAACTCCACGGCCATCGCTGACCGCTCGAAGGATTTCCTTTCAAGGTATGGGAAGGTGCATGCGTTTCTCGACAATGATCCGCCCGGTCGTGAGGCCCTGAGGAGGATACAGGGCCTGCTACCGAAAACCACGGTGCTGGTGAACGAGTCGGAACGGCTGTACCCCTCATGCAATGATTTCAACGAGTTTCTGCAGAAGATCAAATCCCCGGTCAACGGCCGTGAGATGTGAAGGAAAGCGAAACTTGCAAACCAACAAAAAAAATGAATGATGAGACAACGGAAAGATAACATGCCGGAGAAGATCCCGGAAAAATACAGCCTCCCGCCATCCGGTGCGGATAGGGACTGTCCGGTCTGCCGGTCCAAAACGGGTGACGGCCGGAGCTTCACCCTGAACAGGCGGACGGAAGGAGGGGGCGTATGAAGACACTGCTGATACTGGCCGGCGTCCTGTATCTTCCGGGCATGCTGTGGATCATATACCAGATCAGACATGCCCCCACCGATCTGGAACTGTGGGGTGAGGAGATAGAATGAATACAAGAGAACAATGCCGTCAAACGGCACATAACCAATACGTACAATGATGAGAACAGGAGAAAAAGTAACCGTTCCGGGCACAGCCACCGGTCTGGGAACCGACATCAGGGCTGTAGTTGAGAAGGTCGAGACGATGGCCGGCCGCACACTTGTGACGGTCCGGTACGTTGACACGGACCCGTCCGGAGGCAAAGGCGGCTGCTTTCATGATTTCCACCTGAAAACGGGATGGAGGCGGAGCGCATGCCGGGAACCGGACAACGGAGGCATATTCTTCATACATTCCATACAGACCTACGCGTCGGTAAACCGTAAGGGAAACGAACTTCAGGAATACATCCTGAAGTTTCAGGACAGCCTGGTGAGAGGCTGTGAGGGACTGGAGAACCTGAAGGAGGACATCCACAACCGGATCGAGGAGCTGGACACCAAATACCCGCGCACCCTGCCGCTGCATTTTGACGCGGGACGTGGTACCGCGTCCCGATGGTACATCCATGTGAAGGGAAAACCGGACAGCCTGATATGCATCGTCCGGATCACGGAAGTAAAGAAACTGCTGGGAAAAGGCACGATTGCCTTTCCCGGGGAAAAAACTGATGTGGACGAAAGATGAAGAACACATACTGGTTCGCCGTGGATTATAACGGTACGGGGCATCTTTTCATATACAAACCCGAAAGGGACACCGGCATGTGGACCGGTGAGGAGTCGCTGTACATCCCCCAGGGTGCACTCAAGGAGATGTTTCCCGGTATCACCTGGCAGGACGCCCCCATTGCGGTGACACTGGAGGTCCTCCCCTGCGAGGAAACCTTCAGGCTGCGTCTGTCAAAGATCTGCAGTTATTTCCTGAAGAAGTACCTCCGCCTCCCGGGGAAGGAAAAGGAGAAACAGTCATAAATGTCCGAACATGGAATACAGACGCTATGAGATTGTCATCAAGGAGACGGGCCGGGAGAAACCGGTGGTCACCGAGTACCACGGATTTATCGACCGCAAGGGGCTTGTCAACTTTTACGGGCTGGACAGGCCTGATGTGGAATGGTACGATATCAAGGAGATCATTTGACAGTAAAGGACCAAGAAAGAAAATGAGTTTATGAACAAACTGACTGAACCGCAATGGGCTAAGAAAGGCTTTGTGCCCGATATGGATGCCCAAGGTGAGGAAGGCTGGAATAAAAGTTTTAAATGACATTCAACTTTAACCATGAAGGTATATCCCCGCTTGATCTGCAAAACCATCAAAACAAGATAGAAAGGAGTTAAAATATGGCACGGGCAGTGACAACAAAGAATGTTAAAATTCATACCCGTATTGACGGTATGGATTCAGTTGAAGATATCAGAGCGGCAATTCCGCATAAGACATTGAAGGCCCTTGGTGCGAAACGTAGGGTCTGTAAAGATACGAAAGAGACCTTTTTTCTTATTGCATCTGATTGTGGGATAACCCTCTAAAAGAAGGATAAATATGAAAGTAAACTATATTCTCATCAAAGGTTCCCGGCATTTCAAGTGCCATGATCCGGCTGAAACGGCCATCCATTTCAGTCTGTCCATAACCGGTGATGGAACCGTAATCTGTGACGGGCACCAGGATACAATGTCCTACTCCGAAGAATGGAGCCGCGAAGATATCATAACCGACTTCATGCGTAACAGAGTGGGAAAAGTTGTCCCTGACGTTGAAATATACAAGGTAATACGGGAATGAACCGGGTACCGGTAACCAATAACCGGTCACACCGGCCGGCAGAAGCAACATACCGGGATGCGTCCATCCGACCTACAGTCGACAATAACATCTCAATAAACCCTGCAGGACGTATCCCGGCCATGTCACAACCCTGTGGCGGGCCTTACGGCCCGGCGGACATCTTGTAGCAGATAAAAATGTAACATTTTGAAAATAAAATATTAACAGAATGGAAATAAAAGGAAAAATCATCGCCGTACTTCCCGTCAGGGACGGGATCGGCAAAACCTCCGGCAACGAGTGGAAAAGCCGCGAGTTCGTTCTTGAGACCGAGGAAAGCAGGCCGCAGAGCGTGTGCCTGCAGCTGATGAACGCCAACATCGACCGTTATGCGGTCGAAACCGGTATGACTGTACATGTCAAGTTTGACATTTCCGCCCGCCAGTGGGATAACCGGTGGTTCAACACCCTTACCGCATGGGAGGTGACCGTCATCAAGGACAAGGAGGACGTACAGTCATGAGAAAGCGTTCTTTTCTTCTCTACGGGCTGCTTGCCTGCTCGTTGTCCGCGGCGGCGCAGTCCTACTCCCTGCGCACCAACCTGGTCGGGCTGGGAACGGCCAACCTGAATCTGGAGGCGTCCATGACGCTGAACCGCAAATGGTCGCTGCACCTGCCGCTGCAGTATAACCCGTTCACCTTCTCAAAGAACCGGCAGTTCCGCAATTTTTATGCCGCTCCCGGAGTACGTTACTGGCTTTTGGAAAGTTACATGGGCGGTTTCATCGGCATGTACGCCACTGCCGGCACATACAGTGCGGGCAACCTGTTCGGCAGCAGGTACCGTTACGAGGGCGAAGGATACGGTGCGGGGGTCAGTATCGGGAGAGCCTACCAGCTGGGCACACGCTGGAACCTCGAATGGGAGATCGGTGCGGGTGCGGTGTGGCTGGGATATGACAGGTACCTGTGCAGACGCTGCGGGGACCTGGTGGAGAGTGACTACGGCTGACGCTTCCTGCCCACCCGCGCCGCACTGAACCTCGTATATCTGTTCTAATTTCCCGCCATGATGAGAAAGACAAGACATATCCTGCCGTTCGCAGTGTTCTCCGGCCTGCTGCTTTCCTGTTCCACCGCTCCCCGCCTGACACGTGTGCGCATCTCCCAGCCACAAATGAGGGAGACGGCGGCCGACACGAACTACCAGCTCCCCAAACAGGTTACCTGGACGGACGAGAAGGGGGTGCAGCATATCGTGACGGAAGCTGCGAAGGACAGTGTGACGGGTGAATACATAACCCAGATGGAACTGACGGAAATCACCGTGGTGGCGAGAAGCAAACAGGTGGCCGAGAGAAACGGCAGGATCAACCTGGATTTTGTAGTCACGGTTCCCGGCGAGCTGATCAGCAACAAATGGCAGCTCCAGCTCACTCCCGTGGCCTACAAGAGGACGGACACGATCCGTCTGGAGAGGATCTTCCTTTCGGGGGCCGATTTCGCCAAAATGCAGAAAAAGGGTTATATGCGGTACCAGGCGTTCATGAACTCCATCATTCCGGACAGCCTTTACCTGCAGAAACTGTTTGACGAGAAAGGCTACAGGAAGGCGCTGGCCGAGCTGGAGGACGAATACTTCCAGGCATGGAAACACGAGGTCATCGCCAAGGAGAGGTGGATTGACTGGTCCGACAAGGCAAACGCCCGGTTCGCGCTGTTCAATTACAAGATGGAGCGCAACCGGCAGGCCATCGCCGGATACAACTCCATACTCGAGCATCTTCCGGCATACTGGCTGCGCCGGGAGATGGACGGCCGGTACATCCCCTCCAAATGGAGGATCTTCGCCGACGGCAACCACAGGATCCGCACAAAAAGCATCACTCCGGAAGATTCCGCCGCGATAACGGAACGTTTCACCGATTACGGGAAAATGGCCGAGAACCAGAAAAGGAAGGAACTGGCCGGCGAGATGTACGAGAAGTATGTGCGCTTCCCCTACGAGAGCGCCCGTCTGGACACGGTCATAAAGGAGGGCGACAGTTTCGTGTATTACTACAAGCAGGAGCTTCCCGCCACCGAGAACACGAAGAAGATAGACCTCACGCTTGACGGCCAGATACTCTCGAAGGACGAGACACGGACAGCGCTTCCCCCGTCGGACACGATCACCTACTTCATCTCAAGCATGGTGCAGTTCCTTGACCGTACACCCCGTTACAAGAAGAGGATCATCACCCGCAAAGATGAAGTCAGCCTGCGGGCATATGTGACCTACAAGCCCGGAAGCACCGGCTTTTCCGAAAATACCGGAAACAACAAGGCGGAGATTGACAAGGTGTTCGAGACAATCAGGGGAATCAGTTATACGGGAGAATTCCTGATAGACAGCATCCGCATGACGGCCACCTCGTCACCCGAAGGCAGCTCCGAGATGAACCTTTTCCTTTCGAGGGAACGTGCGCTGGCACTCAAACGGTACCTTGCCGAACGTACGGATGACCGCGAGGGGGTCGACACGCTCTTCCGCCCCCACTGGATCGGCGAGGACTGGGCCAGACTGCACGAGCTGGTCCGTGCGGATGACAGCCTGTCAAACAGAACCGCGCTGCTGCATGTCATGGAAGAGACAAGAAACCCCGACAGCCGGGAGCAGGCCCTGCGCGGATACGCCTCCGATTACAGGCGTATCCGGGAGAAGCACTACCCGCTCCTGCGCGGTGTGGAGTTCAAGTTCCATCTCCACCGCCGGAACATGATCCAGGACACGGTCGTGATGCCGGTCATCGACAGCACCTACATGGAGGCGGTCGGCCTGATAGAGGACAGACAATACAGAAGGGCCCTCTCCATTCTGGAGGAATCCTACGGTGAGGATTACAACACCGCGGTCTGCCTGATGTCGCTCGGTTATGACAGCCGTGCGCTCGACATCATGCTGGCACAGCCGGACACTTCGGACAGGAACTATCTGCTCGCCATCCTCTACTGCCGTCTGGGACGGGAGGAGGAAGCCCTGAAGACATATGTGAAGTCGTGTGACCAGGATGATTCCAAGATATGGAGGGGCAGGCTCGATCCGGAGATCAACAAACTGATAGTAACCTATAATTTGTATAAAGATGAACTATACTGACAGACTGATATCTTTAGCAGTCCTTGCAGCCGCACTGGCCGGCTGCGACTTCAATGAGGATTTCTGCACAAGAAACGGGGAACTGGTCGCCTGGTGTGACTTCAGCGGTATCAGCGTGCCCCCTCCGGTACCGGAGGAGAGGCATCTGACAGCCTATCCGGCGGATACGGACCTCCCCGCGGGGACCACCGTGACCTTCACGCAGGACACCCTCAGGTGGAGCATCCCGCAGGGCGGATACCGCTTCCTGTTCTATACAGGGAATTATGAGGCGGCCGGCACCGGGGACTACCACGAGGCACGGCTCACCGCCGCCACCGACACGCTGGACGGCGAGGCATACATTTCCGGCGTGCAGAGATTCTGCTGTACGGCCATGCTGAACGAACGTCTGGAATACCAGAACCTCAAAAGGGTGCGGATCACCCCGTCCGCATTCGTCCAGCGCCTGAACATACAGGTCAACGTATCCGGCAACACCGCTCCGCTGTCCTCCCTGAAAGGCACGCTTTCCGGCATCTCGACCGGACGGTACCTTGTCTCGCGGGAAAGGACGGGGAATGCGGGTGTCACGAGCGTGTTCGCACGCAAGGCGGGCACGGATGAATGGAAAACGAGCCTGTATGTCTTCGGGTTCAATCCCGCGGTGGAGAATACACTGACCGTAAAGGTCGGGATGGACGGCGAGGACTCGGTGTTCGACGAACAGCAGTCGGTCGACCTGACCCCGTATGTCAGAGGATTTGACGGTGACGAGCTCTCCCTGGAACTGAACCTGCACATCGGCAGGGAACTTACGATAGACGATCCGGTTGTCATTCCCGAGTGGGAGGACATACCGGAGACTGAATTACCAAATCTTTAATTAATTTTTTCAACATGAAGACAATTTTTTTTCTTTCAGCGGTCATGACCGCAGGCCTGTTGCTGGCCTCATGCAGCAACAACGAGGAAGTATTCAACGGAAAGAACACGGGGGAGGAACAGCCGGTATCACAGCTGAACATCCTTCCGACGGTCGGCGCGGAAACGAGGGCCGGCTTCATCTCCAAAACGGACTGGGCGGCGGGTGACGCCATCGGGCTGTTCATGTACAAGGCGACCGGATGGGGCGACGCCTATCCCCGTTACAGCGCGCAGAACAACAAGTCGACCAGACAGGCGAACAGCTGGACGCAGGCCAGCCCCGTGTACCTGCTCTCGGACAAGGCCACCATATGGGCATATTATCCGTATAACCAGTCGGTGACGGACGGAACCAGAATCCCCGTCCCCGTCAATGCCGGCACCCCGATTGATTATATGTGGGGGAAAAGCACCAACCAGGTTTCCGTTGTGGAGACAGACGCCAGGATACCGATGAAGCACGCCCTGTCACAGCTGGTAATCCGTCTGAAAGTGTCACCGGAGTATCATAACGACGGCAACCTCACATCGGCCAGGCTGAAATCCTCCAGGGCCAAGTTCGGCACCACGGGCACAATGAACCTGAACGACGGCGGAAAGATCACGTTCAGCCCCACTACCACGGAACTCTCATGGGCGCCGAACACGACCGTCCCCGCACAGGGACAGCAGGCGGTGGACTTCGCCGCGGCGGTCTATCCCATGGCGCTGGCCTCAGGCGAGGTGACACTCGAGGTGGTGATCGACGGGGCGACCTACACGTATTCCATCCCGCAGATCACCTGGGAGGCGGGGAAGAGATACATCTACTCGATCACCATGCGTTCCAACAATGCGGAAATCGGAGGCTCGAACGGGCAGTCGGTGACCATAGAGGGATGGACCTCCACCGAATCCGACATCACCCTTGTGCCGGTCAAATAATTTACTCATCCGAAGGGAACCGGAAGGTTCCCTGTAAAACATAAAACAATGGCAAGAACAATAACAATGATTGTCTGCAGCCTGCTGGCACTGTCCCTTGCCGGCTGCCGGGAGGAAGCCTTTCCCGGGAAATCGCCCTCACGGGACGGGCTTGTGACGTTTACCGCCGCAGCCGGGACGGACACACGGAGCACCCAGGAGGGCAGCTTTGAAAAAGGCGACGCCATAGGTGTCTTCGCCATAGAGCCGAAGACCGGCGTGTACTTTGCCACCAACAGCAGATACACGTATGACGGCGGCAGGTTCAGGCCGGCGACGGAAGCGGACAATATCATGGTGACAGCGGGGACCGACTTTGATTTCTACGTGTATTATCCTTTCAAGACGGGCCAGACCGACCTGACCGCCATATCCCATACGGCCGGCGACCAGGACGGAAAGACGGGCTGGCTGGCGGCGGATTTCATGACCGCCACCCATACCGACCCGGTCCTGGACTATACGGTCCCGCTGCATTTCAGACACAGGCTGTCGACGGTGGAGCTCAGGATCGAACGGAACGACGGCGTGAGGGAGGCGACGCTGGAGAACGTGAAACGCACGAGCCGGTTCAACCTGCTCACGGGCGGCGTCACCACGGACGAGAGCCGGGGAAGCTGCAGGATGTACAGGTACAGTCCGGCAGGGGACGCAACGGCGGTGTTCCGGGTGACCATCCCCGCCCAGACACTCACCGCATCCTCCAATTATGTGGCCCTGTCCGGAAATACGGACATGAGGCTCCACGGCACCTCCGACATGGTCACCGAGGCGGGCAAGGTGCACAACTACCGGATGGACTACAAGAAGCGGATCACCATTCTGGATTACGCATCCGGAGGGACCACTACCGGCGCGGGGCTGTATAACATGGGAAGCAACTGTACGGTGACCGCCAGCGTGAAGGCGGGCTATGAGTTCGCAGGCTGGCATGAGGGCGGCAGGATAGTTTCCGATGCGGCACGGTATACCTTTGAGGTGCTTACCGACCGCACCCTCGAGCCCAGATACCGGAATTATGGAGACTGGTCCGTCACGCTGACAGCCACCCCCACGTCAGTGTCCTGGCAGGGAGGCACCTCGATGCTGAGCGCGGGAGCCTCACGTGTGACTTTCGTAAACGGCGTGCAGGAAACCACACAGACGGCAATCCCCACCATCAGCGGGGGCGCGGAGGGATTCTTCCTTTCAGGGAACACGGTGACGGTATCGGAGAACAACACCGCATCCGCCCGGAGCTGTGTCTTTACGGCAACCCATGGCGGAGCGTCAGCCACGGCCACAGTCAGCCAGGAGGCATCACCGGTCAGCTATTATTTCCACTATGCGGACGGGAGTACGGCTTTCTCCACACGCGTCGAATCAAGTTCCGGTGCATTCCTTCTGGACATAACGAGTTATAAACTGACAGGAGGCAGCCGCAAGGAGCTCTCCTGGAGCGCGTCAGGTGACAGCTGGATTCATGTTTCGGGAAGTTCTGTGAATTATGATGAAAACCCGACAAAAGAAGTCCGGAACGGAAGTGTGACTCTCACACAGGCGGAAAGCGGAAAGACACTGACGCTGACTGTCAGACAGAAAGGAAAGACCTCCGTCGACATTGAACAATGAGAGAAACTGACATTAAGAAGCAATATATGAAAATAAAAGTATTCAAACTTATAATCCCGGTCCTGCTGCCGGCAGTCCTCACAGGCTGCTCGGACGGGCGGGATCCCCTCCCGCAGAACAGGGAGGCGGGATTGCAGATAGAAAGCTGCTCCAGCCGCGGTAACGGCGCGGATGACGGAAACTCCCGGGTGGAGGATTTCGGCATCATACTGCTGGACGATGCGGGCGGTGCCTATACAGGTGTCGCCAACCCGTTGCATGTGACATACGGCGGGGGGTGGCATTTCCCGGAAGTGACACTTACGGAAACAGCCTGCAGGCTGTTCGCCTTTCATCCCTTCCTGGGCATACAGGGGCAGGAACTGCCCATGAGCCTCACAACCCAGACCGACTACATGGCATCCGGGGAGCTGCGTCTCGACTGGCTCAACAACCGGGCGGACATCGAGATGGCACACCTGCTCTCCCTTATGGAAGTCACCGTGGACGGAAGTGACGCTTGTAGCCTGAGTCTTGACGGGGTGCCGACGGAAGGCATGTACGACCTTGCCGGCGGAACCCTGTCC
>ERZ1026844.2156-NODE-2156-length-10803-cov-13.899516_pt1 | contig 10803 bp, 9 predicted proteins | sample MGYA00380152_ERZ1026844 | MGnify/ENA primary metagenome ERZ1026844 (study PRJEB33269, sample SAMEA4719788) | human gut metagenome | biome: human-associated habitat; feature: organic feature; material: feces | place: Cameroon | collected 2013-10 ... | reverse complement strand
AATGTTCTACGTGGAACAGTCGCGCGGAGAACAAAAAAGGGCCTTGCGGCCCTTTGAGGCTGTCGAAAAAGTGGCTAAACGCCACTTTTTCGAGTTTTTTTCATCCGGTGCTTGCGCCTATGGCGCGGTCAGCACCGAATGCAAAGTACGAAAACCTCTGGGTTTTCATCCGTTCTGACGCACATGTCGTCAGAGCCGGATTAAACATAAGGGGCTGCGGCCCCTTATCAACCCTGGGTTTTTTTGACAGACTGAAAGGGCCTTGCGGCCCTTTGTATCATATTGCTTTACGCACGGGTATCGGGTTGTGTAAAAAGCACGTCTTCCGCTATATCCATGGCTGTTTCCAGGAATTCCCCCGGCACATACAGGTCAGCCCCCATAATTGCGCCGCTGCAATATACACTGCCCGGCCCTTTTTCCTTTATAAAATGAGGTATGCCTTGCTGTTTAAGGGCGCCGGTCACCAACTCCACGTCGAGAAGAGATGCATTTTTCATCAGCAGCTCTACAGTTTTTTCCATAGGTATCCCTCCTTTTTGGTTTTATTATTTATTTCATTATATCATATCGGAGCGTCAAAAAAAGTGGCTGAGAGCCACTTTTTACACAGTATCGTTATTTACTGCCCGATTTTTATCACGAACACGGCCGGCATTAGCCCGCCCGCCTCCGTTCTGACCTCCGTGACGAGCCTTAAGCCGGGATGCTCGCGAATCAGCTTCTTGAGCAGAGTGTATTCCATGGTGTAAAGTATTGCCACGCCGCCCCGGCGGAGCCATCTGGGAAGGTTTTCCAATATGCCGGCGTAAAGCTTTTCGTTTGACTTATGGCTGCCGACGCGATTGCCAAAGGGGAGATTTGCCACCAGCTCGTCATATGGCCGCTCCGCAGTGAAGCGCATGCAGTCGTTGTGTACGAATTTGGCAATACTGCCGGCGGCCTCTGCATTGCTGCGGGCTATGTCTATGGCCTTGTTTGATATATCAACCCCGGTAAGGCCGACACAGGGGTAAAGCTTTTCCCGCTCTATGAGAAATGTGCCGCTGCCGCAGCAGGGGTCCAGCACCCTGGCGTCCTTTCCGCCCAGGAAGAACTCCGCGTATTTCAGTATGGCGGCCGCCGTTGCGGGGTGCATGCTGGCGGGCAGGGCCGAAACCCGGTAGCTGAACCTTTCGTCCTTTATGGTGAGCAGCTTTGCGTACATGAACGCGCCGCCGTTGCCGCCTATCTCCACCCTTATCTCCACCTCATAGTTGTTGGGGCAGTTGAGCAGCGTCTCGCCGTCCATGACCGCTATCATCCTGCGGGCTATGGCCAGCCTGTCTATATTGCCCTCCCCTCTTATCTCCAGCCTGTAGCCGAAGGGAGGCTTGCCGGTATGGCAGGCGGGCAGCAGCTTTTCGAGAAAGCTCTTTGCCTTTATGCCCATTGACTTTGGGTCGGGGTTTGAGTTGGCGGATATCTCGATGAGCGCCTCGGTAAAGCAGCGGCAGGCGAAAAGCCCCATCATGTCCTCCGTATGCACGTGTACGTCGCTGCGGTGTACGGCGGACACCCTGAAACCATGCTCGGCAAGCTCCCGGGCCAGAGGGTCGGATAGCTTATCCGGGGAACGCAGCTCTATTTCGCAGGGCCTGGGAAGGGCGGTAAATTCGTGCTTTTCGAAGGTGAGAAAGCTTCGCATGGCGGTTTTGTAGGCCTCTGTTTCCGCCTCGAAATGCACCTTTTCATCTTCGCTGTTTGCCGGCTGTATAGTATATGAGGCGAGAGCCGCCTTGGCCTCATCCCCTCCTATGGAGCCTAAGGACAGCAGCATCGAAGGCCGCACGAAGCGGGTATCCTCTACTGAAAGGGCCTGTTTCAGGTATTTCACGTCCGAGGGGACCTTCAGCTGACCCATGAGAACCGCGGCATTCTTGCGGAGCTTGGGTTGATTGGAAAGCAGGGCGTTTCGAAGGGCCTCGCGCTCGCTGCCCATGATATCGTTAAGCTGCCTTGCGTATTTTTCCTGCTTTGCGCAGCGGCAGAGAAAAGCGCACGCGGCGGAGTTGCCCTCCGAAAACAGCTCGTAAGCGAAGGGGAACGCCTCGGAGGCGTAGTGCATCATGTGCTCGGGGCCGTTGGGCAGCGCAAGCCTCTGGGCCACTACCTCTTTGGTAAGCGCCTTGTGCGCCATAGAGGAACCGTAGCTGTCCCTGTTTTTGCCGTTGCTTCTTTTGTGGCAGTTCATCTTTTGCTCCCCTCCGCTTCGGACCGTATGACGTCCAGCACCTCATCGGTGCCGTCCGCCGTGGAGTCGCCGCTCATGGCGGAAATAAAGCTGAGCCTTCTGTCGTAAAGGTCGTGTATGCTGTCGAATAAGGTGTCCGGCGTAAGGCCGGCCTGATCCAGCGTCATGGCGTAGCCCTTGCGGGCAAAATAGCCGGCGTTGAGTATCTGGTCGCCCCGGGAGGCGGAAAGGGGCAGCGGTATAAGCAGGGCGGGCTTTGCAAGTGCCAGAAACTCGAATATGGCGTTGGCGCCGGCACGGGAGAGTATTATATCCGCCGCGGCGAAAAGGTCGGGCAGCTCCTTTGAGATGTACTCGTACTGGACATAGCCCGGTTCGGCTATGGAAGCATCCTTCTTGCCCTTGCCGCAGAGGTGGATAATGTCGAAGGTGCGGGTCAGCCGGGGCAGCGCCGATCGCAGCGCGTCGTTTATGGCCTGGGCGCCCTGGCTGCCGCCCATGGTAAGGAGTATGGGCTTTTCGCCGGAAAAGCCGGTAAAGTCCAGCCCTCTCTGCCTGTCGCCGCCGTAAAGCTCGGGCCGTATGGGGGTGCCGGTATGGACGCCCTTTGCGCCGACGTATTTTAGAGTATCTTCGAAGGTGACGCATACCCTGTCTGCAAACCTGGCGGTTATCTTATTGGCCAGGCCGGGAGTATAGTCGCTCTCGTGGGCGACTATGGGCGCCATGCCCTTTGCCGCTATGACCACGGGCACCGATACGAAGCCCCCCTTTGAAAACACCACGTCCGGCTTTACCTTGTTAATGATGCGCTTGGCCTGGAATATGCCGCCTACAACCTTGAATGGGTCGGTAAGGTTCTTCAGCGAAAAGTACCTGCGCAGCTTGCCGGCGGATATGGTGTGATAGGTCACGCCCTCAAGGCCTCCCACAAGGCTTTTTTCTATTCCATCGGCGGTGCCTATGTAGTGTATCTCGTAGCCCTCCGCCCTGAGCCTTGGCAGCAGCGCCAGATTGGGTGTGACGTGGCCGGCAGTTCCGCCGCCCGTTAGGATAATCTTCTTTGACATGGTTATATTTCCTTTATATTATATAAAATCAAACAGCGCACTAATCTGCACCGCCGTATTGCCGTTACAGCGAGAGCCGGCGAGAAGAACCTATCTCATTTTCATTATTATGCCACGAAAACGATTATTGTTTCTGAAATTATATCACCCTGCCGCGATTGCCGCAAGGCGTATGCTGTGGTATTATTAAAGGGGCTGCGGCCCTATGATATTATAAACGGCGCAAAGGAGAGGCGTGTATGAGACTGAGGGATATGAATCCAGGCGAGGCGCTGGCGGCCGCGGCTGCCATGACCCTAAGGCTCGGGGGCTTTTCGAAGGCGGCGGAGCTCATGGGGGAGCTGCTCATGGATACCTGGGCAGCCAATTTCCCTGGCGCTCTCGGCGCATATCACAGGCTCACGGAATATATGCTGTCCTCCCCCGCCAGGAGGGTCACAGGGGACCTGTGGCGGGATCAGCTTTTATACGAAATAATACAGACGGAACACCCTTTTGCCCTCTCTGCTGCCAGGGGCATACGGGATGAGGCGCAGCTTATGGCTATGAGGGAGCGGCTTGAGATAATGGGCGAGCTTTCCACCTTAACGTCCCAGCGCATAGCCCAGCTCATAAGTGAAAGGGGCAGAAGCTCAAGGACAAACGACGCTGTGGCCATGAAGTCCACCGCCATATGGTCGGGAGGCAGCATATCAAACCTTCCGCGCCGGAATAGCGAGGAAGAGCAGGCGGCGCAGCTGCCGCTGGAGTTTACCCCATGGAAATACGGCCAGGCCGGGCTTACGGACAGCTTCGTATCAGATGAGGCGCTGGAGGAGATGTATCGCCGCTTTCTCGAGACGGCTGATTGGGGCGAGCTTACCGAAGATATATGGAACTTTTTCGCATCCTACGGTACGGGGAAATTTTTGCAGCATCGCTTCTTCAGAATTGAAGATGGCCGCTTGGTGCCTATGGAGGAGCCGGAGGCGATAGTTCCGCTTTCCGCCTATGAGGAGCAGCACAGCCGGCTGATGGAAAACACCATACGCTTCATGCGGGGGGAGAAGGCGGTGAACATGCTGCTGCTGGGCGGCATGGGGACCGGCAAAACGGCTCAGGCGGTGTCACTGCTTCAGGAGCTGCCTGAAGTGCGGCTGATAATTGTCCACGAGGGGGAGACGGCACATATCCCCGGGCTTTTGCAGAGGCTTTCGGGCCAGCCGCTTAAATTCATACTGCTGCTGGACGATATAGCTGCGGACGGCGATGGCATAAGGCTCATATCCTCCGCCACAGCGGGCTTTCGGGCGATTCCGCCCAACATACTCATATACGCCACCTCCCGGGAGGAGGGCGGCCCGCTGCCGGGGCGTATAACCTTCCGCTACCCGGCCCTTAAAGAATTTACAGGCATGATATCCGAATTCCTTGAGGCTGAGGGAAAGTATTCGGACGCGCAGGCCATACACAACGCGGCGCTGGACTATCAGGTGGACGCCCGGGAAAGGCTCACGGTTACCGGGGCGCTTATGATAGCGGGCGAGATGGGCGAATAGATGGACGAACGCCTGTAAAAAGCGGATATTCTCCGCTTTTTTCTTTGCCATATTAGAAACTCTATGCTAAAATGTAATTTGGTAAAGTTTGAACGCAATTTTTCAAGGAGGGATACTTATGAAAATATACAACACCATGACCCGCAAAAAGGAGGAGCTGGTGCCGCTGGTGCCGGGCGAGATAAGCATGTACGTATGCGGCCCAACGGTATACAACTTTATTCACATAGGCAACGCAAGGCCGCTGGTGGTGTTCGATACCCTCAGGCGGTATCTTGAATATAAGGGCTACAAGGTAAGGTTCATATCCAACTTTACAGATATAGACGACAAGCTCATCCGCCGGGCCAACGAGGAGCATACCACGGTGCCGGAGCTTGCGGATAAGTATATAAAGGAATACAGGCAGGATGCGGAGGGCCTCTGCGCCGAGCCTGCCACCTGCAATCCCCGGGCCACCGAGCACATACCCCAGATAATCAAGCTGGTGGAGACCCTGATAGAAAAGGGCCATGCATATCCCGTGGCAAACGGCGATGTATATTTCTCCGTCCGCTCCTTCCCCGGCTACGGCAAGCTTTCAGGTCAGTCCATAGACGACCTTGAGTCCGGCGCCCGCATAGAGCCGGGCGACCTGAAGAGGGACCCTTTGGACTTCGCCCTCTGGAAGGGCGCCAAGCCCGGCGAGCCGGCGTGGGACTGCCCCTGGGGCAAAGGCCGCCCGGGCTGGCATATAGAGTGCAGCGCCATGAGCATGGAGCTTTTAGGCCCCACCTTCGACATTCACGCGGGTGGCCAGGATCTTATATTCCCGCACCATGAAAACGAGATAGCCCAGAGCGAGGCGGCCACAGGCAAGCCCTTCGCAAGGTACTGGATGCACAACGGCTATATAAATGTAGACAATCAGAAGATGTCAAAGTCACTGGGCAACTTCCGCCTTGTGCGGGACATAGCTCAGGAGTTCGACCTTGAGGCCGTCCGATTGTTCCTGCTCTCCGCCCAGTACAGGAACCCCATCAATTTCACCCGTGAGCTTATCGAGCAGGCCAACACCGCCCTCACCCGTATCCGCACCGCCAGGGAACGCCTTGCCGAAGCTAAGGAAGGCCCCGCTACGGAGGAGGACGCCAGATTCTGCGCATCTTTGGAGGAACACGAGAAAAAGTTCTGCGACGCCATGGACGACGACCTGAACACCGCAGACGCGCTGGGCGCAATGTTCGACTACGCCCGGGCTGTCAACACCTTCGTAACAGAGCCCAGAAGTAAGGAAGCGCTGGAAAGGGCGGCAAAGCTCTTTGACGATATGACCAACGTGCTGGGCATACTCCAGCACAGTAAGTCGGAGGAATTCCCCAAAGAGGCGGTTGCTCTGCTAAACGAGCGCGCAGAAGCCCGCAAGGCCAAGAACTGGGCCCGGGCAGACCAGATCCGCGAGGAGCTGAAGGCCATGGGCTTTGCGGTGGAGGACAGCAAGGAGGGCGCAAAGCTGAAGAGGCTGTAAAGGGCGCGCCTGCTAAAAAATCCACGGATTCAGCCAATACATTTTTGAACAATATTTTAAATCATTGCCATATGCCTTGAAATAAGGGATATTGGTTGATAAAATCAGGAGGAAATAATCATTGGGAAGCGATATGCTTTCGATCTTTAGCCTTATAATAGGCGTGTACCTCATATATGCCGCCATAGTCGGGCGCGGCAAGCTGTATGAGAACGAGTACCTGAACTGTCCGAGGGAGCAATACGTCAAGGGCCTGCGCATACTGGCCGCCATATCCGGCGTGCTGCTCACGGTATCCAACCTTCTGGAGTATCTTGGCGTCATAGCCTACGGCTCCCCCATAGCCATCGCGCTTTGGGCGCTGGGCTTTGCAAGCCTGATAGTCATGATGGTGTACTCCTCGAAAAAGACCGACAGAAAGGCTGCGGCGGCGGGGCATAAGACCGCCGCGTCCGCCGAAAAAAAGGATTACGACCCTCTTCGCGCCGCCTTCGTGTTCGACGATGATGAGGACGTATCCCAAAAGAAAGAAAAATAAGAAATCACTCTGAAAGGAAAGCGTTATGAAAAAGACTATTATCCGCATCGTAGCAGTGGCCATGCTGGCGCTGATGGTGCTGACCGCACTTCCCGCCTTCGCCGCGAACATCGTCGGCACGGCGGCGGCACAGACCCCCGTGTACAAGGACACCAAGGGCAGGAAGGTCGAGCTTTACGTAAGCGGCCCCGTCACCATAAACAGGCAGGATAACAAATCCGGCATGTACAACGTCACCGTCAGCTATGACGGCAAAACCTACACCGGCTGGGTATACCCCTCCGCCATCTCCGGCATAGGCTATGACAAGAGCACCGGCGGCACGACCTCAGGCTCCACCTCCGGCACCACCGGCGGCACGACCTCCGGCGTTACCGGTACCTATACCGCCACCATCGCCACCGGGGCGGCCATAAACGTCAACGGCACCAACTACCCCGTAAGCGTAGGCGGCAACATCAACGTCAACTACCGCGACGCGGCCGGCACTCAGGTTCACGTGACCGTGGGCTCCGTCTCCGGCTGGGTAGCCGCCTCCTCCCTCTCCGGCTTTAGAAGGAACGGCTCCTCCATAAGCCTTTTAGACCTGCCCACCAACGGCGGCAACACCATGGGCGGAACCATCGGCGGCACTACCACCCCTGCCCCCACCCCCTATGTAAACCAGAACCAGAACCAGAACACCGCCAGCGGCACCTTCTCAGCCAACCTCGCCGCAGGCACTGCTATTACCAATAACGGCAAGACGGTAGGCATCGTACAGAACGCGGGCAACGTCACCGTCAACTACCGCGACGCCTCCGGCTCCCAGGTATACGTCACCATAGGCAGCGTTGCGGGCTGGGTACCCGCAAGCGCCATCTCCAACCTCAGGAGCACAAGCTCCGGCTCCATCAACGTAGCCAACCTGCCCACCAGCGGCGGCACTGCCGGCTCCACCGGCGGCACGGCCTCCGGCGTGAATATGTACGACAAGGCCAAGAACGCCGTATCCAAGGACAAGAACATATACGTCCGCTCTACCGCCACCAGCTCCACCAAGGGCGCTACCAAGCTGCGCAATATGCGGGGCAAGACCTTCACTGTGCTGGGCACTGACAGCACCGGCAGCTTCCTGTATGTGGACTACAACGGCACCCGGGGCTTCGTCCGGGCTCAGGACTTCACCTTCACCGGCGGCAACGTGGTTGAGCAGAAGCCCAATAACAATACCAATACCAACACTAACAGCGGCAACGTGACCTCCAACAACACCGGCATGGCCGCCATAGGCACCCCCGCAGGCAAGGGCACCGGCTCCAGCTCCGAAAAGTGGGGCAGCATCAGCATACCCGGCGCGGGCACCTACCCCATCTACGGCAACTATATCGGCGAAAAGAAGGGCAAGACATACTATTACTATGACTATGTGCTCCGCAAGAGCTACTACTACGTACACACCACCACGGCCCAGGGCTCTCAGGTAGCGGTGGTAATGGGCCACAACAACCGCAAGAAGGCAGGCACCTCAAATTCCTACTTCCACAACCTGCACCACATCCAGAACGCCATACTGGGCAAGTCCAGCTGCGAAAAGTGCAAGGCGAGCTGCTCCGGCTACGGAAAGAGCATTTCCGCAAGCTGGGAGGGCAGCAGCAGCTGGGAGGTAGTGGCCTTCTTCGAGGTACCCAAGAACAAGGCGTATAAGAACATACTGCCCCAGATGGCGCAGCCCTGGAACTACACGACCTCACAGTACCTTTCCAGCGTGGCGTCCTATGTAAATACCTTCTCGGGCAAGAGCTGGGCGAACACCTCCGCCCTTACCGATAACGGCAAGTACATGATGCTCGTCACCTGCGGCGACAGCGGCGACAACGACAGCATCGCAAAGCTGTACATGCTGCTCAAGGCGGTAGGCTAAACGGCGCAAATACAAATAAAGCGGCTTAAAAGCCGCTTTTTTTGTATCCACTAAAATAATTCTTATGTTATAATGTATCTTGGCGTGGAATAGGCGCCGGAAGGAGTAATTTAATGAAGAAATGTTCTGTCGGCGGTCAGGCCGTTATGGAGGGCGTCATGATGAAGGCCCCCGGCGGCATCGCCATGGCGGTCAGGGACACAAAGGGCCGCATAATATTGGATTATAAAGAATATCAGACAAAGGCTCAGAAGGGTACCTTCTACGGCCTCCCCATAGTGCGGGGCGTGGTGGCCTTCGTGGAGAGCCTTACCATAGGCATGAATACCCTCACCAGATCCGCGGAGCTTATAGGCGACCCCATAGACGAGGAGCCCACAAAATTCGAGAAGTGGCTGTCGGAAAAGCTGGGCAAGTCGGTGGAAAAGGTTGTGATGGGCCTTGCGGTGATACTGGCCGTGGCGCTGTCCGTAGGCCTGTTCTTTCTGCTGCCCCAGTTTATAAGCAGCCTTATTTTTCGCGGCAGCGCCGCCGCCTCCGCCACAAAGTGCCTGGTGGAGGGACTTGTGCGGCTATGCATTTTTATAGGCTACATATTCTTCTGCGCAAGCGTGAAGGATATAAAGCGGGTCTTCATGTACCACGGGGCGGAGCATAAGACCATCGCCTGCTATGAGGCGGACGACCCCCTCACCCCGGAAAACGCCATGAAGCACAGCCGCCTCCACCCCCGCTGCGGCACCAACTACCTCTTCCTGGTGATGGCGGTATCCATAGTGTTCTTCGCGGTGGTGGGCTGGAACGAGAGCTTCTGGCTCAGGCTGCTTTCCCGCATAGTGTTCCTGCCGCTGGTGGCAGGAATAAGCTATGAGGTGCTCAAGCTCGCCGCGAAGTACGAAAACATATTCACAAAGATAATCCGCGCCCCCGGCATGGCGCTTCAGTACATCACCACCAAGGAGCCTACGGCGGACATGCTGGAGGTGGCCATAGCCTCCTTCAACCTTGCCATGTCAGAGCCAAAGGAGGCGATGGAGGCGGTGAGAAGGAACCGGGAAGAGACGGCGGATAAGGCGGAGACAGCCGAAGCCCTCGCGGGGCAGGCATGAATATTGCCGGGGCAATAGAATATCTCAGCGCCGGGCTCTCCCCCGTCACCGATGAGCACCTTACCGAGGCAAGGCTGGCGGTGTCGGATATGGCGGAAATACCGTACAACAGGCTGAATAAATATAAGGCCTCAACCTTTCCCGCCGCCCTTATGCCAAGGCTGGAGGAGCTGGTTTCCCGCAGGAAATCCGGCGAGCCCCTGCAGTACATACTGGGCAAATGGGAATTCATGGGGCTGCCCTTTTACACGCGGCCCTGCGCTCTGATACCGCGGCAGGACACCGAGACCCTCTGCGAGGAGGCGCTGTCGATAGGAGGCAAGACGCTTCTTGACATCTGCTGCGGCACCGGCTGCATAGGGGTATCGCTGGCAAAGCTTGGGGGCTTCGAGGTGACCTTCGGGGATATAAGCCCGGACTGCCTTGCGCTTGCCCGGGAAAACGCCGCCCTCAACGGCGTCGCCGGCAGCTTCGTATTGACCGACATGTTCGGCAATATATCCGGAAGCTACGATATGATCTGCGTCAACCCGCCCTATATACCCACCTCGGAGCTTGCCTCATTGCAGGTCGAGGTAAAGCGGGAGCCGGTGCTTGCCCTGGACGGCGGCGCGGACGGGCTGGACTTTTACCGCCGGATATCCCGGAATTATGCTGCCCACCTGAACCCCGGCGGCGCGCTGCTCATGGAGGTGGGCGCGGGGCAGGCGGCGGACGTGGCGGCGATGTTTCCTGACGCGGAAATAATAAAGGATATTTGCGGAATAGAAAGGGTGGTGGCGGTCAGGAGATGAAAAGGCTGATATTCCTTATGCTGCCGCTGCTTTTCATGGCGGGCTGCGCCGTGGGCGCGGCGCTTCCGGCGGAACCGGAGATAACGCCCTCCCCTTCACCCACTTTCTCCC
>ERZ1026844.2154-NODE-2154-length-10808-cov-15.239654_pt1 | contig 10808 bp, 8 predicted proteins | sample MGYA00380152_ERZ1026844 | MGnify/ENA primary metagenome ERZ1026844 (study PRJEB33269, sample SAMEA4719788) | human gut metagenome | biome: human-associated habitat; feature: organic feature; material: feces | place: Cameroon | collected 2013-10 ... | reverse complement strand
CACGACGCCTTCCCCCACCTGACGGTGGACGTACACCACCCGGAGCTGACGGTGTACATCGAGGTACGGGAGGACGCGGCCTACGTCCACGGCCCCGCCGAGAGCGCCGCGGGCGGTCTGCCCCTGGGCATGGGCGGCCACGCGGTGAGCCTGCTGTCCGGCGGTATCGACAGCCCGGTGGCCAGCTATATGATCGCCAAGCGCGGCGTACAGCTGGAGATGATCCACTTTGCCTCTCCGCCCTATACCGGCGAGCTGGCCCGGGAGAAGGTGCTGAAGCTGGCGGAGGAGCTGACCCCCTGGTGCGGCCGGCTGGCGGTGTTCATCATCCCCTTTACCGAAATTCAGGAGGAGATACGCCGCAAGTGCCCGGAGGATCACTTTACCCTGATCATGCGGCGGTTCATGATGCGCCTGGCCAATATGCTGGCGCTGGAGCTGCGGTGCCGCGCCCTGGTCACCGGAGAAAATCTGGGTCAGGTGGCCAGCCAGACCATGCAGGCGCTGGCCGTCAGCGAGGACGTGACCACCATGCCGGTGCTGCGCCCCCTGATCGGCATGGACAAGGAGGAGATCGTGAAGATCGCCCGCCATATCGGCACCTTCGACACGTCCATCCTGCCCTATGAGGACTGCTGCACCGTGTTCACCCCCCGGCACCCCAAGACGAAGCCCAGCGTGGAGGAGACGCGGGAGTACGAAAGCGCGCTGGATGTGGAGGGCCTGTGCCAGCGGGCCATGGCCGGACGCGAGATGATCCGGATCAAACCTACGCTATAAGGAGGCGCGTCTATGCCCCGTACCGCGGAGATCATCGCCGTGGGCAGCGAGCTGCTGACCGGCGGCGTGACCAATACGAATGCCGCGTTCCTCTCCCGGCTGCTGACTGCCGCCGGTGTGGAGGTGCTGTACCACACCGCTGTGGACGACGACGCGGCGCGGCTGGAAAAGGCCGTGACCATCGCAAGGGGACGGGCGGAGCTGCTGGTATTCACCGGCGGGCTGGGTCCCACCTACGACGATATGACGAAAACGGCGGTGTGCGCCGCGCTGGACACGCCGCTGGTGTTCCACCCGGAGGTGGTGGAGGATATGCGGCGGTATTTCGACCGGGTATTCCGCCGGGAGATGCCGGAATGCGATATGCAGCAGGCCTATCTGCCGGAGGGGTGCACCGTGTTCCGCAATCCGGTGGGTACCGCCCCCGGCTGCGCCTTTACCGCCTGCGGGATCACCGCCGTGCTGCTGCCCGGCGTGCCCCATGAGTGCCGCTATATGGCCGAGCACTGCCTGCTGCCCTGGCTGGAGCAGGCCCGGGGACAGACGGTGCGGTCCCACACGCTGCATATCTTCGGCCTGACGGAGCCGCAGGTGCAGGAGCTGCTGGGCGACCTGCTGCGGCGGGAGGCGGACATGACGCTGGCACCCTATGCCAAGCCGGGCGAGGTGATGCTGCAGCTGTCCGCCCGCGGGGCGGACGAGCGTGCCTGTGAGGCGCGGATGGCGCCGGTGCTGGCGGAGGCAAGGGCCCGGCTGGGCGCGTATCTCTACGGCGCGGACGTGTCCGGACTGGAGGAGACGGTGCTGACGCTGTGCCGGGAACGGGGACTGACGCTGGCGGCGGCGGAGAGCTGTACCGGCGGACTGATCGCCAAGCGGCTGACGGATATCCCCGGCGCGTCGCAGGTCTTTCTGGGCGGCGTAGTCAGCTATACGAACCATGTGAAGCAGCAGGTGCTGCACGTGCCGGAGAATTTGCTGGCGCGCTGCGGCGCGGTGTCGGCAGAGGTGGCCCGGGCCATGGCCCTGGGCGTCCGGGTGCTGACAGGCGCGGACCTGGCGGTGTCCGTCACCGGACTGGCCGGTCCCGACGGCGACGACCGGGGAAACCCGGTGGGCACCGTGTTCGTGGGGCTTTCCGCGCCGGAGGGCGTGACCGTGCGGCATCTGACATTGGGCGGCGACCGGGAGCGCATCCGGACGCTGTCTGCCCACCACGCTTTTGATATGCTGCGGCGTTATCTTACCAATCTACCGACAGAAGGAGAATAAAACCATGGCAAAGAACAGCTACAAGGCCAACGTGAACCAGTACGCCAACCAGGAGGAGGCCATCCGCAAGGCCAAGGGCAACCCCAATAAGAATATCCATTCCAAGAAGAAGAACAGCAACTACGGCGGGTATACCACCGGCGCGTACATGGCCCAGAAGGTGGCCGAGAAGGTGAACCAGCAGGAGAAGGTGAAGCTGCCCACCTGGCTGAATGTGACGCTGATCGCGGAGTTTGCCGTGGTGCTGGTGATCCTGATCCTGCGCCTGACAGCCTTCAAGGACAGCGCGGTAATGACCCACCTGTCCTCCCTGACGCTGGGCATCACCTGCGGCACGCTGTTCTATATCCGCAAGTACAAGCACACGAAGAAAACCAGCGCCATGTACAGCATCATCACCATTCTGCTGGTGGTCATGTGCCTGCTGTACACCACCTTCGGCATTCTGGGCCTGCTGGGCTTTTTGGGCTGAGCGCCCCGCGCCGTAAGGCGCAGACTTCCCGGAGGGAGAAAGGAGCCGAGCTATGGCTGAGCTGACACCCATGATGCGGCAGTATATGGAGGAGAAGGAGAAGCACCCCGACTCCCTGCTGTTTTTCCGGTTGGGTGATTTTTATGAGATGTTCGGGCCGGATGCCCGGACGGCGTCGAGGGAGCTGGACCTGGCCCTGACCACCAGGGACAAGGACAAGAGCAAGTCCGACGAGGAGCGCATCCCCATGTGCGGCGTGCCGTATCACTCCGCCGAGGGGTATATCGCGCGGCTGATCGCCAAGGGGTACAAGGTGTCCATCTGCGAGCAGATGGAGGACCCGGCTCTGGCCAAGGGGCTGGTGAAGCGGGAGATCATCCGCACCGTCACCCCCGGCACGGTGCTGGACGAGGCATGCCTGGACGCGGGACGCAGCAACTATCTGTGCGGCGTGTATCTGACAGACACGGCGGCGGGACTGTGCGCGGCGGATATCTCCACCGGGCAGGCCCAGGTGACGGCGTTCACCGGGGCGCAGCGGTTGACGGGGCTGATCAACGAGCTGGGGCGCTTCGCCCCGGCGGAGGCGGTGATGAACGCCGCGGCCTATGACGACCCGGCGCTGACCGCCGCGCTGGAGGAGCGCTTTTCCTGCCGGCGGGAGAGGCTGGCGGAGGGACGGTTCGACGTGTCGGACGCGGAGAAGAAGGTGCGGCTGCAATTCGGCGAGGCGGCGCTGCGGGACCTGCCCCGGAATGAGAGCGCACCGCTGCTGGCTCTGGGCGGACTGCTGACGTATCTCTACGAGACGCAGAAGACCGACGTGAAGCAGCTGGATAAGCTGGAGTGGTACCGGACGGGACAGTTCATGGAGCTGGACCTGACGGCCCGGCGCAATCTGGAGCTGACGGAGACGCTGCGGGGCAAGGAGAAGAAGGGCAGCCTGCTGTGGGTGCTGGATAAGACCAAGACGCCCATGGGCGCGCGGAACCTGCGGATGTGGCTGCAGCAGCCGCTGGTGAACGTGGCGGCCATCGACCGGCGGCTGAATGCCGTGGCGGCGCTGACGGACAACACCGTGGGCCGCCAGGAGCTGCGGCTGGCCCTGACCGGCATGGGCGACATGGAACGGCTGATGAGCCGGATCGTCTACGGCACCGCCGGAGCCAGGGACCTGGTAAACCTGCGGGCGGCGCTGGAGCACCTGCCGGAGGTCAAGCGGTGCCTGACGCCGTTCCGGACAGGGGCACTGGGAAAGCTGGACGAGCAGCTGGAGACGCTGGAGGACATCAGCGGGCGCATTGCCGCCGTGCTGGTAGACGAGCCGCCGTTCTCCGTCCGGGAGGGCGGCATGATCCGCGAGGGCTATGACGATGAGGTGGACCGGCTGCGGGGGATACTCTCCGGCGGCAAGGGGTTCATCGCGCAGCTGGAGGCCCGTGAGAAGGAGAAGACCGGCATCCGTACCCTGAAGGTGGGGTACAACAAGGTGTTCGGGTACTATATCGAGGTGAGCAACTCCTTTAAGGACCAGGTGCCGGCGGACTACATACGCAAGCAGACGCTGGTGAACGGCGAGCGCTATATCACTCAGGAGCTGAAGGACCTGGAGCATGAGGTGCTCACCGCCCATGACCGGGACGCGGCACTGGAATACGACCTGTTCGCCGCGCTGCGGACAGAGGCGGCGGGACAGGTGACGCGGGTGCAGCTGGCGGCATCGCTGATCGCGCAGCTGGACACGCTGTGCGCCTTTGCCGAGGTGGCGGCCCAGAACCACTACTGTCGGCCGGAGGTGGACGAGTCCGGGGTCATCGAGATCACGGCGGGACGCCATCCGGTGGTGGAAAAGGTGCGGGGCGACGCATTCTTTGTGCCCAACGACACCCACATGGGCGCAAAGGAGGACCGGGTGGCCATCATCACCGGTCCCAACATGGCCGGTAAGTCCACCTATATGCGTCAGGTGGCACTGATCGTGCTGATGGCCCAGGTGGGGTGCTTTGTCCCCGCCCAGCGGGCGCACATCGGCGTGGTGGACCGCATTTTCACCCGCATCGGCGCCAGCGACGACCTGGCGGCGGGACAGTCCACCTTCATGGTGGAGATGACCGAGGTGTCGGAGCTGCTTCGCTGCGCCACGAAGAACAGCCTGCTCATTCTGGATGAGATCGGCCGGGGTACGTCTACATTCGACGGAATGTCCATTGCCCGGGCGGTGCTGGAGCACTGCGCCGGGAAGCTGAAGGCCAAGACGCTGTTCGCCACCCATTATCATGAGCTGACCACGCTGGAGCAGGAGCTGCCCAACGTGCGGAACTACAATGTGGCCGTCCACGCCCGGGGCGAGGATATCGTCTTTCTGCGGAAGATCGTCCCCGGCGGCGCGGACCGGAGCTACGGCATCGAGGTAGCCAAGCTGGCGGGCCTGCCGGACACGGTGCTCAAGCGGGCGCGGGAGATCTTGCGGGAGCTGGAGAGCCAGCCCCGGCAGCCCCACACCCCGGCGGCGCGGGAGGACCAGGTATCCCTGGAGGGCATGGCCGAGGGCGCCGTGGCGGATATCATCCGCCGGACGCAGGTAGATGCGCTGAGCCCCCTGGAGGCGCTGAACCTGCTGTATGAACTGAAGAGCAAGCTGCAATAGAAAAGGAGTGAATACCATGCCGCAGATACAACAACTGCCTGCCCATATCGCCGATCTCATCGCTGCCGGCGAGGTGGTGGAGCGCCCCGCCAGCGTGTGCAAGGAGCTGCTGGAGAACGCTTTGGACGCCGGGGCGTCCGCCGTATCCGTGGAGCTGGAGCACGGCGGCATGACGTATCTGCGGGTGACGGACAACGGCTGCGGCATCGCGCCGGAGCAGCTGCCTACCGCGTTTCTGCGCCACGCCACCAGCAAGCTGCGCCGGGCGGAGGACTTGGCGGCTATCGGGACGCTGGGCTTCCGGGGCGAGGCGCTGGCGGCCATCGCCGCCGTATCACGGCTGGATATTTTCTCCCGTGCGCGGGGCGCCGACAGCGGCGCGGCACTGCATCTGGAGGGCGGCGTGCCCGGTGAGGTCACGGCCGCCGGGTGCCCGGAGGGCACCACCGTGTGTGTGCGGGACCTGTTCTACAACACCCCGGCGCGAATGAAATTCATGAAAAAGGACAGTGCCGAGGGCGCGGCGGCTGCCGCTGTGGTGACACAGCTGGCGCTCAGCCACCCGGAGGTGTCCTTCAAGCTGCTGCGGGATGGGCAGGAGGTGCTGCACACCCCCGGCGACGGGCAGCTGCTGTCGGCGATCTACGCTGCACTGGGCCGGGATTTTGCTAAAAGTCTGCTGGAGGTGGACGGCGGCAGCGGCGACGTGCGGGCCAGCGGCTTTGTGAGCAGTCCCGCCGCGGGACACGGTACCCGGGCGCGGCAGCTGTTCTTTGTCAACGGGCGGCTGGTGAAGAGCCAGCTGCTGACCGCCGCCGTGGAGGAGGCCTATCGCAACCGGCTGCTGAAGGGGAAGTTCCCCGGCTGTGTGCTGCATATCGCGCTGCCGGTGAACGAGGTGGACGTGAACGTCCACCCGGCCAAGACGGTGGTGAAATTCGCCGCCGAGAAAGCGGTGTTCGACGCGGTGCACTACACCGTAAAAGACGCGCTGGACGGCGAGGGGCGGCCAAAAGCGGCGGAAAAGCCCTTCTATCAGACCATGACGGCACAGGAATTCCTGAAACGGCCGGACGCGCCAAAGCCTTCGCAGGCGGCGATGCTGCCCATGGGGAAGACCATCGGCTCGGCACCCGCAAGACCGGCGGCTACGGAGCCGGTCAGACCCGCGCCCGCTCCCGCCCCGGTCACGCCGGTGATGGCGGTGCACGACGTGGTGTGCCAGTCGGACAAGCCGTTCACGGCGCCGGCCGCGCCGGGCGTGGTGTATCACATCACGCCGCCGGAGGTCCGCACACCGGCGGAGGAAACGGCGGAACGACCGGAGACGACGCCCTCCCCTGCCCCGGCCGCGGAGCCGGAGCAGCAGGAGATCGCCATGCCGGAGGGCCCCGCCGCGGCGGAGCAGCCCTGGCGCGTGGCGGGCGAGGTGCTGAAGACGTATATCATCTGCGAGGACGCGGAACGGAACGTGTGGCTCATCGACAAGCACGCCGCCCATGAGAGGATGCGGTTCGACGCGCTGAGGGCGCGCACGGAGCCGCCCATGCGGCAGCTGTTGCTGACGCCGGCGGCGGTGACGCTGGCGGCGGAGGAATACACCGCCGTGCTGGAGGATCTGGAGCTGCTGGCGGACTGCGGATTCCTGTGCGAGGATTTCGGCGACGGCACGGTGCTGGTGCGGGAGGTGCCCGACGATGTGCGGGCCGAGGACGCCGCCGCCACGCTGGAGGAGCTGGCGCAGAAGCTGCGCCTGCACAGCGCGGACCGGGCGGCCCTGCGGGACGAGGTGCTGCACACCGTGGCCTGCAAGAGCGCCATCAAGGCCGGCATGACCAGCGATCCGGCGGAACTGCGGGCGCTGGCGGCGCAGGTGCAGTCCGGCGCGGTGCGCTATTGCCCCCACGGGCGGCCCGTGGCGGTGAAGCTGAGGGAATACGAGATCGAAAAAATGTTCAAACGGGCGTAAAGCCGCGTCTTTTCCGTTCTGCCATCGCCGGGTCGGCTTGCTGTACACAAAGTACAGCGGCACCGTCCCGTCATCGGCAGAACGAAAAATCCACGACTTTACAGGCCATAACGGCGCTGCGGCGCTTTCCAAAACGGATCGAGGTGAGGACATGGACAACAAGGTCGTCTGCGTGGTGGGGCCCACGGCCTGCGGCAAGACGAAAATGGGCGTGGCGCTGGCCAAGCGCTTCGGCGGTGAGGTGGTGTCCGTGGACTCCATGCAGCTCTACCGGGGCATGACCGTCGGCACCGCCGCCCCCACGGCGGAGGAGATGGAGGGCGTGCCCCACCACATGGTGGCCGTGGCGGACCCGGCGGAGAGCTGGTCCGTGGCCCGGTACGTCCGGGAGGCGGACGCGTGTGTGCAGGACATCCTGCGGCGGGGAAAGCGGCCGGTACTGGTGGGGGGCACGGGGCTGTATCTGGACGCGCTGGTGCGGGGGCAGGACTTTGCCGCCGGCAGCCAGGGCGGGGAGATACGCCGGGAATTGCAGGAAAAGCTGGCGAAGGATGGCGCGGAGGCGCTGCTGGAGGCGCTGCGGGCCGTGGACCCGGAGAGCGCGGCGCGGCTGCACCTGCGGGACGAAAAGCGCATCGTCCGGGCGTTGGAGGTCTATTACGAGACGGGGGAGACCATCGGGGCGCACGACAGAAAAAGCCGGGAGATACCGCCCCGGTACGACGCGGCGTACATCGGCCTGGCCTTCCGGGACCGGGAGGACATGAAGGAGCGCATCGACCGGCGGGTGGATGCGATGGTGGCACAGGGGCTTTTGCAGGAGGTGGAGACACTGCTGCAAAGCGGCCTGCCCCGGGACGCCACGGCCCTGCAGGCTATCGGGTACAAGCAGTTTCTGGCGGTGGCCGAGGGCCGCGCCACCGTGGACGAGGCCATCGCGGAGGTAAAGCTGCGGTCACGGCAGTACGCCAAGCGGCAGCTGACCTGGCTGCGGCGCAACGAGGCCATCCACTGGATATTATGGGAAAAAACGCCGGATTTTTCGGCGGGGTTACAAAATGCGACAGAATTCCTCCTGTCCGCCGGGGTATGCTGATAGCGGCGGGCGGAGGCAGATGTTGTGCATATCGTCCGTACAGACATACAAGGAGTGGACGATCATGCAGAAGACAAACAACTTACAGGATATCTTTCTTACCAAGGCCCGGAAGGAGAACGTGCCGGTGACACTGTTCCTGGTGAACGGCTTTCAGCTACGGGGCGTTATCACGGGGTTCGACTGCTTCGTGGTGGTGCTGGACAGCGAGGGGCGGCAGCAGGTGATCTACAAGCACGCCATCTCCACCATCGCGCCGGCGCGGAATGTCACGCTGTGGGAGGACGCGGAGTAAGAGAACATAGACAAAGAGGAAAGCCCATGAACACTACCTCAGACAACAACACGAACATCCCGGCGGGGAGCAACAAGCGCTCGTCGCCGCTTTTGAAGGTGCTGCCCATCGCGGTGCTGGCGGCAGTGCTGGTGTACTTCGCCGCGCAGGTATACAACTACTTTGCCGACCCGATGACCATCACGCTGGTCTATGAGGCACAGGCGGAGGACGTTATCTCCATGGAGGGTTGGCTGGTGCGGACGGAGGAGCCGCTGCCCGGCCAGACCGGCACCGTGTCCCGGGCCGTGCAGGAGGGCCAGCGGGTGGCCGCCGGCGAGACGGTGGCCACGGTGTACAGCGACGACAGCGCTTTGCAGACCGTCAGCCGGATCGAGACGCTGGAATTGCAGCTGCAGCAGCTGCAGTTCGCCCTGACGTCCTATCTGGACCCGGATGCGGCGCTGAAGCTGGATACGTCCATCACCGGCGACATCCTGACCCTGCGCCAGACGCTGAGCGCCGGGGACTATGCCGCGGCGGAGAGCGACCTGGCCGCGCTGAAGGCCGCCGTGCTGAAGCGGGACCACGGGAGCTATACGTCACAGGAGGAGATACAGGCGCAGATCAAGTCGGTGGAGAGTGAGATACAGCAGCAGAAAGCCGCGCTGTCCGGCGCGAAGACCGTGACCGCCAAGGCCTCCGGCACCTATTCCGCCGTGTGCGACGGGTACGAGAGCGTACTGACGGAGGCGTTTCTGGAGGACGTGACGCCGGGCAAGCTGAACGGCGTGAAGGCGGCGGCGGAGCAGAGCAACGTGGGCAAGCTGATCTACGGCGACACCTGGTACTATGGGGTGGTGCTGCCGGCAGAGCAGGCGGCGGCGCTGAAGGATATGGGCCGGGTGGATGTACGCCTGGCCAAGGGCTTTGACCAGAGCATCCGCATGAGCGTGGTGTCCGTGTCCCGGGAGGAGAACGGCCAGGCGGCGGTGGTGCTGTCCAGCACACGGTATCTGGCACAGACCACGCTGCTGCGCCATCAGGCGGCGGACGCGGTGCTGCACACCTATCAGGGGTTGCGGGTACCGGCCGACGCGCTGCGGGTCAGCGCGGACGGCACCACCGGCGTGTACTGTGTGGACGGCGAGAACGCCTCCTTCCGGCCGATCGAGCTGGTATATCAGGGGGAGGGCTACGCGCTGGTGAAGCCCGCCGAGGGCGTGCGGGACACGCAGACCCTGCGCTCCGGCGATCAGGTCATCGCCACGTCCGGCGAGCTGTATGACGGCAAGGTCATCCGATAAACACGGCGGCACCCGCCTCCAGCGGGCGTACGCGGCTTAGATACGAAAGAGACAAGGAGGCACAAGCGATGTCTATTCGGGAAAATTTGGAAGCGATCCGCGCCGAGATCGACGCGGCGGCACGGGAGACGGGCCGCACCGGGGCGGATATCACGCTGGTGGGCGCCAGCAAGATGAACGATGCCGCCGCCTGCCAGGAGGCCATCGCCGCCGGCATCGACGCCCTGGGCGAGAACCGGGTGCAGGAGATGACCGCAAAGCTGGCGGAGGACGCCTATCGCGGCGCGCCGCTGCATTTCATCGGCCACTTGCAGCGCAACAAGGTGAAGCAGGTGGTGGGCAAGGTGGCCCTGATCCAGTCCATCGGCTCGCCGGAGCTGCTGGCCGAGGTGGACAAGCAGGCGGAAAAGCTGGGCATCGTGCAGGATATTCTGCTGGAGGTGAACATCGGCGGCGAGGCGGCCAAAAGCGGCTTTGCGCCGCAGGAGGTGGAAAACGCAGCGGCACAGGCGAAGGAAATGGGCCATGTGCGGGTGCGGGGACTGATGACCATACCCCCGGCGGACGCCACACGGGAAGAAAATGTGGTATATTTCCAAAAAGTACAGGCACTATATGTTGACATAAACAGAAAAATGTACGATAATGGATTAGAATATCTTTCTATGGGTATGAGCGGCGATTTTGCCGATGCCATTCGCGCGGGAGCCAACATGGTCCGCGTGGGCACCGCCATTTTCGGCGCAAGAGACTATTCCAAATAATACGCGGGAGGTATTGCACATGGGCCTGATGGACGAGCTGAAGAAGATCATTCATCCCTACGATGATGAGGATTATGATTATGAGGACGATTTTGAGGAGCCGGTAAAGGAGTCCTCCCGTTCCCTGTTTGACGATCGCAAGGACGACCGCCGTGAGGATCGCCGCAGCGAGGACCGCCACAACAAGGTGGTGAACATCCACGCCACCACCCAGCTGAAGGTGGTGC
>ERZ1026844.2152-NODE-2152-length-10818-cov-10.414197_pt1 | contig 10818 bp, 7 predicted proteins | sample MGYA00380152_ERZ1026844 | MGnify/ENA primary metagenome ERZ1026844 (study PRJEB33269, sample SAMEA4719788) | human gut metagenome | biome: human-associated habitat; feature: organic feature; material: feces | place: Cameroon | collected 2013-10 ... | reverse complement strand
AACCGGATGTTATTTCCCGTCATTGCCCGATACCGGAAAACCGTTGCGTGTCACAGAAGGAAGCAAGAAATGAAAAAGAAAGCTTTGACCATGCCTCCCCATGACGGGAAAACTCAACACCAACCAATACGGAGGTAGCAATGAAGCAGAAACGACGCGCACGAGGAACGGGACGGGTATATAAAGAAAATGGAGTCTACTTACTCCAGTATACGACGAAGGATCACAAACGCAAGGCAATGATCCTGCGGGATGAAAGCGGAGCGAAAATCACGGAGGAACGACGTGCGGAAGCCGCCGCTCGTGATTTTCTGGAACGTAAAATAAAAAGGATTGATAGTCATGAAAAAAATTTATCTTCTCTTTACCGCTTTGGCGGCAGTCGGTACGTTGACCGGATGCGGTGTTTTTGAAGAATTCGGAAATGAGGCGAATGGAACGCCCTCGCCTTGTGGAACGGCGGCGATCTTGCCGAACTCTGCGGTGTCCGGGTCAAAGGCCCCGGCGGAGAGTACAGCGGCCAGTGGAACGCCCCGGCCCGCGTCTCTTTCCCGGTGCCGGAGCTTTCCGCCGCACCGAGCGCCTCCGTGGCGCCGGCGTGCTCGAACTGACGATCCACTGGCGGGATGGACGGCGGGAAGTGCGCAGCTTCGACTTCAGCCGCCCAACCATGCTTGAAACGGAGCTGGATTTCATCGGCTGATCCCGGTGTGACCGGCATGCGATACCGGGATTTCGCTCCTGCCGGAACGAAATCCCCATTATCTCTGATTTTCTCCAAAGGAATTTATTGCCGGAAAGCATTCCGCAACGCATCACAGGCTACAGAAACCGCGAGACGCGCCGGAGCGGATTCCGCCAACGCATTCAGCATCATGAAGTCATGGATCGTGCCGTTGCAGCGCAACGCCGTGACTTCGACGCCGGCTTCCATCAATTTCTGAGCGTATGCCTCCCCTTCGTCACGCAGCACGTCATTCTGGGCCGTGATGACCAGAGCCGGAGGCAACCCCGCCAAATCCTTCAGCGAAGCACGCAACGGCGACGCGGTAATTTCATTGCGGGAACGGCGGTCCGGCGCGTAAGCGTTCCAGAACCACTTCATCGCCCGGCGGGTCAGCCACGGCCCTTCCGCGAACTTCCGGTAGGAATCGGTGTCGAATTTCGCATTCGTAACCGGATAGAACAGAGCCTGGAAAATGATTTTCGGCCCTTTCTTCGCCTTGCTGATCAGGGTCATCGCTGCGGCCATATTGCCGCCGACACTGTCGCCCGCGACCGCGATCCGCTCCGGATCGAGTTTCAGCTCACCGGCGTGGACGGCCAGATATTGCAGCACCGCGAAAGCCTGTTTGAGCGGGACCGGGTATTCCGCCTCCGGGGACGGTGTATATTCGACAAACGCCACCGCTGCGCCGGTTCCGGCGCAAAGCTCCCGGACCAGCCGGTCGTGGGTATCGCGGTTGCCGAGAATCCAGCCTCCGCCGTGAAAATAACAGATCAGCGGCAGCGTTCCTCCGGCTTTTTCGGGCCGGACCAGCCGTACGCCGACCGAACCGCTCCCCAGCGGAATTTTCAAATCTTCGGATTCGACGGCCGGGGCCTTGATCTTGCCGGACTGGGCATCCAGCAATACCTGGCGCGCATCCGGAATCGCCAGCTTGTACAGCGGCGGCCCGCCCTGCTTTTCCAGTGCTTTGACGAATTTGCGAGTGTCCGCGGTCAACCACGGCGTTTCCGATGACGGTTTGCTTTTCATGACAGATTCTCCTCTTTTTATTTCCCGCATTTGGGGAACTCCTCATCTGTCATTAATAAAACACAAAAACCAATTATTGCAAATTATAAACCAGTGGATACATCGCTATCCCGGAAACAGGAATCGAAAGATTTTCATCATATGCCGGAAAAATATCTTACCGTTCAGGAGCAAGATACCAGAATTTTTCTTCCATTTCTTCCAGGATTCGCTCCAGGACTTCTCTCTGAATCTGTGGCATACCAGAGATCCAGGGAAATAAATTTGGATTCTGTTTAAATTGCTTGCGGTATTCCAGATAACATGCTTCCACAACACGCCGGTAACTCTCCGGAGTATCGGGGGAGAGTTGCCTGATACGCCACGCAAATTCCAGTACCATCGCATATTTCCGGATCGCCTGCTGCGGCGAGCGTTTCGCTATTTCAAGGGTTGAAACAGCGCCTTCCGGATCCGCTTCGAATAACTTCCGGTCATATAGCGGGCAGGCGAGATTCTCAAACTCCCTGCGTTGTTTCATCGTTTCTGCGTACCCGTATTGGTTCACATAACGTTCAACTGCCTCAATTCCCATCCGAACCCCCTTTCTGACCGCCAGCTTGTAAGATTCAAAATCCACATAAAGCTGCTCCGCCAGATAAATACGCTTAATCAGGCCGAGATAGTAATAGAGTTCACACAGATTTGCCGGCTCTGTCCCTTTCAGACGCGTCATACCGGCTTTCCAGAAAAATTCCCGAACTTCCTCCGCCAGATTCATCTCCGCCAGCCACTCCGCCTCTGTGGGTCTTCGGTTGCCCACATATTCCCGCCCCCTGTTGAATTCTTTCGGAAAAGGCCGGGCAAACAACGGGAAATACGAATCCGAAGCAAAATACGATTGGCCTTTCGTATTGCGCTCATAACGCCGCATTTCTTCCAGACGTTCCTGTTGATATTGAAGGTATTCAGCCGGATCTTCCGGACTTTTCTCCCAGCCGAGCCTGAGATGTGCAGCGCGATACCTCTGATTGTCCGGGGCCAGAGCAATCGCAGCCTCCAAAGCCTCCCGCGCTTCCTGATATCTGCTGGAACAGAGTTTCAGATAGGTTTCATAGTAGCGTTTCGCTTCTTCCTGCTGTTCATGTTCGGCAACTGCTGCTTTCGTTCTGGCTCCTGCTTGGATTGCACGATTTTTCTCCTCGACAACTTTCAGTGCTTTCTGCTGAATCACAGGGATCAGTTTGCGCACGCTCTCAGGAATATCCTCAAACACATTCTCCGCATGGATTTTTTCCAAAACTTTGCCATTCCGGTCAATCAGCCGCACGGTACAATGTGTGATTTCCGGGCGTTTTCCCGGCGTAAATTCCAATCCGATCAGGCAGGCAGACGGAGTCAACGGGAAATGTTCCCGGGAAATTTCCCGCTCCCGGTTGACTTGTTCCAAATGATTCCGTTCCAGAACAACAATCCACTCGGCTTTTCCCATGGCTTGTTCCAAAGCAGAGGTAAACTCGTCGATTTTCCCCTGATAGCGCTGTGGCACCCCTGAATCCACGACCCGGACAATCCCCAGGGTCAGCGTCGCCGGGCGGATTTGACCGGTCATGCTTTTTCGCAGTCGGGCAACGGTGGCAACGGCAGCCTGTTCCGTATTGTCGGGCAGCGGGAAATCCGCCATCCTGTAGCTGTTCCGGACATTGAAGATGATCACACGTTTCGCCGCAGCATTAGCCGGTTCAAACGCCACTAAGATATCCGCATGCGGAATTTGCCGGATCAACTCGGAACTGTTCCAGGCCGCCAACTTCCGCTCCTTAAGAATCAGCCGGATCTTATCGCGCTCCAGCAACTCGAAATTCTCTTCCGCACTCAACTGGGCATACACCAGATCCACAAGTGCGGAATCCCCCACAATCGCCACTTTGGGCAGTTCTTCAGCGACAGCCGAACTCCAAAGTCCGGCTGACACAACAATCACCAACAGTTGTTTCACAGAATGCTTCATGCCGCTCACCTGGGAGTCAACAACTGAATTTTTCCCTCCGGCAAAACCAGCCAGAAGGATTTTCCGTCTTTTGCCGGATAGGCGTCCGCCGGCGAGGCATTGAACTGTCGCGGCACCAGCACTGGCGGTGACTGTTCAATATGATCGAGATCAATCAGCACCATCTGTTCTCTCGGCTGGAGCATCCGATTCCCCTGCAGAACAAATGCCAGTGCACGCGCAGGAATCCCCGCATAAGAGTAATTGAACTTCAGGCGCCATTGATACGGAAGCAAATCCTGCTCTTTTACGCCCGTGGAACTGCAATCGAAAAACGCCACACGCTGCAATTTTCCGGATTTCAGATTATAAGTTAAATAACGGCAATCCATTCCGGGAATATAGAGTGTTTCATCACCCACAATCGTTCTGTTTCCGCCAAGGGTTTCATCGGAAATTTCAGAAGCCTCCATGGTATTCGGATCCATCTCATACAATACGGAGTCTCCAAACAGCAGCAGCCGCCCGCGAAAAGGGTTGCTCCTCAGCAGAAAACGTGAGAACGGGTCGCGTGCATCGAAACTGTTCTGTTCTTCCTCCCGGCCGGTATCGAAAAGGACTTCCCGGTTATCTCCGGACAAATCGCAACGAACCAGCATGGAATTCGTATTGTTTGCGGAATTCAGTGCAATATAGAGTTTGCCGCCGAGCAACGCGACTGACCTCAGGCCATTGCGTGGAAAGTCCGTAAGAGTCCATGCTTTTTTCCCCTTCAAATCAAAAACATGAACCCTTTCCTTCGGAATTCCGGGACGAAACACATTGCCATCCGGGCGGAAACCGTCTCCCTCTTTTTCTCTCATCCAGACGGCATAATCCCCTTCCACATCAAACATGCCGCAAGTATCCACAATCCCCCTGCCGAAACGGCCGGCATGGTCCAGATCCACTTTAGACGAGGCACAACAATCCAGTTGTCTGCTTTCCGGATTGAACCGGTACAGTGTTATCAACTGCTGCCTTTCCCGGAACCCCACCAGATAGATCATCCCTCCCCGCATAATGGAATTCAGAATTACGCCCCGGTCACCCCACGGAACCGGGGTTGAAAGTTCAACCTTTGAATTGAATCTTTCAACCAGCTCCCGCCGCTCTTTTGCATCATGCTGCAGGAAATAATCATCTCCCTCCCAAGCCATGTTGTTGAAAATGGACTGCAGTTCCTTACCGGCCGCTGAAGTCAGATAGAAATCCATGCGCTCCCTGACCACCGGCAGAAATTTTTCCACTTGCCGGGGCGGCACTCTCCCCAAACCGTTCAATTCATATAATTCCCGTTCTGACGGCAGGAAATCCGTATCATCGCCGAATACTTCAGCCGCAATCGACTTAAATTTCTTCTGCACAATTGAAAAATTCCCCCCTTTTATTTTCGATTTATTATTCACCACAGCCAGATAGGGGGCTTCCCTGCCGTAGATTTCCTTTACCTGCCGGCAATATTCCCGGAATAATTTCAGTGATTCATCGGGACGGTATTCCACTTTATCCTGTTCTCTGTGAAGTTGCCAGAAGCAGCCGAGCTGGCGGATCAGTTTGGATTTTGAACGCTGCGCGGCTTCAATCTGCTCGTAGAGTATCCGCCGCTCCGGAACAGCCGTCTGCGTATTTGTCGAAAAACTTTCACTCAGAATGAATTGGCCGATCGGCGGAATTCCGCGCTGCCGTTCCGGAGTATCCTCCGCCGTCAGAAAGGCATCGGCAGCCCGGATCTCTTCCGCAATCACTTCGGACAGGCCGTCATAGTAATCCTGAAGCGAATAGTAGTTATGTTCTCTCAGCCCCACATTTTCCAATTCCCGGAAATACGCCTGCAGTTCGGGGACGGTACGCAGCCCGCGCTCCGGGTCATACTTCAGCCCGAAACGTGCCCGATACCACAACCGGTACTCCCGGCGCGCCTCCGCCGCCAATGTCTTGATCGCGTCCCAATCGATATCGGGAAGTTTCCTGTTCTTGCCGAATCTGGGAAAAGTATTGCATTGCAATGAGAGTGCGACCAAACCGGTGGGATCCATTTTCGGTATTGCATGCCGAAGCCTCATTTCACGCATCCCGCTCAACCATTTTCTGGCCATGGCGAACGCATGGTCGGAGGAATACGCAGAATTTGCAACAGCCTGTTCGCCACCGCTTCTCAGGGTTAATTCCCCTCCCCAGGAATAATAGGGATATTTTTTGATCGCCGCCGCCCATAGATCGAACCAGCGGTCGGAAAAAATGTGCAGCCTCCCCAATTGATCCCGGTAACCCGACAGAGTATTCGGATACGATTGCCGTTCCGGTGATTTTTCCGCTCCGTTCCGTTTTAAAAACAGTTTCAGACCAGCGTCAAACTCCTTCAGTTGCACCGCGGTTTCCTGCGTAACCGGTACTTCCTTCGTATAAGCGACAAACATCCGTCGGCCGAAAAAAGAAGCCGCCTCCAGATAGAAACCGTTTTTCTTTCCCTCGCGCAGCCTCACCACCCAGCTATTGAGCCGAATCGGGAAACAGTACCGGAAAAAGCCTCCTTCAGCACAGCTTTTCTCCGGCTCATGCCGATCGATCACCAGACACGACGGCTCTTTCAACCAGTACTCCTCCAGCCCTGCCGAAAGAAGTTCCGGCGCGTTTCCTCCGCCGGTACCCGAAGTCAGCCGATGCGGTTCTTCAATCACCACACTCCAGAAGTATCCGCTCTGTTCCGCAGTTGCGGCCTTGCGTATGCGTTCCAGAACCCGCTGCGCCGTTTCGACAGGCTCCCGGCCGGGGGAAAATTCGGCGGCGAGATAGGAGTGACGGAGATTCAGAACCGCCACCAGCCGCTCTTTGGCCGCCACGATCAGAAAATCCGCCTCCGGCAGCGGATACGCGGCAACTTTCGGATCATACAAGGCGGAAACCTCCGGAGCATCCTTCCACTCCGCCAGGACGATATCCTGTTCCGCTTCCAGCCGGGAACGAATTTCCCGGACAGTCTCCGCTTCCCCCACCACTGCCACCCGAACCGCTGCTGCCATGACAAAGTTTGTCGCAACCAGCAGCATCACCGCCGCCATAATCCATTTCAATCCCACACCTGACCTCCCGGAGTTTCACTGAAGAATAAGACGTGACCAGGATAAAAAAACTTAGCCTTATTTCCGCTTATTCCAAACAATATTCCCATTTTTCCGAAATGCCAGCTTGTTGCAATAAAAAAGGCTCCGAAATTCGGAGCCGACGGAATCTGAACTTCCGTTATCGGTCATTTACCGACGAAATATTCGTCAAGCCATCGGTTGGCCGCGACGATGCCGGAGATGAAGTCATGATAGGGCCGCCCCTCATTGTCCACCACACCCCAGCCCTGCCCTTCGCTGTCCGCCAGGTTCTGATAGCCGAAGTTGACCATCCCGACGACGAAGGGAAAGGTTTCGACGACCTGTTTCACCACCTTGCCGTAGCCCTCGCCGCGTTCCTTCTGGGTCAGCAGCTGCGCCGACGGCGACGCCATGCGCACATCCAGCGCCTGAACGCCCCATTCGGTCAGCATCACCGGCTTGCCCGTGACCCGGTGCGCCTTCCGGATTTCGGCCAGCTGACGGCCGGTGTATGTCGCATCCTTCCAGACCCACATCGGGTAGGAGTTCCATGCGATCAGGTCGTAATCCTTCCACGCTTCCAGCATCGCCTCGGTCGACGCGCCCATGAAACGGTTGCTGCCGATGAGTTTATCCGGCATGAATTCACGCATTGTCTTAAGCACGTAACCGGCATAAACCTTGACCGTATGCACCGCAAAATCGTCAAAATCCTTGCGCATGCGCCCCTTCCTGCCGTCGCGTTCATCTCCGCCGAGGCGGCGGCCGATCTGCGCCAGCGCGGCGGCGGCGGTCGGATCGGCCATAAAAGGAACTTTGCCCAGCGGGGCCGGCTTTTTCACCAGCACCTCCTCAAAGCTCCCGAGATACTCCCATTTCCCCGGCTCCGGCGCGACCTTGAGCCGTTCGCAGACCGGAGCATAAGCCGGAACCGCCGCATAGTCGGGACGCCGGACCTCGGGAAGCCACGCGGCAGGACGCCGGACCGAATAAATATCCAAGGATGTAACCTATCGTACAAGCCGTACAAGGCCAAATTTTCCCGGCTCTTTGGGGCCATCAATACCTTCAAATAACTGCATCGTTCGCGAACGAATACCTCCATCACAATCATTGATTAACAATGCTATACGAAATGTAGTTCCGTTTTTCAAATCGAAGCTGAGCCTTTCCGGCGGAATTGTAAAATTGTATTCAGTAACATTATTTTTCCGTGAGATAGAATAATTATCCTCTACTTTTCCTGATTTGAATCCATTCGGCGGGTAATGACACCAGCCAATAGCTCCGTCTTTTGTCAAAGAGAAAGTATATTCACTCCATTTTTTACCATTAATCGGATTAATTGCAAACTGAATACTATCATTCTGCCAAATCTGTTCTCCAGCTTGCCTCCCGTTGTGTTCCTGATCAACTACACAACATTTCACGTGTAATCCTTTTTGAGACCAACTGAAGAAGAGTGTAGCTGAAAGATCCTTTTTTCCATTCCAGCGCGGAATAGTCGGTACAAATACCAATTCACGCAATGCAGCAGGAGAATCCAGAATAATTTTTTGAGGAGAACTACCTTCTTTTGGAATTCTGATACAACAAACATACGGAATCGCCAATGAATCTTCAAAAATGATCTTCCCCTTATTTGTGAAGATCAGTTTGGCAGAAATCACACTTTCACCTGGAATCTGTTCCGGAGGGACTATAAAATCGACCTGAATATCTTTACTTTTTCCTTTCTGAAGTTCTCCTGAAAAAGTACGTCCGGCAAAATTCAACTGATAATGTAACATCTGCGGGAAAGGATTCAAGAGAGTTACAATCGATTTCACGCGTTCTCCGGGCAACACAGCCAATCCATTCTGAAAAGAAAGAAGTCGTGATAATGCCCGAATTTTTCCATGCGGTGCCTTTAAATAAAAAGGCAGATCCGCACTCTCTATTGTCACCAAACCATTTTGTGGTTCCAAAGTCTGACTGTTGCCGTAAATATCAGTGCGAAGAACAGGAACATCGGAGCGAAGAACAAATTTAAATCCTTTTATTTGACGTTTCTTCCAAACAACAATCACGTCGTCTGTTTCTCCGGTAAAGCAAAAGGCTTCCAACAGTGGGTCCAGTTCCACCATTCCGCTGAAATCACGGTTGGAAAGTTGTCGAATCAGTTCTGCATAAGCCATAAAGGAAGGTTTCGGTTGATTATAGACCGTAACTAAACTGAAAGTATCATCAGCACCAACCATTTTATCCCAATAATCCTGCAGCAGAAACCAATTGTAATATTCCATACCAACCGCCTTGCTGTAAGTAATCTTCCGAACCAACTGATCGGCTTGATCGTAGAATCCCTGCGGCGTAGTCATAAAGGAACGAGCAGCCGCTTCTGTATTGATAATTGGCTTATGTCTAGCTCCTGCAATTTTTTTTACGATATCAAATGTAACGCGATAATGGGAATAATTACCGTGTTCATGATAGGCGATGACGTCAAAAATCTCCGGCTTGGCCAACAGGCGTTCAATGAACTGCGGTTGCGAACCGGGAACCGCTGGACAGAAGCCGCCAGTGGTGATTTTTACATGCGGTGCATATTTCTTGAAAATTGGATACAAACGACTTAGAGCAGTCAAATAGTCATCTGTCATTGTCTGAGAATGATTAAGGTTTGGTTCATTAATGAATTCGAAATATCGTGCTTCCGGCATAGTACCGAAAAATTTGGCGAAGTCAGTCATCAATACGTCGAATTCTTCCCAACGGCAATCCAATGGTGAAGTGGGATTCGGCTTGATTACCCATGGCGGTACATAACCTGCATAGTCAATCAGCAACCTTACTCCCGCCTTGATCGGGGCAGCCCAGAGTTTGCGCAATGCCTCGGCACGCAGTTTCCCTTTGGACATCTGGGCATTGCCCATCAAGCCGGCCCGAATCATGTCAACACCAAGCAATGGCAACCACGAAGCGTGTAACACCCCCTCTTCATAACAGTTGTTCAGCTCCTGATCTTCGACGGAAAACCACATCGGCCGTTTATTGATCGGGCCGTTATTCGGTTTGAAAACCGAGATCCAACCGAAATGCAATACTTCGCCGCCGAGTGCAAGGGTGACCGAATGGGGTTCAGAAGCATCAAAACGACCGAAATCGAACTTCTGATAGCAAAACCCATAGGGAGGAAGCTCGATCTTCCGGGTGAATTCCTTTCCGGCTCCCTTTAGTGTGATTTCGCCGGAAAACGGCGTGGAGAGGCGGTTACGGAACAAATATTCCGGCATCACCTGCTCGCCGGGACGCCAGCCGAGTTTGCGATAAACCGGCTCGGCGGTGAGCGGCGCGAGATCTTTCGGCAATTTTTTGAAATCCACCGCGACATCGTCGAAAAAGATCTCTCCTTTGGCCGGGCCGGAAAACCATACCACAAGCCGATAGACGGAGAAAGGATGACGCCCGGCGATTTTCTCTTTTGGAAAAGGGATGAAGATTTCGCGCCAACCATCACCGGAGGCGGGTACATAAACAGTACGGATTAACTGTCCGTCACTCAATTTAAGATCAGCCGTAAAACGAGTGTTGAAACCACAAGGATTGACCTGCAATCGGATACCTTCTGCATTCTTATCCAGTTTCTGGATGTAAACACGATTATTGCCTACTCCGAACTCAGCTTCTCGAAATATTACATCAAAAGAGAGCTTTGCACAGTATCCGTCGGAACGTGAAACATCTTTGAAACTGCCACAGCGACTCCAGTAAATATTTTCTTCCGGATTTTCAGTACCTCCCATATTCTGCCAAGACGTAATGGTCGTAAAATCGTCCAGCATCACCCGAGCTGACGGCTGCGCGTATCCCCCCAAACATACTAGTGTAGCGTCTCTTAAATAATATCATGTTACTGTCTTTCCTTTATGACCTGCCTTGCGCGATTGATTTTTTCAAGAATCTTATGTCCATCAGCTCTCCAT
>ERZ1026844.2150-NODE-2150-length-10823-cov-4.954216_pt1 | contig 10823 bp, 10 predicted proteins | sample MGYA00380152_ERZ1026844 | MGnify/ENA primary metagenome ERZ1026844 (study PRJEB33269, sample SAMEA4719788) | human gut metagenome | biome: human-associated habitat; feature: organic feature; material: feces | place: Cameroon | collected 2013-10 ... | reverse complement strand
GAGGAGGTGAGTGCCCATGTCTGAACCTGTCATTCGCACCGAAGGCCTGGTCAAGGAGTTCCCTGTGGCCTCCAAAACGTTGGGTGAGCCGCGGAAAGTCCTGCATGCCGTGACCAACGTGAGCCTGTCCGTCCCCAAGGGCGGTATCTTCGGCATCGTGGGGGAGTCCGGCTGCGGCAAGTCTACTCTGGGTCGGTGTCTGCTCCGGCTGGAGACCATCACCAAGGGCTCGGTCTTTTTCCAGGGGCGGGATATCACGAACCTCTCCGGCAAGGACTTGCTGCCCCTGCGGAAAAACATGCAGATGATCTTCCAGAACCCCTACGGTTCTTTCGATCCCAAGCAGAAGATCGGTGCTGCCCTGACGGAGGTCGCTGCGGTCCACAAGATGGACGCAGCCCAGGCCCAGGAGAAAATTCATAACCTGCTGGAGCAGATCAACCTGCCCCAGGACGCTTTGAACCGCATCCCCAGCGAGATGTCCGGCGGACAGCTCCAGCGCTTGGCCATTGCCCGCGCCCTGCTCTTAGACCCGGCCTTCATCGTGGCCGATGAGCCGGTCTCCGCCCTGGATGTGTCGGTCCAGGCGCAGATCCTGAACCTGCTCATGGATCTGCGGGAGACCTTCTCCCTGACCATGCTCTTCATCTCCCACGAGATGACGGTGGTGCGGCATCTGTGCGATCAGGTCGCCGTCATGTATCTGGGTACTGTTGTCGAACAGGCCGACTCGGAAGAGCTCTTCCGCAATCTGCTCCACCCCTACACCCAGAGCCTCATGTCCGCCATCCCGACCCTGGACCCGGACCATAAAAAGCAGCGCATTGTCTTACAGGGCGATATCCCCAGCGCCATCGACCTGCCCAAGGGCTGTCCCTTCGCCGACCGGTGCCCCCAATGCCAGACCCAGTGCAAGGAGAGCCGTCCCCCCCTGCGGGACGCGGGCGGCGGGCATCTGGTGGCCTGCCATCTGGTGTGAGTTTTGCTTGGCTGCATGCTCGTTCGTACCGGGCCGTTCCCTCAGTTTCCTGCTGGCGGCCCGACGAAATAGAAGACCCCAAAATTTTTTGAATGGAGGAAATGACATGAACCGATTCTCTCGACTGCTTGCCCTGCTCATGAGTCTCTGCCTCATGGTCTCCCTGCTGGCTTCCTGCGGCGGAAACACCAACAGCGGCGGCAGCACAGCCGACGCGGGCAAGGATACCTTCACCGTCGCTCTGGACAGCGACATCGTGAAGCTGGACCCCGCCTTCGCCTATGACTTTACCACCAACCCCGTGGTCAACCAGATCACCCAGGGCCTGCTGACCTTTGACGAGGACAACCGGCTCCAGCCCATGCTGGCCTCCAGCTGGGAGCAGAAGGACGACCTGACCTACGTCTACCAGATCCGCGATGACGTGACCTTCTCCGATGGTTCCGCCATGACCATGGACGACGTGCTCTACTCCATGAACCGGATCAAGGACCCCGCCACCGCTTCCTACCTCTCCTGGATGTATGACAACGTGGCTTCCATCGAGCAGACCGGCGACTGGGAGCTGACCGTCACCCTGTCCACCCCCGACGCCACCTGGCAGTATGTCCCCGCCACCACCGCCGGCCACGTGATCAGCAAGGCCTATGCCGAGCAGGTGGGTGACAAGCTGGGCACCCCTGAGGGCGGCCTGGTGGGCACCGGCCCCTACAAGTACGTCAGCTGGCAGAACGGCAGCAGCGTGCAGCTGACCCGCAACGAGAACTATTGGAACAAGGATGACGCCCCCTACTTCGACAACCTGACCTTCAAGATCATCACCGAGGACACCACCCGCGTCACCGCCCTGCAGACCGGCGACGTGGACTGCACCGTGGCTCCCCCTGAGAGCATGCTGGATGTGCTGAAGGGCGACCAGAACCTGACCCTGACCTCCTCCCCCGGCTTCGGCGTGAGCTTCGTGGCCTTCAACACCCAGAAGGAACCCTTCAACAACGTGAAGGTCCGCCAGGCCATCTATGACGCCATCGACCTGGACACCATTCAGAGCAGCCTCATCAAGGACGCAGGCGAGGCTTCCACTGCGCTGCCCTCCTCCACCGCTCTGTTCACCATCGAGACCGACCGCTGGAACGACTACCTGAGCAAGGCCCCCAAGCACACCTATGACGTGGAGGCCGCCAAGGCCCTGCTGGCTGAGGCTGGTTATCCCGACGGCTTTACCTGCTCCCTGATGATCGCCGACAGCTCCCTGCGCAACTCCATGGCGCTGGCGATCCAGGAGCAGCTGGCTCAGATCGGCATCACTGTGAACATCAACAAGGTCTCCACTGACGAGCACACCGCTTACCAGTTCGGTGAGAAGCTGGATGCCAACGGCCTGCGTGACTACGACATGATCATGGCTGGCTGGGAGGCCGACTATCCCGATCCCTCCGGCAACCTGACCCCCCTGTACCAGGGCGGCAACAGCTCCAACGCCGCTGACTATCAGAACGACGAGGTGGACAAGCTCATCGCTGACCAGGCCCAGAGCAGCGATCCCACCCAGCGCAACGACGATATGTTCCAGGCGTTTGACATCATCACCCAGGATGTCCCCTATGTCTTCCTGTACTATCCTGTGAAGAACATCGCCATGAACAAGGCCTACACCGGCGTGACCATGAACGCCTCCTGGATCTGGAATATCCACTTCCAGAGCGTCCATCCTGTCAGCGAGGGCTGATACCTTCCGCCTGTCCGGAAGAAACTTCATACGCAAAAGACCAGCGGCCCCGGTCTGAGACTGGGGCTGCTGGTCTTTTGCAGAAAGAAAAAGAAGGAGACTGACACACCATGGATACTGTTTTTTACAACGGCGTCATCCACACCATGGCCGGGCGCACCGTCTCGGCCCTGGCTGTGCAGAACGGCCGCATCGCCCTGGCAGGAACCGATGAGGCGGCCCTGGCCCTGGCTGACGCGCACACGAAAAAAATCGACCTGGGCGGCCGCTGCGTCCTGCCTGGGTTTACCGACAGCCACATACACATCTTGCAGGCCGGCATGGTCTGCCACCGCCTGGACCTGCGGGGCGTGACCTCCCTCCAGGAGATCATCGACCGGGGGCAGGACTATGTCAAGCACGCCGACTTAGCCCCCGGCGAGTGGATCATCGGCTATGGCTTTGACCACAACAGCTTCGATCCCCCCACCCTGCCCGACGGGGCCACGGCGGAGGCCATTTCCTCCGACCTTCCGGTGATCCTGGACCGGGTCTGCGGTCACATCGGGGCCGCCAATCGCAAGGCCTTCGAGCTGGCGGGCTATGATGAGAACACCGTCATCCCCGGCGGCGAGCTGGACAAAGACGAGCACGGCCACCTCAACGGCATCATCCGTGAGGCCGCCCTGGACCAGATCAAGCGCTCCAGCCCCCGCCAGACCAAAGAGCAGGTCATTGCCCGTATCCAGGAGATCGGGACCCAGCTGGCCGCCGCTGGCCTGACCAGCGTCCACAGCGATGACGTGGGGATGGAAGGGACCAAGTGGCCCATCCTGAAGGAAGCCTTTGCCGATATGGAAGCAGAGAACCGCTGCCCCGTCCGCCTCTGGGAGGAGTGGGAAGCCCCCCGCCCCGCCGATCTCCAGTGGGTCCTGACCCAGCCTCTGCGCTCCGGCCAGGGGAGTGACTGGCTGAAAGTGGGCAACATCAAGCTCATCTCCGACGGCAGCCTGGGCGCCCGCACCGCCTATCTGCGGGAGGATTACAGCGACGCCCCCGGCAACCGCGGCATTGCCGTCTACACCCAGGAGGCCATGGACGAGATGGTGGCCCTCTGCCACGCCGCCGGGTTACAGGTGGCCTGCCACGCCATCGGCGACGGGGCCTGTGAGGCGTTTGTGAACGCCGTCGAAAAAGCGATGATCCGCGACCCGAAGCCCCTTTGCCACCGGGTCGTCCACTGCCAGTTTGGAGACGAAGCCCTCTACTGCCGCATGGCCGCTCTGGGCATGGGCGCGGACATCCAGCCCGCCTTTGTTCCCTCGGACGCCCCTCTGCTCCCTTCCCGCGTTGGGGCGGAGCGTGCCAAGACCTCCTATGCCTGGAAGACCCTGCTGGACCTGGGCGTGGTCCTCGGCGGCGGCTCCGACACGCCGGTCGAGGATTTCTCCCCCCTCTGGGGCATCCACTGCGCCGTGAATCGCCCTGCCAGCCACACGGACAACACCCCCTTCCTGCCGGAGCAGGCCCTCACCGTTGAAGAGGCCGTCGCCCTCTACACCACCGGCCCGGCCCGCCTGGCCGGGGCTGAGCAGGACCTGGGCACCCTGGAAGCCGGCAAATGGGCGGACCTGGTGGTCCTGGACCAGGACATCTTCACCGTCCCGAAAGAGACGATCAAAGACATCCCCGTCGCCCTGACCATGGTCGGCGGCCGCGTGAGCTTTGCAGGGGAAGCTTTCGTTTAACATCCCGCTGAAAAGTAGAAAGCGCTCGCTCTACGCGAGAAAACTGCGTAGAGTGAGCGCTTTTTGCAGAAGATCAGTCCGCCGTCCCCAAGCCGATGAGACAGAGGACGGTGCCGGTGGGAGTGTCTTCCGGTGTCTCGAAGTGGACGGTGTGGCGGCCAGCGCGGGCGTCTTTCACGGTGAAGCAGACCTCGCCCTGGGCGGGGATGTTGAGGGTGTGGGGGTCCAGGCCGGCGCCGTATTGGATGGTGGCGGTGAGGGGGTGGGTGCTGTCGTTGCGGAGCAGGAGCAGGTAATTCCCGCTGCCCTTGGGTTGATCCCACTGGATGGGCTGGGCGGCGAGATCGTAGGAGTCCACCCGCTCCCAAAGAAAGGCAGTGAGGGGCGTTGGGGTCGTTTCCAGTTGGAGTTGTTCTTCTGGAGCATTGCTTTTTGCAAAGACGATGAGTGCAACACAAAGCACCACGACACACACGCCGCCGACGATCCCCGCCAGCTTTTTGCGGGAGAAGGGTGGGGGAACGGATACGCTGTCGGCCAGCGTATCCGCCATGTGTTCCGGCGTGCCGAAGGCGGCGGTCAGGTCCTGGTAGGATGGGTCTGGAAGCTCTTCCAGCAAGGGGGACAGGCAGCGGTCGAACTCTGCCAGGAGCAGATTCCGGGCCGCATGGCCTTTGGGAAAGTGGATAAGAAGCTCTCTGCGGTACTGCCGCAGGGCAGGTTGTTTCATGTGGATTCCTCCCCGGACAAAATGGCTTGGATGCCCTGGAAAAAGGTTTCATAGGTGGTCAGCAGGTCGGCGAGATAGTCCCGGCCTTTTTTGGTGATCTTGTAGTATTGGCGCAGACGCCCGTCGGGGGCGTTGCGCTTTTTTGTCTCCGTGAGATAGCCCGCGCTGGTCAGCCGGTAGATGGCGGCATAGGGGAAGACGATGCTCAGCGCCCCCTTACTGCGCTCTTCCAGCAGGGGGGAAAGCTCCCCGATGTAATGCTCCTTCTCGTGGAACAGAAAGAGAATGAGCAGCTCCGTCAGGGCTTTTTTCAGGTTTTCTTCCAGACCGCTGGGGCGGCGGGCCGCGGGGGTTTTGTCAGGCTGCTTCAAGATCGCTCCGCCTTTCTGTGGGGGGATGTCATGGCTCCATGATAGCATGGCAGACTGCCGCCGTCAACCAAATTTTTTGTATTGATAAAAATTTTTATTGACAAAAAAGTTGGGCCGTGCTATTCTACAGGCGAGGTCAGACGAGCTGATCTCACGGGATGTCATACGGATGCCAAAATCTATGAAAGCCATGGAAGGAGACAACGATGATGAAACGGAACCATTCTATCTTTTGCGCCCTGGCTCTGGCGGCCTGCTGTTTCCTGGCCGGCTGTGCCAACGGGGAAACAACGACGGGAACCCCGCCCCAGGAACCGACGAGCGCGACGGATACCAAGACAACAGAGGTAAGCTACCAACTGCCCACAGTACACTACTTATCAGAAAGTAGCATAGCAAATACAGTCCTTCCGCTGCTCAAAACGATGTATGGGGCAGATATAGATGTCTGTTCGATTTCCACTACATTGCAGCAGCCAGAGTTAGAAACGGAAAATGAGACGTTTGCCTTCACGATGACGGATGGGACGCTGTATCTAGCTGATGTAGACTCCGAGAACAAACAGGTCGTTGCCATCGAGACGGTAGCCCCCAAGTCTGACATTCCGTCCGATGCCGCCAAGCAGACGGACTATATCGCCTCTGCCAAAGCATTTGCCGAGGAATATCTCCAGGCTGCTGGGCTTCAAGAAGCCGTCTGCTATCAGCCGGTCCAGCCGATCCGCGGGGAAGTGACGACCAACAGCGTCTATGTTGTGTTTCCGGAGATGCAGACTTATGTGGAAGTCTCCGCCGACGAGGGCCACGCCCTGGTGGGCTACCGCCACTTCGCGGATGCGCAGGCGCTGAACGACTTCTTACAGCGGCAGGGGAAGGCATTCTAAGAAACATAAACAGGAGCATGAACTGTGCACCCTGCGGATGATTTTTGTCTGCGGGGTGCAATTTATTTTCTGTTTTGTATTGCATTTTGTGTTACGTTTTGCTATCCTATCCTTGACCGGAGGGATGATGAGAATCGAATAGAGTTTTTCGATGAGACCCACTCACTCCTGGAAGATCGGTATATTACAATCGGAGAGATCAATGGGATCGCCGTCATTGTCATGGTAGTCTATACAGAACGAGAGAATGCGATCCGGTTAATATCGGCCCGCAAAGCGACAAAACGTGAATGGAGGCTGTATTATGATTGTTCGCAAGGAAATTGATTTGAAGCAACCGTTGACGGACGCTCAGATAGAAATGCTGACAGCTTTGGCAGAAAAGCCAGCTGTGCCGGATGAAGATTGCCCGGAACTGACAGAAGAACAACTCAGTCAATTCCGAAAAATCTCTGCGGCAAACAGGGAGGAACGCTGCAAGCAGACGGTCACACTGCGGCTTTCCCCGCAGGCACTGAGAAAAGCACGATCTCTTGGAAAGGGATATACTTCCGTGTTGAGCCGTATCCTTGAAAACGCATTAAATAACCCTGACATGATTCGCCGCAATCTATAAGGGAAGACTTTTGGGAACCACCTGATTTGTGCAAGGCTCCCATTTTGTTGGACATTATGGTAAAATAGTGTCTAACAGAATGGGAGCCTTGCAAACTGCCGAGCGGTTCCTGTTTGTCATTGTTCCAGACTTCTTGGGTTCAGCAAAAAATCATAGATGTTCAGGGTCAGGATACCATACTCATCATAGTGGGTGGGCACGATGTCTTTGGTGATCACGATTTTCTTGAAAGAATCATCGATCTTGCGGAAGGGTCTGATCTCTTGAGAACGCTTTTCTTCGTCGGGCAAAGAATAGGCGGATTGAATATAGTATCGTAAAGAACCCAGATTGCAGACAAAATCGACTTCTAGCTGCTTGCGGACCACTTTGCCGGTTTTGTCTTTTTCGGAAGATGCGATCACACCAACATCCACGTTGTATCCGCGCATCCGCAGCTCATTGTAGATCACGTTTTCCATGGCATGGGTCTGCTCGAACTGTCGGAAGTTGATCCGTGCATTCCGAAGCCCTAGGTCAGAAAAGTAATATTTTTTCGGCGTTTCAATATATGCCTTTCCACGGATGTCATATCGTTGGGCGGACTCGATCAAGAAGGAGTCCTCCAAATAGTCCAGATATTTTTTGATGGTGCCAGCGGTGATTTTGGACTTTTTTACGGTTTTGAAGGTATTCTTTAGTTTTTCCGGGTTCGTCAAAGAACCAATGGAAGAGGAGAGAATGTTGAGCAGGTCCTCCAATTCCCCCTGGTTGCGGATCCGGTTGCGCTGATGAATATCCCGGATATAAATTTCCTGGAATAGATTCTGTAGTGCAGCGGCTTTTTCTCCGGCTCCGTCCCGTAGGACGACCAGGGGGATGCCGCCATATAGCATATATTCTGACAACCCCATATATTGGTCGCCCTGGTAGACCGTCATAAACTCCGCAAAGCTGAGCGGATACATGTGGATCTCGTCGCCGCGCCCGGCAAATTCCGTGATGATGTCCTTGGAGAGAAACTTTGCGTTGCTTCCGGTCACGAACACATCCAGATTTTCTTTTCGCAAGTAGCTGTTTAGGACGGCCTCAAAATAGTCCATCAGCTGGACTTCATCGAGAAGAAGATAGTACATGGCATCGTCTTTGATCTGCGCCCGGATATAGGCCATGAATTTTTCCGGATCTGCACCACGCCGTTCTTTTTCCATGCGGATCAAACTTTCTCCGATCAAATAGAGATCATCCGCAGAATCAAAGGCAAACCGGATGATATGGTCTTTTGGCACGCCGCTGTCTAATAAATGCTGGTAAAAAAGCGTGTTCAGCAGATAGGATTTTCCACACCGCCGAATGCCGGTAATGACTTTGATCAGCCCATTGTTTTTTCTTTGGATCAGCTTATCCAGATAAAAATCTCTGCGAATTTCCATAAGAGAGCCTCCTGAAAAAGAGATTTTTGCAATTAGAAGCAATTTTCTCTTCTATTGTACCCATAGCGTATCAAAAAATCAATGCCTCAACTTCCTTTTTGACAAAAAATCGAGCAAAATTAGCAGTAAACCGTGGAAAGTGAAAAAGTTTTAAAAAGGTATTGCATTTTTTGTCCTGCCGTAGCATAATAGGGTTAGCACTTAAAGGGTTGGAGTGCTAACCCTATTTCATATTTGGAGGCATTGAACTTACCATGGAAAAGAAACAGTTTAAGGCCGAGTCCCAGCGACTGATGGACCTGATGATCAACTCGATCTATACCCATAAAGAGATCTTCCTGCGGGAGATCATCTCCAACGCCAGCGACGCCATCGACAAGCTGGCCTACCGTGCCCTCACCGACGACCAGGTGGGCCTGAACCGCGACGATTTCAAGATCGTTGTCGTGCCCGACAAGGAAACCCGCACCCTCACCGTGTCCGACAACGGCATCGGCATGACCCAGGAGGAGATGGAAAACAACCTGGGCACCATCGCCAAGAGCGGCTCGCTCCAGTTCAAGAAGGAAACGGAGAAGACCGACGACGCCGAGATCGACATCATCGGCCAGTTCGGCGTGGGCTTTTACTCTGCCTTCATGGTGGCCGACAAAGTCACCGTGATCTCCAAGGCTTACGGCGCGGACACCGCTTACAAGTGGGAGTCCGAGGGTGTGGACGGCTACACCATCGAGCCGTGCGAAAAGGACACCGTGGGTACCGACGTGATCATGTCCATCAAGCCCGACAGCGAGGAAGAGAAATACGACGAGTATCTGGAAGCCTACAAGCTCTCCGGCCTCATCAAGAAATATTCTGACTACATCCGCTACCCCATCCGCATGGAGATGGAGCACAGCAAGCCCAAGCCCAAGCCTGAGGACGCTGGCGAGGACTACAAGCCGGAGTACGAGACGGTCAAGGAGTGGGAGACCATCAACTCCATGATCCCCATCTGGCAGCGCCCCAAGAGCCAGGTCAAGGACGAGGAGTACAACGAGTTCTATAAGACCAAATTCGGCGACTGGCAGGACCCCCTGCTGACCATCCATGTGTCCGCCGAGGGCAGCGTGGAGTACAAGGCCCTGCTGTACATCCCCGGCCAGGTGCCCATGAACTACTTCACCACCGACTTCAAGAAGGGCCTGCAGCTCTATTCCTCCGGCGTCATGATCATGGACAAGTGCCCTGACCTGCTGCCCGACCACTTCAGCTTCGTCCAGGGCATCGTGGACACCCCCGACCTGTCCCTGAACATCTCCCGTGAGATGCTCCAGCACGACCGCCAGCTGAAGATCATCGCCAACAACATCGAGAAGAAGGTCAAGAACGAGCTGGTCAAGCTCATGAAGGACGACCGCACCAAGTACGAGCAGTTCTGGGCTGCCTTTGGCATGCAGTTCAAGTATGCCCTCATGAACTCCTACGGCCAGAACCGTGACACCATCCGCGACCTGCTCCTGTTCTGGTCCTCCAAGGAAAACAAGCTGACCTCCCTGAAGGAGTATGTGGATCGGATGCCCGCCTCTCAGGAGAAGATCTACTACGTCTGCGCCGACTCCGTGGACCACGCTTCCAAGATGCCCCAGGCCGAGCGTGTGCTGAAGGCCGGGTATGAGGTCCTCTACCTGACCGTGGATGAGGACGAGATCGTCCTGCAAATGCTGGAGAACGCCTACGACAAGCCCTTCATCTCCGTGGCCAACGAGGATGCCCTGCCCGTCACCGACGCGGAGAAGGCCTCCGCCGAGCAGGCCGAGAAGGACCACAAGGATCTGCTGGACTTCGCCCAGGAGACGCTGAAAGGCTATGTCTCCAAGGTCCGCATCTCCAAGATCCTGAAGAGCGGCACCGTCTGCCTCACCGCCGATGGCCCCGTTTCCCTGGAGATGGAGAAATACTTCCACAAGATGCGCCGGGACTTCCCCATGAGCGCCGAAAAGGTCCTGGAGCTGAACCCGGAGTCCCCCGCGTTCCAGGCCCTCTGCAAGGCCTATGACGAGGACAAGGAGAAGGCCAAGAACTACATCCAGGTCCTCTACTACCAGGCCCTCATCATCGCCGACCTGCCCCTGCCCGACCCGGCCCACTACGCCGAGCTGGTGTGCGGCCTGATGCAGTAAGCAGACCCCCAAAACATCCGAACAGACCAAACGGCCCGGAGCGCACTGCGGCGCTCCGGGCCGATGTGTTATGTGGGTGGTCTGCTTGCAAATTTCGACAAAATATGCTAATATAAAAAGGCTCTATAATGGGCCGGAAAGATGCGTTGTTACGAAAATAGCGGTTGGCTCACTTCCCTTACGGAGTTTTTCGGAAAGGGGGTGAGGCTGGAA
>ERZ1026844.2148-NODE-2148-length-10830-cov-2.863387_pt1 | contig 10830 bp, 9 predicted proteins | sample MGYA00380152_ERZ1026844 | MGnify/ENA primary metagenome ERZ1026844 (study PRJEB33269, sample SAMEA4719788) | human gut metagenome | biome: human-associated habitat; feature: organic feature; material: feces | place: Cameroon | collected 2013-10 ... | reverse complement strand
AGGACTGCTGATCACAGGGCTGTTTGTCGTAATTCCGATTTTCGTGACGCTCTGGGTTGCGTGGTTCATCTACAATCTCCTGACGACGTGGGCGCTTGCAATCATCAAGCACCTCAATATCTTTCAGGACGAGATCGGCTCGTTCTGGGTCCAGCAGGGCATCCGCGTGATTTCGCTGATCCTGATCGTCGTGCTCCTGATCGCGATCGGGCAGCTTGCCAGAATGACGCTCGGAAACCGCATGATCACGCTGGCGCAGAAAATTCTGCTCCGCCTGCCGATCATTAATTTCATCTATTCCACCTGCAAGCAGATCGGCGACGCTCTCTGGTCCTCCGGCGGGGGAAGCATGTTCAGCAAAGTCGTGATGTTTGAATATCCGTGCTCCGGCTCTTATGCCATCGGATTTATGACGAACGAAAACACGGAACCGTTTGAAGTCACGGAGAAACTGGGCAAACCGGTCGTGAGCATCTTCATGCCGACGACTCCGAACCCGACCAGCGGTTTCCTGCTTCTGATTCCGAAGGAACGGTGCATTTTCCTTGACATGTCCGTTGCAGATGCCATGCGCCTCATCGTCAGCGCCGGAGCCGTTCTTCCTGACCAGATTCAGGAACAGCATCGCCCCGGCAGTCACGGTCCCCTGTGAAAGCGGAGAAGTAAAAACTGCCGTTATTTCATAAAAAAACTTGTATTATCGCCGTTTCAGATGTAACTTATGAACTCGAACATTTCAACCGTTAATCACTAAACAAAAGAAACTTCCATTACTGTCGTGTTAAAGAAAACTCAGAAAAAATCAGACCGTCCCTTCCGACTCAGTCTCAAGGCAAGGCTCAGACTTCTAAAAAAATCCATTTTCGGAACCGCTTCCACGGAAGAAGGGAAAAAACAGACCTCCCCGAAACCTCCTCAGAAATCAGCCTCCGGCAGAGGGCCGAAACGGGAGCAGTCCGTTCAGCGCCGTTCATCCGTAAAAAAAGCAGACGCCAGGCCGTCCACAGGGAAACCAAAGGCAGAGAACAGAGCCGGGAAAACGAAATCCGCACCGGTGCAGGCGAAAAGAAAACCCGTCAAGGCTTCTCCGCCGCCGATGCCGGAACTTGTCGCACCGCCGCAGGAAGAAGGCAAAACAAGATTCTGCGATCTTGATCTCGCGCCTGAAATCCTTGCAGGGACGCAGACTCTCGGATTCCAGTACTGCACCGTGATTCAGGAAAAATGTCTGCCCTATGCGCTTGCAGGCAAAGATCTTGCGGCAAAAGCACAGACCGGCACAGGAAAAACTGCTGCATTTCTGGCGTCCGCCATGACGCGCCTGATCAAGAATCCGCTTCCGCCGGAGTCAAGACGCCCCGGCTCCTGCCGTGTGCTGGTGCTTTCGCCCACCCGTGAGCTCGCGATCCAGATTCATAATGACGCGCTTGCACTCGGTAAATACACGTCGCTGAACAATCTCGTAATCTTCGGCGGCATGGATCATCAGGGACAGCGTGACTCGCTTGCCGATCCGATCGACATTCTCGTCGGGACTCCCGGCAGGATCATTGACTACTCGCGCAGCGGACATCTTGATCTTTCGTCCACGGAAATTCTCGTGATTGATGAAGCGGACCGTATGCTGGACATGGGATTCATCCCCGATGTCCGCCGCATCGTCTCCAAACTTCCGCCGGCAGGCAAACGCCAGACCATGCTTTTCAGCGCCACGCTGGAGCCGGAGGTGCTGGCTCTGGTGGACCGCTGGCTTGTCGAGCCGGTCTCCCTTGAAGCGGAACCCGAACACGTCGTAACCGATCTCATCGACCAGCATTTCTATGCCGTGATGAATCACCAGAAGCTTTCCATGCTGTTATGGCTCATCCGGAACGAACCGTTCGAGCGCATGATCATTTTCGGAAACTGGAAAGAGAAAAATATCGATCTGGTGGATCATCTTTATGAATACGGAATCAAGGCGGAGCTCCTCTCCGGTGACATTCCGCAGGCAAAGCGCCTGAAAATTCTGGAAAAATTCAAATCTGGCGAAGTCAAAATCGTCGTTGCAACCGATGTTGCCGCGCGCGGAATCCATATTGCCGGCATCTCGCATGTCGTCAACTACGACCTGCCGGATCATCCGGAGGACTATGTCCACCGCATCGGCCGCACAGGACGTGCCGGCGCCAAAGGCAAATCCATCAGTTTTGTCTGCGAATACGGTGCATACGTCATGCCGGACATCGAAAAATACGCACAGATTGAAATCAAGACGATTCAGCCGGAGGAGGAGATGCTTACCCTGCCGGAACGTGTCAACGCACCGGTGAAACATTCCCGTCCCCGCGGAAATTCCCGGCACGGAGGCGGCGGGCGCAGACCGGCTTCCGGGCGGTCCTCCCGTCCGAGAAGGTAAACGGAGATTCTTCATGGGCGCCCATCCGGAGATCACGATTGTGCTGGACCGTCTCAGGAGTTCCTTCAACACCGGAAATATTTTCCGTCTGGCGGACGCGGTCGGAGCAAAAGAAGTGGTTTGCTGCGGCTATACGCCTGCGCCGCCTCATCCGAAGCTCGCAAAATCCGCCATGGGCGCGGACAGAACTGTTCCGTTCCGCAAGTTCGGGCGAACCGTGGACGCCGTCCGCGAGCTGAAATCCAAAGGTTACTGCGTTCTCGCGGTGGAAGTCTCCGATCAGTCACAGCATGTGTGGGATTATGACTGCCGCTTTCCGCTCGCCCTGGTTTTCGGCAACGAGGCGCTTGGAGTCGATCCGGAGGCAGGCGCGGAATGCGACGGAATCGTTTCCCTGCCGATGTTCGGCGCAAAGACTTCGGTCAACGTTGGCAATTGCGCGGCTGCGGTGCTATATTCCATCATTGAAAAATATCAGTTCAGGAGTCCGGCGAAATGAAAGTCGCGCTTTACGGGAAAAATTCGGAATCGCTTGAAAAGATACTGCTCGGCAAAGGAGTCACGGTCGTAGACAGGCACAGGGAAGACTTCGACCTGCTGATCAGTTACGGCGGAGACGGTGCCATGCTCGGTGCCGAGCTCGCCTATCCACAGCGTCTGAAAATGCCTGTCCGCGACGTGGAAACCGCCCCTCACTGCCCTCTCCATTCCGTCGAAAACCAGATTGACGCTATGCTTGCCGGAAAGCTTAAAGTCACGAAAATGATGAAGCTCGTCGGGATGACCGGGAATGTCAAACGTTACGCCATCAACGATATTTTCATACACAACATGAACAACGTCAGCGCCCTGCGTTACCAGGTCAAAATCGACGATGACATTTACGCGCGTGAAGTGGTCGGCGACGGCGTCGGGGTCTCCACGGTCCACGGAAGCACAGCCTATTACCGGAGTATCACTCACGGCAGTTTCCGCGTCGGAATCGGAATTGCGTTCAGCAACAGCACGGAACTGCTGAATCATCTTGTACTGAAAGAAGAATCCATCATCAAGGTCAGAATTCTGCGGGGTCCCTCCGAGCTGGTTTTCGATAATTCACCGGAAAGCGTCAAACTCAGCGAAGGCGATATCGTCACAATCCGCAAATCGGAAAAAACTGCGCAGATGCTCGGACTGGAAGTCTTCATGTGCCCTGAATGCCGCCGCATCCGCCGGGAGCAGCGCGCCATCGGATTCGAGGATATTCCCCTATGAATATTCTGATCAACGCAGGACCGACGCGCGAAAGCATTGATCCGGTCCGTTTCATCACCAACCATTCTTCCGGTAAAATGGGATATGCCATAGCGGAAGCCGCCGTCAGGATCGGGCACACCGTCACTTTAGTTTCGGGTCCCGTCGCCATTCAACCGCCGGAGGGGCTTGCCGGATTCATCAGGATTGAAACAGCCTCGCAGATGGCGCAGGCAATGAAACAGGCAATGCCGGAAGCGGAGCTGATCATTCTCTCCGCCGCCGTTGCGGACTACCGCCCGGTCGTCTGTTCCCGGACCAAACTCAAGAAAGCGGAGGGCAATCTTTTTCTGGAGCTGGAACGGACGGAAGACATCGCTTTGTCACTGGGAAAGCTCAAACGCGGCAATCAGATACTCGTGGGCTTCGCCGCGGAAACGGATGATCTGGAATCCAATGCGCTCAAGAAAATGAAGGCAAAAAATTTTGACTGGATCGCGGCAAACGAAGTCGGCAAACCGGGGCGCGGATTCGCAGCCGACGACAACGCGATCACGCTTTATGGCTCCGACGGCCGCCGTTTCAATCTGGAGCTCAAACCCAAAAAGGAACTCGCGGCAGAACTCCTGTCACTGATACTGAATCCGAAATAAAAGGATTGTTCCGTCATGTTCAACAGGAACCATGTCATCGCATCCGCCAGAAAAATCCGGTATTCCTTGAATGGAATCACCAGAAAACAGTGGATCACCTGCGGGACGGTCTTCGCCACAGTCTATCTCCTGAGCGCAATTTATATTCTTTTCCGTCCGGGAAACTATATTGAACCCGGCACGCTCTGCCCGTTCATCATCACCGCGGCGATTTATTCCGCCGCTCTTTCCTGCGCCCTGATCCGCCGCGATGCGTGGGCGCGGATGATCTATTTTGCCTTTCCGCCGGTTCTCCTGTTTTGTGAATGGCTCAATTTTTCTCCGATCGAGCAGTTCTATTCCGTCTGCCAGCTGTATTTCGTAATGCTCCTTGCAGTCTGGTGCTGGGGAATCGACGCCGTATGCGGCGATCTTCTGGGACGCATCCACCGCACGCTCCGGGTTCTGCCGACACTGGTTCTCGGGTTCCTGCTGTATCTGCTCCCGCTGACAATTATTGCGCATCACATCGCAAACGGGCGCAAGTTCACCTATGACTCCATTCAGGCGGTCTATCAGACGGAACTTGCGGAAGGGCTTTACTATTTCCTGACACATTTCTTCTGTCTGCTGCTGTTCGTTCTTCTGCTTCTCGCCGCGGCGGGACTGTTCCTGCTGAACAGAATCGGCACTCCCCGGCAGCACTCCCCGGCTTTCTCCTGCCTCCTTGTCCTGATGCTGCTCTGCCTCTCCCCTGCTCTTTATGGCGAACTCACGGGAATCGACGCGCTGAACCGCACGAAGGTTCTGTTTACGGACAGCCTGCAATATTTCGCAGTCATCGAGCAATATGCGGCGTCCGGCGCGGCACGTCGGAAAGCCGTGGAAAGGCACGTCGTAAAAAACAGCGGCAGCGACGGGATTTATGTTCTGATCATCGGGGAATCCAATAATAAAAAACATTGCAGCGCCTACGGGTACGGGCTCGACACGACGCCGTTCATGAAAGCGGCGGCACGGGAACCGGGCTTCATCCTCATGAAAAACGCATTCTCATGCCACGTCCAGACCATGCAGGTCATCTCTTATCTGCTGACTGCGCACAACCAGTATATCCGGCAGGAAGACGGAGTGGCGCCAAGCATTTTCGATGTACTGAAATACTGTTCCTGCCATACCGTATTCCTGAGCAACCAATATCCCCACGGACGTTTTGATTCACCTGTCGCGGCACTGGCTTCCGGAGCGGACAAGTGCATCTGGCTCAACACAATGGAGGATTTCATCCTCTGGCGGGCACGTCCGGACGAAGCGCTGCTTGAACCATTTTCGCAACAACTGAACTCAAAACGTGCTTTCATTGTCCTGCACCTCATGGGCAATCACGGTCCCTATGCCCGCCGTTATCCGGAAGGATTCGGCAACAGCCTTGCATGGAGCGCCTATGATAAAAGCGTCCTGTATGTGGACGGTATTCTGGAAAAGATATTTTCGCTTCTGCGGAAAAACCCATACGTGAAAGCCGCCGTATATCTTTCGGATCATTCGGAAAAACCCGGAGTCGGGCATGGTGCGGACGCCTATGAACAGGAAATCGCAGAGATTCCGATGCTTCTCTATCTCTCGGAATCCCTGCGGAAAGAACGTCCCGGACTGGAAGAAACACTGCGTTCCAATGCGGACTGCATTTTCACCAACGACCTGACGTTTGAACTCCTGCTTGACCTGATGGGCATAAAACATACCTTCGGTTCCCCGCAGACGCGAATCGCCCTGCCCTCCTATGACATGCCGTTTGACAAAGCCCGTACCCTTCTCGGCGCCCGCAAACTCGACGGCGCCGAAATCCGGCGCCGCTGAAGCTGATTGTTATTATTCAGAGTTCAAGCAGGAGCGCTCCCGTGTAGGTTACTTCTCCTTGATCTCCCTCGTTGATGACACTCAGTTGAACCGACATCGTATAGGCATACTTCGGAACAGTAAAGAGTTGCGAGATGTCTGTTTCTTTTCCGTCGCGGGAGAGGGGAAGATTGAAGCCTCGAGAAGGGTGCAGCCATTTTTTGTTCTTGTCCAGAAAATTCACTTTACAGGAGGCTCTTCCTTTGGAAGTATTTTTTCCCCGGATGCGCAAGAAATAATATTTTCCCGGTTCCGTTGCAATTCTTTGATCGAAACAACCTCGTGTGATCTTCCTGAGAACAGCTTTTCCGTTGCCAATGCTTCCGCTTCCCGGACATGGCTTCTTTTGGTCCTTTTCAATTTGCCACAGGCTGAATCCGCCATTTTCAGAAAAGTCTCCATTGTTCAGTTTGTTTTCCGGGGAACTGAATGGAATTTTTTCAAGATTTTTAACTTTTGCAATGGTTTTGACAAGATCAGGGCAACGCTGCTGCCAAGTCGTTTTGATCTGCCGATGGCTGGTATTGTTCCACCAGCTTCCTTTTTCGCTGTAAAACCAGATATAGCGGTCACTTTCTTCTATGGCAGCCGCCAGATTCCGTCGCATGAATGGAATAATCCCTTTATCTATGTCCGGTTTCAGTGCGTCAGACCAATAGGGAAGAAGTCCGAAAACCGCATCCATGTAAAACCTGATTAAAAAATTTCGCACGGTTTTCCGGATAGACATTGCGGGAAAAACGGCTCATGAGCGTATAACGCAGGTCTTTGTAATCGGACGGCTCACGTGCCGTATAAGAATAATATTCATGCCCGCTGACAATATGTGCTTCCGGCGGCATGGCAGCCATCAGACCGTTTACAAATGGAATGGTCAACTCGCCCTCGAATGACAGGAAGAACGGCATGAAAAGCACGATATCGGGATATTCCGCAAAGACTGCGCTGCCGACCTGTTTCCCGAACAGATACACTCTCTCCGAAGTTTCCGCAAGACTATGTTCTGTTCCGATTTCATCAAAATGCCAGATGCGAAGCTTTCCGTATTCCTCCAAATCGAACAGCAGACCCTTCAGATTTGCGGCTTTGGAAACTTTTGCCGCGATGCGGAAGTTGTTCAGAACCGGCTTCCAGTCTTCGTCATTAAACCAATCAAACTGGTCGGTCGTCGTTGTACAGTAGTAAAAATTATCCGTAAACTTTTTGAACGGAAGTTTTTTCAGCGTTGCAACCGCTTCCTGAAATGATTCATATTTCCAGCTATATCCCTTTTCTTTGCCCCAGGGGGACCCGCCGGGCGTAACTTTTTTTCCGTTGAAGACCTCCGGTTTCCCAGATACCCGAATAGTTACTCCGTCTAAAATGCTGTCTTTTTCCATGTCGGCAAGATTTCTGCTCAGGAAATCAATCGTCGGATTAGACCACGACAGATCAATAATCTTTTTATTCAACGAAAATGCCGGGTAACCTGCCACGTCAGCTACGAGGCATCCTGCGACAAATATCAGAAGACAGCTAAAAAATAAATGCTTCATACTTTTCCTTCTTTGTAGAAAGTCTGCTTTCGGCAGATCATTTTGTTTCGATGACAATATCGCTTTTCAGCTTGATTTTTATTTGAAATACCGGATAGACCTCCTTTCATTCAAAAATAAGGGACTTTCTCTTTCAACATCACAGAACGCTTGATTTTGTTTTTGTCCCAGTAGTAGAAAATTTGGACTTTATATCCTGTCGTTTCATCGCAGTATGTTTCGTAGATATAATCTGCTGACTGTCCCGGTTGCAGACTTGTCGCACTGCCGTCAATCAATGTGCTGTTGATCAGACCGCTGTGTTTGGCATGCATCAAAGGAGCATCACTTACCAATGTCTGAATATATGGTGGCTGATAAAAGGTTGATGGAGTTGTTTGCGGACGCAGACTGTCGCTCAATAAGATAAAACGAGACGGCTTTCTTATCCTTTTGATTGTAATTGCAATTCCATATAACAAGCCGGGATTGCCTTCTTCAAAACCTGCGGGACGCAAGCTTTTAGGGGGATATAGATTGATACCGTAAAAATTGCTTGTTGACGCCGGTTCAATGATAGGACATGCTGCTGTTGAAGTTTTGGCTTCTTTACAGTAGCCTGTTTCCTTCAGTAATTGATACCAGTTCATTGCAGAAGCTGCATAATTTGTGTTGGTGTACAACAGCATGAACTCATTATTGTCACCGGCATATAAATTCATTAACAATCCGTTTTGTTTCAACTGAGATAAACAGCTGATTCCTGTTGCTTTGGCTTTGGCTGTCTGCAATGCCGGCAGCAGCATCGCCGCAAGAATCGCGATGATCGCAATTACTATAAGCAACTCTATCAATGTGAACCACTTTTCTCTCATCTTCTTTTCTCCTTTCAGTTGTTTTCCAATCATCGTAAATCCTCCTGTAATCTGGGGTAAATTTTTATTGCATCGGAATTAAAAGCTGAATAATGAATCTGTTCAGGCTTCTCTTCGTATTTCATCCAATTTGAAAGCACTGTTGCAATATAGCAAACCCTGTCCGGCATACAATCTGCCACAATAAGATCGTAATCCGGAGACGGAGGCTGATATTCCCCCGTCTGCTCACAAAGCAGGATATGAGGGAAAAAAAGCTTTTTATAACGCAGATAATTCAGGATTTCATGTCCTGGGATAATGAAATACGAATCATTGAGCAGCGGCGTAATCTCCTCAACGGCAAGCGGTTCTTCTGATTCGTTCAAAAGAACGGTGGCTCCCATCGGGAAAAAGACTGGCTTGCCATCCCGGATCAGAACACGATAACAGTATTTCAAGTTGGATTTACGGAAAAGCCGTTCCACTGCCGCATCAAATTCATCCGTCATATAACTCGTGGAATAAATCCCTTCCACTGCGGGGGTTCCCATCACGATATGCGGAAGCCCGCATTCCTTCAGATAACAACAGAAGTCGCGATGTGCATTCTGAAGAATATTGGATACGACACCTCCAACCATGCCCATGGCAACTGCACGTTGCAGACGTTGCAACTGTTCCGCTTCGGAATGATAGGGAATAAAAGTAACCTCGATATCCTCCTTATTGAGAAGAAAAGTCAACTCCATGAGATTCGACTGAAAATATCTGTGATACAAATTCCAGGCATGTGAATCCACATGAAAGAAAGCACCGACAATCGGAACTTCCTTAGTCCGGATCGAACGGGCGAATACACTGGGGACATAATTCATCTCCGCCACTGCTTTCCGGATTTCCTCCGCCTTGGCGGGAGAACAGCCGATCTTCTTATTCTTCCCGTTCAGGCACGCGGAAACCACCGCCGTCGATACCCCGCAGCGTTCCGCAATCATCTTCAAGGTTACTTTAGCCATTCCATAGCACCCATATTAACCGTTTAATATAATTATAATCAGAAATCCTCTTTTGTCAACCCCCGGAAAAGAGAAAATTACAAAAAAAAAGAAATTACAGTGTGATGCAGTGCCACGGGCAAAACTCCGGAACAAGAAGCTAAGACCTCTGTGGCAACTGGAAAAACATAATGGCAAAATGGGAGATCGGGACAGCCGCTCCCGAAACTCCGTTCCCCGTCACGGTGTGAAAGATACCGCCGAAAAGGAAAAAGAAAGCGAGGGTGGCGTCTCCACCCTCCAATGCAGATGAGAATCATCCGCGCCACGGCAAAACAAGTCTGCCGGTTTTCAAACTTTCGTGGATCAGTCTCTTTTTTCCTCGCCGAGGTGACAGATATTGCAATGACGGCAGTCCAATTCCTGCGGGAGATCGTAGGTTTTACCGGCTCTGGCGGCGCGGCGCATATTGTAAAAGTTCATCCCCGCAAGAATGAAGCCCATGACGATGAACCCGCCGGGAGCCTGTCCCATCACGGAAAAACCCTGCCATGCCGAAATGATCTTGATGTCGAACAGCGTTCCCGCCGCAAGGAATTCACGGATCAGCCCGATGAAAGTCAGGGCAAGCGTAAAACCGATTCCCATGCCCAGACCGTCCATCGCGGAATACAGCATCGTGTTTTTCGACGCGAACGCTTCGGCGCGCCCGAGCACGATGCAGTTCACGACGATCAGCGGAATGAAGATTCCGAGCGCATTGTAAAGACTCTGCGTATAAGCCTGCATCAGAAGATCCACAACCGTCACGAAAGTTGCAATCACCACAATATAGCAGGGAATGCGGATCTTCACCGGGACAATATTGCGGACCGCGGATATCACGACGTTGCTGCAAAGCAGGACAAAGGTCGTGGCAAGCCCCATCCCCATGCCGTTGACGGCATTGGAGGAGGTCGCCAGCGAAGGGCACATGCCGAGGATCAGCACCAGAACGGGATTCTCTTTCCAGATCCCCTTCAAAAATTCTTCGGAAAGTTTCATTTCACATTCTCCTTTCTGATTGCGGGCGCCAGAAGTTCCGCCTTATGCTCCCGGAATGCGGAGGCGGCACGCCATGCAAGATCCGTCACGGCACGGGAACTCAGGGTCGCCCCGCTGACATAATCCGCGTCGCCGCCGTCCTTTTTGATCTTCCACGGAACTGCCCACCCATCGCCCGCGAAGTGCGAACCGAACTGGTCAAGATATGGATTGGAGGGAAGCCCCTCCTTTTTTTCCGTCCTGCTGAAAAGGCCGGCA
>ERZ1026844.2142-NODE-2142-length-10856-cov-3.309138_pt1 | contig 10856 bp, 14 predicted proteins | sample MGYA00380152_ERZ1026844 | MGnify/ENA primary metagenome ERZ1026844 (study PRJEB33269, sample SAMEA4719788) | human gut metagenome | biome: human-associated habitat; feature: organic feature; material: feces | place: Cameroon | collected 2013-10 ... | reverse complement strand
GATCTATTATTACCGTAAAAGCAGATAATATGCACTGTCAGTTGTATATAAGTGCATCGGATGGAAAACAGTATCGTGTGGTTTGCAGAGAGGCAGAAAAAGTAAAAGGAATAATAGAAAAAAGAGTACATATACTAGTATGAATCCGATGGATTAGAAAGAACCAGAGGACTGGAAAGGAAGTATATGACATGGCTGTTAATTTTTCTGAAAGTAAGACAAAAGAGAATCTGATGCGGGCATTTGCCGGAGAAAGCCAGGCGAGAAACCGGTATACCTTTGCGGCAGAGCAGTGTAGAAGAGAAGGGATGCAGTCGATTGGAGGCATTTTCCTGTATACGGCAGATCAGGAACTGGCACATGCACGGAGATTTTATGAATTGTTAAAACCGGAAGCGGGGACGACGATCTTTATTGATGGCGGTTATCCGGTGGATGAGCAGGGGAGTGTACAGGATTTGTTGCAGGCGGCAGCCCACAATGAAAAGGAAGAAGCGACAGATGTGTACCCGGCTTTTGCGAAAACGGCAAAAGAAGAGGGCTTTTACGAAGCAGCATCTACATTTATGCAGATCGCAGAGATTGAAGCGATGCATAGATGCAGATTTCAGAAGCTTGCGGAAATGTTGAAAGATCATACATTTTTTGAGAGATGTGAAACTGGAAAATGGATCTGTACGAACTGTGGTCATGTTCATGAGGGACGGCAGGCTCCGGCGGTATGCCCGGTATGCCGGCACGATAAAGGATATTTTCTGCCTTATGAACTGGCATGCTATGTCTTTGGTAAGTGCGATTTTTCAGGATCAAAGCAGGCTTAAGAGGATGCAAATTTGTCTGATATCTGGTTGATCGATGTTCTGCTGACGTGACAAAAGTCAGACGGAGGTTAAGATGTGGAGGCTGCGGTGCTGCCGGAAATTTCGGACAGCACTGAGCCTGCCAGGATCAGAAATGCACCGGTCAGTTGCAACAATGACATTGGTTCATGAAGCAGGAGCAGGGCAAAAATTACGGATGATAAAGGTTCAAGATAACCAAGGATGGAAACAGACTGAACCGGCAGAGAGGCAATGGATGACATTCCGACACCGATCCGCTGATAGGCTTCATACAGTACGATCCAACTTGCACCCATAGATATACCGGACAGAAGTACGAAAAGTACTTCTTTTTTATTATCTTTTACAAGAGATAAACGGTGACCGCCCAGATAAAAGACTGCGATCAGAAAAAGACTGCCGATCAATGTCCGAAGGAACACGATCTCATAGCTTGGCAGCAGAATTTTATCAGCGATCACTCCATTGAGTCCAAAGAGTAAAAGTCCGGAAATATATTTTATAAGGGATGTCTTTTTGTGATTCATGTCAGCAGCCTTTCTTTCATTCATTTTTCAGATTTTCTATATCTTGACAAAGTATAACAATTTTTGTAAGTTTATAAAAGAGAATATATCGAATGAGATACATCGAAAAAAGGAATGAAACAATGGAAGGAAATCTTCAGAAATATATGGCATTTGTAAAGACAGTCGAGGTGGGAAGCTTTACAAGGGCGGCAGGAATCCTGAATTATGCTCAGTCCACAGTGAGTAAAATGATTGCCGACCTGGAAAAAGAATGGAAAATGACATTACTTGAAAGGGACAGGAACGGTCTGCGATTGACTGCGGACGGAAGGGAACTTTTTCCATTTGCAAGAAAACTGGTGGAAGATTTTGAACGGATGCAGGTTCATGCAGATGAATTAAAGGGAATACGTTCAGGAGTAATACGGATTGGTACATTTTCAAGTGTGGCAACCCACTGGATGCCAAAGATTATTCAGGCATTCGGGAAAAAATATCCGAAGATCGAGTATGAACTGCTGACAGGAGATTATGATGAGATTGAAAGTTGGATCATGGAGGGAAGGGTAGAATGTGGATTTCTGCGACTGCCCGTGAGGAAAGAATTTGAGACGATTGAACTGAAGACGGATGAATTGAAAGTCGTGCTTCCAAAGGGACATCCATTAGCGGAAAGAGAAATGATTCCGATTGAGAAACTGGAGCATCAGCCATTTATGCTGCTGGAGCATGGCGGAAAGACCGAAGTTTCAGAATTATTGGAACAGTATGATGTAAATCCGGAGATTTTATTTACGACGTGGGATGATTATGCGATCATGTCTATGGTAGAAAGTGGTCTTGGAATCGGAATCCTGCCGGAATTGATCCTTAAAAGAATCCCCTATGAAATAGAAGTTCGGGGACTGGATGTTCCGGCCTTCCGCAGAATAGGACTGGTGTGCCGGAATAAGAAAAGTCTGTCGGCAGCAGCAGGAACATTTTGGGAATACCTGAGTGAATATGGAGGGGAATGTGGGAAATGAGAAATTTAGAAAGTCTGGCTGAATTGAAAAAGCAGGGGAAAATGCGGATAGAAGAACGAAGAGATAATTTTGTACGTCAGAGTCTTTTGTCGGATGAATTTCTGGATCTGATTCAGCGGAATAAAAAGCCATTTGATCTTCTGATGTGCTATTACGAATGTGCAATTATGGAAGTGGAAACGAAATTCAAGGTTCTGAATCAGGAACATTCACTGGAGTATGACCGCAATCCGATTGAAAGTATTAAGACAAGAGTGAAGTCCTATGAAAGCATTTTGAAAAAGATCCGTAAAAAAGATATACCAATTACGATGGAGGCAATCGAGGAAAATATTAAAGATATAGCGGGCGTGAGAGTGATCTGTTCTTTTCAGGATGATATTTATGCGTTGGAAGAAAGCTTTCTTAAGCAGGATGATATCGAACTGATCGAGCGGAAAGATTACATAAAAAATCCCAAGCCGAGCGGATACCGCAGCCTTCATCTGATTGTTCAGGTTCCGATCTTTTTGCAGAATACAAAGAAGTTTGTCAATGTGGAGGTTCAGTTCAGGACGATCGCGATGGATTTCTGGGCAAGTCTTGAACATAAAATGAGATATAAAAAGGATATCCCTGAATCACAGGTGAAATTTCTTCAGGAGGAACTGTACGACTGTGCAGAACAGAGTGCAAAGCTGGATGAGCGGATGCAGGGAATCCGGGATGTGATCGGATGGAATAAGAATGAGTAAAGTTGGAATGAATGAATAAAATTTCTCATAGAAATGAAAAGAAAACCTTTATGGAAATCTTATGAGTCAGAAAATTGAAAACCAGTTAAATCTCGCCCTGGATGCAACAGAGGCAGAACGACAGAGGAGCAGAAGCCTGAACGTAGGCTATGACGAAGAAGAAAATGAATGGGAGCTGATCCTGAAATATTCGGGATCACTGGAGCCGGTAAGAGAACTTGCGGTGTATGTAACTGAGCTGACCGGGGGTTATGTAATTATTCAGATTAAGGAAAGCCGGATTGAAGAACTGGCAGCACTTCCTGAAGTTGAGTTTATAGAAAAACCGAAAAATTTGTATTTTCAGGTGGAAAATGGAAGACGTGTATCCTGTATTGACGAAGTACAGGCTGCGTCTTCTTTTTTTTCAGCAGGGCAGGATATAGGCAAGGAAAGTGGAGAAGCCGGAGACGGAGCGGATATGAGTCAGGGCATGGAGCAGGAAAACAAAGAAACAAGGACGGATATTTTTCCGCTGCTTGGAAAAGGAGTGCTGCTTGGAATTGTAGACAGTGGGATTGACTATGAAAATCCTGATTTCAGAAATGCGGATGGGACAACGAGAATTGCAGCACTATGGGATCAGACAGTGGAAACCGGACTGCCTCCTGCGGGCTATAATGTAGGAACAGAATTTACATCTCAGCAGATCAATGCGGCACTTCAGACAGCAGGGCATGAAGAACGTTTCCGTCTTGTTCCCAGCCGTGATATCAGTGGTCATGGAACTGCTGTGGCAGGAATTGCAGCAGGAAATGGACGAGGGAGTCAGGGCGGACGATACAGAGGTGTTGCACCGGAAGCAGAACTGCTTATTGTGAAGATGGGGATACCGGGAGAGTATGGATTTCCAAGAACGACTCAGTTGATGCGGGGAGTGGACTATATTATAAGGAAAGCAGAGGAATTAAAAAAGCCGGTAGCAGTCAATATCAGTTTTGGCAATACTTATGGATCTCATGATGGAACCAGCTTACTTGAGCGGTATCTGAATACCGTGTCTGAACGGTGGAAAAATGTAATCTGTGTCGGAAGCGGCAACGAAGGAACGACAGCAGGTCATGCGGCCGGTGAACTGGAGAGCAGAATGACGACAGAAGTTCAACTGGCTGTGCAGGAAAGAGAGGTGTCGTTAAATCTTCAGATCTGGAAATCCTATGTGGATGAAGTGGCAATCATGCTGATTGATCCATCGGGCAATGCTTCCGGGCGGATCGACGAAAGAACGGGTATACAGAGGATTACAGTAGGAGAGACAGAACTTCTGATCTACTATGGCGAACCGAAACCCTATTCTGTGCGGCAGGAAATCTATATTACATTTCTTCCGGAGAGTAATTTTATTACCCCGGGAGTGTGGACAATACGTCTGGTGCCGGGAAAGATTGTGGATAAATCCTGGCAGATGTGGCTTCCGGCACAAAGTGCATTGAATGTAGGAACAGCATTTCTTAAGCCGGACAGTGCAACAACGCTTACGATTCCTTCTACGGCATCGCTGGTCATAACAGTGGCAGCGTACGATGCACTGACATTTTCCTATGCAGATTTTTCGGGACGGGGACCGGCACAGATGTATGAAGGAGGAGGAGTCCCGAAACCTGATCTTGCCGCACCCGGAGTGCGGGTGACAGCACCTGCGACAGGGGGAGGCTACGCAGAATTTACAGGAACTTCTTTTGCCACACCGTTTGTGACGGGCAGTGCGGCACTTCTGATGGAATGGGGAATTGTGAAAGGACAGGATTTATATCTGTATGGTGAGAAAGTGAAAGCTTATTTAAGACGAGGGGCGAGGGAACTGCCGGGGTATGGTCGGTGGCCGAATGGTGAGATGGGGTATGGGATTTTATGTACAGCACAAAGCATCCCTCAGGAGTGAAAACAAATGGGGAATAGGAGTTACAGAGGATATCTCCCATATATTAAATATAAGGAAGTAAGAAAAAGTTTAGAGAATGACTTGAAAAATGCAAAATTTTTACAACTACTATTAGATGTGGGATGATATAATAAGTGCAGTGAAATTAGTTGATGATGATATAGAAGGAGGACGATCAATGCTCCAGGAAAGTAATCGTATAGAATTCAAAGCAGAATTAAATGATAAACTGGAAAAAGAAATAGGAGCGTTTTTGAATAATAAAGAAGGTGGAGTTTTATATATTGGAGTAGATGATAACGGAAACCCAGTTGGAATGCCAAATATTGACTCTATGCAATTGAAGATTGCGGACCGTATAAAAAATAATATTCTTCCATCAACTTTGGGATTGTTTGATATTGTGACAGAAGAGATAGATAAGGTTTCTGTAGTAAAAATTTTGATTTCCAGTGGACTGGAAAAACCTTATTATATAAAAAAGCAGGTCATGTCACCCAATGGTTGCTTTACAAGAGTGGGTACATCATCTCAACCAATGTCAACAGCAAGGAGTGATGAGTTTTATAGAAAACAAATTCATAATACGAGGATTGGAACTGAATGAAAAATTTGCAAATTGGAAAAACTTCTTTAGTAGATTGGGAACTGACATATTTTTCTGCTATCGAGAAAATATTATTCTTAAGACATTGAAATTACCTATGTCAAAAGGCAACGAATAATCGCGAAAAATACAAGGCCTTATATAAAGAATAGAAAGGTAGGGCATAAAAATATGACAGATGAAGTAAGAGATGGAGGAATGAATCTGTTAGGAAAAGTAGATGCGTGGGATAATCTGATAAGAATTAAATCAGAAAGTGTTGCACAGGAATTGATGGGAATGATACTGAAAGAATTTTGTGACAATGACTTGACATCCTCGGGTGGACTCTGCGTAGAAAAAAGTCTTCCTTAAAAGTAAAAAATTACTCCAAGAGGAAAGAACAAAATCCGAAAAATAGAATCAATGTTGGATTCTATTTTTCGGATTTTTTCTTTGGCAAGCTTTTTGCCGTCTTTTAATGAATGTTCAAATTCAAATTGTCGAATCACCCATCTTCTTGAACTTCCGTTCAAGAAGCATCCCTCGCTCTGCTCGGTCAATTAAGATCTTCAGCAACCGCAGGTTGCTTTCTCATCTGACTTCATTCTGTTATGATAATAACAACGAATAACGGAGGTGGATACGATGGAAGTAAAGGATATTATTTATGGGCTTCGGGTGAAAAAGGGCTTATCTCAGGATGCACTGGCGAGAAAAGTAATGGTTACCAGGCAGGCGGTGTCCCGTTGGGAGAATGGTGAGACAGTTCCTAATACAGAAACTCTGAAACTTTTATCAAAGGAGTTTGATGTTTCTATTAATACACTTTTAGGTACACCAAGAAAGCTTATTTGCCAGTGTTGTGGAATGCCACTGGAAGATGACGAGATGATAGGACGTGACAAGGATGGATCGATCAATGAGGATTATTGTAAGTGGTGTTATGCGGATGGCACATATACTTACAGTGATATGGAGAATTTGATCAATGTCTGCGTTAAAAATATGGTAACGGATAATTTTACAGAAGAACAGGCTCGCTCTTATATGAAGGAACTGCTTCCAAAGCTGGATTATTGGAAGAGATATGATGAACTCAGTGATCATGGAGAATTTGAAAAATTTAAGAAAAAGTTACTGAAGGAAATTAACGCTCTCCATGTAGAAGGTCTGCCTGAGATCACGAGATTAAATGCACTTGTCGGAAAGTATGTGAATCTTGAATATACTCTGCCAAATGGAAGAAATGTGAAATTTCTGGATGATCAGACCACTTATTTAGGTACTCAGTCAGAATCAGAATTTGAAGGAGACAGGTATTTTGGTGTTCTTGCAGGTATGGATTTCATCCTTATTTGCACATATGAAGCCGATAGAACCAACCCGGAGCTGGTTCTATACAAAAAACGATAAGATACGATCATTTCCCACTGAGAATCTGCCGGATTTCTTCCAGGGTCTCAGCAAAAAAGATTCCTTCCTGCCGTTCTTCAGAAGACAGTCCCTTTTCGATCATAAGAGCGAGAAGAGCTTTCAGGTGATCGTAGTAACCGTTCAGGTTATAGAGGATACAGGGGGCATCAAGCTGTTTTAAGGATACCTTTGAAATGATCTCTGCAATTTCTTCCAATGTTCCTGTTCCACCGGGAAATGCAATAAAAGCATCCCCAAGTTCGATCATTTTCGCTTTTCGCTCTTCCATATCTTGTGTGACAATGAGCCTGGTTAATCCATCGTGCTGGAGTTCACTGTCTATAAAAATTGTGGCTCTACACCGATCACTTCCCCTCCGGCAAGAAGGGTGCTTTCTGCGATCAAGCCCATAAGACCGGATTTTGAACCGCCATAGATGAGTGCATTGTGGCTTTTGCCGATCCAGGTGCCGAGTTCTTTTACTGCAAGTTCAAAGGAAGGATCATTTCCGGGAAAAGCTCCGAGATAAACGGTAATATTCATAATTAATATCCTTTCATGTTATAAAAAGACTATCTGAGAATCTCTTCAATTGTGGAAACAGTACTGAAAGTTCCCTTATTTTCAGAGATAATTGTCTTTACTTTCTGAAGTTCAAAGTAATTTACATAGCAGATCAGAGTTTTATTTTCTCCGGCAATGACACCGGAAGAATTGATGATCGTACAGGTCTTATTGAGGTCTTCTTTGATCTGCCGGATAATTCTGTCAGGGTCTTTGGTGATGATCGTGATCTGCTTGATGGCTTCGAAATGATCTGTAAAATGATCGATAATTGCTGTGGCAATAATGTATACCAGAAGACTCAGCATGGCGGAATCCCGGCTGATGAGTACGAAGACTGCAAGGTATACAATGAGATTAAATCCGATCAATATGTAGGAAATACTGTAGTCTTTTCCGGTTTTGTTGTAAATCTGATGAACAACAATATTGGCGAAGATTTCAGAGCCGTCAATACAGCCTCCGTTCCTTAGAATAAGGGAAAGCCCAATACCAAGGATCGCACCGCCAAATGCGACTGCAAGAAAATGTTCTGTATTTAATTCAAACGGGATTTTTTCAAAATAGGCAAGCCCAAGTGTATAGACTGCAAATCCGATCAATGCCTTGGCAAAAAAATATTTTCCCAGCATGATAATGCCGGCGATCAGAAAAGGAAGAAAGACAAAAAGAACGCAAAGAGAAAGTGAATAACCGGTCATTTTGCTGATAAGAATTGCAATACCGGCAGTCCCATAGTCAATGGCATCATTGGGGAGCAGAATACAGGCAACAGAAAAACTGGCCATCAATGCTCCGAGGACAATTGCGAGGTACGAGAGTAATACTTTCAATTTTTTATTCAATCTGTCTTTCCCTCCTGTAAAAAAAATATGTGTTATCCTATCATAAATCAAGGAAAAAGTCCAGTGATCAGATACTGTGGAATCCTTTTCCGATGATCTCACTTGTATTGGAAATAAGGATAAATGCTGTCGGTTCATTCTGACGGATAAAGTTTCGCAACTGCACTGCCTGGGCACGGTTCAATGCTGTCAAAATAATATATTTATCCTGACCTGAATAAGCTCCTCTGGCATGGCATACACTGGCACTTCGGTTTAATGTATGTACAATAAAATCGCAGATTACTTCCGGGTGATCGCAGACAACGTTAAAATATTTGGAAAGATTCAGACTTTCTATAAAGCTGTCGACCATAAAAGACCGGACCGTCAGACCTAGCAGAGAATACAGACCGGTCTTAATGTCGAAGACGAAGAAACCTGCAATCGTGATCAGGATATCGGATGCAAGCAGAGCATGACCAATATCAAAGCTGGAGTATTTTTTCAGGATCATGGCAATAATGTCGGTTCCACCACTGGACGAACCAATATTAAAAAGAACGGCAGATCCAAGTGCGGGAAGTGCGATCGCAAAGCATAATTCAAGCATAGGCTGATCCGTCAGCGGCTGGGTCATGGGACAGATCCGTTCCAGAAGAGAGAGCGTGACGGAAAGCAGGATGCTGCAATAAGCAGTTTCTGCGGCAAATTTTCTGCCAAGTATGATCATTCCGATGAGCAGAAGGATCATACTTGCGATCAGGTTGAAATCACCGGCGGACATTACACCGGTTTTAGCAATAAGGACTGCCAGACCGGTGATTCCGCCAAATGTAAAGTTATTGGTAAATTTGAAAAAATAAGTACCGACAGCCATGAGTAATGTGCTGCCCGTCAGAAGAAGGAAATGAGTTCCTTTTTCTTTTAAATCTTTTGTAGACATAAATCAGCCTCCGTTGATCAGAAATATAGAGCCTTTGTTAAATGGCGAGCAGATTTTTGATTGCTTCCATATAAATAAGAACAGCTTCTTCCATTTCCGGGACAAGAAGAAATTCATCTGCTCCGTGGATATGATAATCCATCCCCGGTTTTTCAGGACCGAATGCAATGATATTTTTGAGCGATTTTGCGTAAGTTCCTCCACCGATGACGAGTGGTTCATTTGCTGTATCTCCGGTTACATCGGTATAGGCTTTGTATAATGCTTCAACCAAAGGAGATTCTCTTGGGAAGAATAATGGTTCAGTCAGAGTCTGGATTTCGATGTATCCATCCGAGTCTTCCAGTCTGTTCTGACACATGGTACAGATCTGCTCTGTGCTTAATGTGACAGGAAAGCGGATGTCGATAGTGCAGGAAATTTCTCCATTTTCTGTCTTGACAATACCATTGCATAATGTGAGATCTCCATAAGCATCCTGGAATTTCAGGTCAAGTCCGGAGCCATCACAGGCAGTTCCAATATGAGAGTTATAAAATCTGACAAAATCATCTTCAAAGCCGGCTTTTGCAAGGCAGGCAAAGGTAACTCCGGCTGCATTGACACCAAGAGCAGGCATACTGGCATGAGCAGATACTCCCTTTGCGTCGATCTGGATGAGACCATCGGATTCGTGAAGATGATATTGTATAAGTCCTGATTCAGAGAATGCTGCTTCCAGTTTTTCCTTTAATCCATCTTCGGCAGGAATAACCGTTGTGCAAAAATCACATACTGCATTAAAGACGAATCCTCCATTCATAGAGATGATCCGGGTATTTTGGGAATGAGCTGTCATGGTCACCTGTCCTTTTTCTCCGTGAATGCAGGGGAAATTGGCATCCGGTGTAAATCCACAGGATAATTCTTCGGCTACTTTATTATAATGCTGCATACATCTTGAACCAGTTTCTTCATTGCAGCCCATGATCAGGCGAACTCTTTTATTGAGTCTGATACCGGAATCCCGAAGCAGTTTCATGGCATAGAGTGCTTCGAGAACAGGGCCTTTGTCATCGGTCGTTCCACGGCCATATACATAATCTCCCTTGCGGGTAAGGGCAAATGGATCATAAGTCCAGTCACCTCCGGCAGGAACAATGTCGAGATGTCCGGCAATACCGACGATATCATCTCCTTCCCCCATTTCGGCATAACCGCAGTAATGATCAAGATTAACCGTTTTAAAACCAAGCTCTCTGGCGATGCTGAGAGCCTCATCTAAGGCCTTTGCCGGTCCTGGACCGAACGGCATCCCTTCAGCCGGTGTACCGAGCTGCGAATTGATTACAACAAGACGTTCAATATTTTTGAGCAGATCCTCTGATAATGAATGAATTTTCTCCTTTATGTCCATTGTAGTAAAATCCTCCTAGTAATGATATTTTTGATAATATGATGTTGGGGTCAAAAGCCCCCAACAATGATGCCAACGGATTGTTTCGTGCTA
>ERZ1026844.2140-NODE-2140-length-10861-cov-4.285767_pt1 | contig 10861 bp, 12 predicted proteins | sample MGYA00380152_ERZ1026844 | MGnify/ENA primary metagenome ERZ1026844 (study PRJEB33269, sample SAMEA4719788) | human gut metagenome | biome: human-associated habitat; feature: organic feature; material: feces | place: Cameroon | collected 2013-10 ... | reverse complement strand
GGCTGAGGATGCCGAGGCAAAAAGCGAAACGCTTGAAATTACCTCCTTCGGAAATGTGAAATGGTATCAGGACGGCGCGCTTTTTCTGGAAGGGCACATTGAAAAGCGGGAAGAAAAGACGGTGCTTGCGGCAGACCGTTTCGGACAATCCGAAACGGCGATGCTGATCGATCATTTTGAGATTGCCTACGATAAAAAATACGACCGGCTGTTGGTGCGGTCGGTGTTTACGGCTTCCGGGGAAGCGCTTTTGCAGTTCGGAGCGAATCTGGCAGCTGCATTTGGCGGGCTGGGCTCTCTTACGGAAGAGGGCGATGAAGCAACGACGGGCGAGGAGGCGGCGGAGCTGGATCCTTATTTCATGGTGGGTGCATATGAACGAAATAAATAAAGGAGAAATGCAGATGGAATATAAGAAGAACGAAACGGCGGAACAGAAAAACGAAGCAGCGCTTTGCGACGGGCAGCCGCCGAAAGCGCAACCGGAAGAGACAGCGGCACAGGGAACGGCCCCGGCAGAGAAGCGCGCCCCTTTTTTGACCAAAAAAAGACTCATTCCGATTTTAGCAGCCGTTGCCGGCATTGCGCTGATTCTCGTGCTGATCGTTACGGTTGCGATTCCGCTCGGCAGGCGTATGCAGACCGCAGGAAAGATCGGGCAGACGGTAAAGGCGTATCAAAGCGGAGAAATGAATTTTGCCGCCGCCGAAAAGCAGGTGCGGGAGTATTGCTTTGTTTCGGCGCAAAGCAAAACGGCATTCCGAACTTATGAAAAGCTGTGCGATGCGTTTTTTGATCAAACCGTGCAGGATCTGAAAGCCGGGACAATTTCCTATGAGCAGGCGAAAAAGGAATTTGCCCTGCTGGAAAGCAGTGTGATCGGGGATGTGGCGCAGGCCGCAAAGCACGGGCGCGAAAAGATGATTGCGGAATATGCCTTTGAACAAAGCGAAAAGCTTGCGGAGGAAGGCGAGTATCAGCAGGCGATTGCGCTGCTGCGGGAGGTTGCGGAAGGCGCCGAAGGCTATGAAGAGGCACAAAAGCGGGAGGCGCAATGCATAGAGCAGTGGGCAGAGGCGCTTGACGGGCAGATCGAATCCATGCGGGAAAATAACCAATTCGAAGAGGCGCTGGCGGCAATCGAAGAGTTCGAAGAGGTCAGCGGGAGCGATCGGTTTTCCGAAAAAAGCAAGACGCTTCTGCAGGAAAAGGCAGAATATGACCGGCAGAACCCGCTTATATCAACCGAGATCACAAGTGTGAAAGACGGGCGGTTATATGATAGATATGAATACAATTTAACAAACCATTCGGACCGCGTGCTGAGAAAAACGGAAATTGTGATACTGATCTTTGACGAAAACGGAGACCCGATTGATTCCACACATGGAGCCTGGGATATCGAGGATGAAAACGGGAAAGAAGTTGTCAATGCGGAGACGGATCTCGAATTTTGGGGTGGCGTACAGCCCGGTGAGACCAAGGAATGTTACGGCTATGCGGACGGCGACGCAGTCAAATACAAAATCTGTGTGCGCAGCGCAGAGTTTGAGGACGGAGAGACCTGGGAGAACCCGTATTTTAAGGTATGGCTTTCGGAGGAAAAGGATCGGTACTGATTTAAAAAACGAGGAGGAAACAACGGATGTTTACGCTATTGAAATTTATCATCGGGTGTATTATATCCAAGCTGTATTACGGAAGATGGCATTGAGGCTATGAGAATAAATGAAGAAGGTGAGGAGGAACTTAGATGGCTGACTGTGCTAAATGCGGAGCCAAACTGGAAAAAGACGCAAGATTCTGCGGCGCGTGCGGCAGCAAAGTGAACGACAAACAGGAAAAGGAAGGCGCGAAAGGGGGAACGGGCAACACACCGAAGGAGCCGGCTTCCGCACGGAAAAAGAAGAAGCTTATTGCAATTTTAACAGGTGTTTGCAGTATGGCAGTGGTTCTTGCCTTGCTTTTTGCGGTTGGAATTGTATATGGCAAGAGGGCACAGCCCGAAGAACTCAGGCAGACAATAGCTACCAGATGAGTGGCAACAAGGTCAGCGTGAGGACGCTTGATTTGAACCGTGATTTCTCAGAGATTGCCGCACAGCTCAATGCCATAGTCATAGAGCATTTTGCATGATTAAAATCCAAGTGTAAGGAGGTGAAACACCGTGATTGACTCAAATGAATACAAGGATCAGGAAAACAAAGAATCTGACACTGCTCTTGTTCCTTCTGAACTACATATTCTTGTAACTGACGCAGATACGAACGGATATGAAATATCAAAAATGAGTGATTTCATGGGCTTATATGCTCAACAGTTAACACGATCTTTGGCAGATAGTCCGTTTGTTGAAGTGGTTTCAAATATTCCTGTTGCAGACCTTGGAATAATAAATGATGTTGTTCAACATGCAGCTGTTGTTGCCAGAGGAAACATCACCCTTGTTCCTGATTTTGATAGCCTGCCAGCAGGGATAAAAGAAAAGCTCAAACAGGGTCTATACTCTATAGGAGACTCAAAACAAGTGGATGGTAACCTTCGTGCGGTAATCGTTGATGAAAATGGGGTTCGTGTCAAAGATATTACACTTAAAAAAGTGATTAATAATCCCGGAACTCTCGAAACCACTCGAAGCATTGCTAATCAAATGCAAATGAAACAAATTCAAGACACGCTAAAAGGCATCCAAGAAATGCAGAGGTATCAGTTAGATCGAGATAGAGACGGAGATATTCTCACGCCATTCTTTGATGCTCGTGACTACATTTTACGAGCGCAGAACGCAACTTCTATTGAATCGAGGAACCAGTCCCTTGAAAAGGCATCTGACCGGATGACAAAAGCGTTAAATAGCGTATATGCGGAAATGCGAACTGCTTCATTACATCTTGCGAAGAACACAAAATGGTCGTTGTTCCACAAACAAGCTTCTATAGATAAATTTCTTTCAATTTTATCGGATGATTTGCTGTGGGCAACAAAGTTTTCTGGCGTACAAATGCAGGTGTTTGAGGCACTCGGTCGTCGGGAGGACTCAAAGCTCGTATTGGATCGTTATCAAACCGTAATGCACAATTTTATCACGCAGGAAATAGACGGAAGAGGTATGTCTGCTATAGAGCTGATGCACGATAACTATCACTATAGCAAAAAAAACATAGATTGTTGGTATACCTTTTCAAAAGAACTCGAACCTGCATTAGAAAGCACAAGACTCGCAATCGAAAACAAAGTTTACATAGTTTCAGTGGAGGATGTAGATGATGAGCAAGAATAACAATGAAGAGAGAAAATGCAAAATATGTGGAAAAACCATAGTAGATAAAAACAAGACAGGTATTTGTTCTGCATGTAAAAAGAAAGCCGGAGATACGGCGGGCGTTGCTGTAATGGGAGTTCTCGCATTAATAGGCGGAGCAATATGGAAGGCTTTTACAAAAAAGGATTAGAGTTTGAAACCTTTTAATTATTCCACACTTTTTAATTATTCCTCTGACGGCCGTTTTTGAAGGGTAAGTTCCAGAAGCCACAGAATCGGCCAGCAACAATCGAATAAGCAGAAAAAGGGCTTACGAAGCTCTGCTGTAAAACACAGCGGAACCTCGAAAGCCCTTTATTTCAAGCCTTTTTCACCACTTGTGCGCCGGAGAAGGCTTTTTCTGTTTGTATCAAAGACAGCGCTTTTGTAGACCCTCCATGCGAGTATGGACCAAACAAACGATTTTCATTTAAGAAAGGTGGAAAAATAATGTTGCCGTTTGAACGATGCAAGAGATTGAAACATAAATCTAAAGGCATATTTTCGGAAACACCGCAAAAAGGAATCAAAGGCAGGCATGGTCATACCTTGACCATGCCTGCCTTTTTGAAAAAGAAGGGGCACTTGACGCCGGGAAAGAATGCGAGTATACTCTAAATAAGACAATAATTGCACAAAATCATCAAAATCGGAAGTTTAGTTAAAAAATCAAAAGACAAGGAGAAAGGTGCTGTGAAAAAACGAGGGAGATGGGTTGCGGCAATCGGAATGATGACGGCGGTGCTTTTGACGGTTTTATCGTCTTGCACCCCGGCAGGGGTGTTTGTCCTGGGAGGCCTGTTCGGTGCCGAAAAACGGTTAAAAGAAGCGGAAACGGAACAGATTTATTCGAAGAAAGAGGAAACGCAAGACCACGCAATTCCGAATGATTCTGTGGAACCGGTGGCGCTCGGAGATTATGTGCTCGAAATCAAAGAATGTAAAATATTGAAAAGAGACGAAAAGCGGTATGCGCTTGTCACGATGCTTTTTCAAAACAATTCCGAGGAGGAGACATCGTTTTCGATGGCATTGGAAGTGAATGCCTATCAAAACGGGATAGAGGCGGACAGAGCCTATTTATATCGGGAAAAGGGCTTTGATTTTTCCAAAGAATATAAAGATATTTTGCCCGGGGCAAAGATTGAAGTGCAGAAGGCGTGGGAGCTGACGGAAAACGGCGGCGTTCTGACGCTTACCGTTAAGGAATATTTTGATTATGGCGCAAGTCCGTATACGATTCGGTTCAATCTTCCGGAATGAGAAAAAGCTAAGGCGAAAAACGAAAAAAGGGGCAGCCGCGCGGGCGGCTGCCCCTTTGCGATCAGATGCCTTTGCAGCCGATCACGGAGGTATCGATGGGAGAGAACTCGGGAAGCGTGCGGCGCACATAGGCAAGGCCTTCTTCCGTGAGGGTATAGTCGGGCGCGTCCGCCTTGAACAGGGAGGCGCCTCTTTCATCGGTCGGGGCAACGAGATTTAAGTTTTGCTCGGTGCCGCGGGCGCCGTGCCCCCAGGTGACGCGGTTCGGGGCGAGGTATTCGTCCCGCATGCCGACGGTGACATTGTTTTCATAGACCCAGGAGGATGCATAATGGATCTTATCATCATACAGCAGGTCCTCCACCAGGTGCAGAAGCGGCGGGCGGACTTCTTTGGGATCCTTCGGGATGCCGCGATAGGTGCGCAGCACGATGCGGTAGACATCCTCGATATATTCCTTCAGGGAGGAATGGACGATATTGCCTTTGGCGTCGCGGTGATCCCAAATTTCCTCATAGATCGCCATGCGCACCTGCGCCTGCGGCTCGATGGGATCGTCGCCCTGATAGTCGTCAAAGATTTTGCGGAAAGCATCGCGATGGGCGTCGTTGCAGAAGTCCCACATTCTTTCCCATTGCGTGCCGCGGTAATGCCGGCGCCAGGTCTCTGTGAAGAAGCCGCGCTTTTCCAGCACATCGCGCCAATGATAGTTTTCCCAGGCGGCGATTGCCTCGCTGTCGTTGACAAAGGTAATCCAAAGCGGGAAAGCGTAGCAGTTCATGTTGAGCATGGGCTTTTCGTTGTCGTGGCACACGAAAATGTTGTTGTGCACGCTGATGAAGCTGCCGTAGGTATGGCCGATCATGTAAAAACCGTCTTCCGGCACATTCAGCGGCTGCGCGCTCATGGCGCAATGATCGAAGATATTGTTATAGATTTCGGGGCCGACGGAGAAATCGTCGATATAAATGGCATGAATGCCGAACTGCGCCCAGCGGTTGCCGATGTTGTGGAAATAGTTGTTGCGAATGACGGTGCCCATGATGGCGGGGGTGCGGCACCAGGAGATCGCGCCGCAGTCGTCGGAATCAAGGCAGGCGTTATAAATATCGTTGTTTTCAATCAAAAGATCATTGCCGTTGGACGGGGCGATGAGCGACATGGCGCTGTTATACAGCGAGCAGCCGCGGATGGTAACGCCGCAGCAATCCAGGGTGCCGACGGTGGTCGTCTGGCATTTTTTCACCACGGAAACGTCGTGAATGCGGCAGTTCTCAATCAGGATATTTCCGTTTGTCAGAGTTTTGCAATCGCCGCAGCGCTCAATATTGATGCCGTCGCGGCCGTTATCATGAATATGCAGAGAGCGCAGGATGATATCGTGCGCATCATTGATCAGCGCGGAGCAATGGGAGAAATGCGCCCATTCGCCGCCCTGCGCCGTGATGTGGGCGCCGTTTTCGAAATGCACGCCTGCTTCGCATCCGGCGATAAAATCAAGGTTTTCAAAGCGCAGATAAGAGGCGCCGTCGGTATGCAGCATGGGGGTGCGCATGGAGGAGATCATGATTTCGCTGTCTGCGGTGAAATCGTCTTCGGGATAGAAATAGATTTTCTTTTCCTCGAAATCGAAATAGCATTCGCCCGCCTGATCCAGCTCCTCGGGCAAATTGCAGAAGAAGAACGGCTTTTTGCCCGCCTCGCGGCTCCAGGAATAGCTGCCTGTGCCGCCCTTGACAAGCAGGGTGCCGTTTTCAAAATCGATATCGTCCACACGGTAGGAGCAATCATACCAATCCGCAAAGAAATGCCCCCAGATGAACAGGCGCGTTAGCACCTTTTTCGACCAGGACCGCACATGCTGCGCCGTTTCCTCATCAAAGCTGAGGCGAAAATCCGCAGAGCGCGCCTCGGCGCCCAGATGCACCATATCGGTGGCGCTTGCATAGCTGCCGCAGCGCCAGGAATAGCCCAGGCTCTTATCGCGGTTGGGATAGCGCGCGGGCTCATAGCGCCGCCCGTCGATGAAAAGGAAGGAATCCTGCGAGGAGGGGAACAAAAACATATTGTCCTTCTCGGAAAAGGCAAAGGCATATTCCTGCTCGCAGCACGGGGTGAGAGAGGCCATGAAGGCGCCTGCATCCAGCATGCGGATCTGCTGCCGCGCCTCTTTGGGCAGGCGGTCAAACATCTCTCCTGCGGGAACGGAGACGGCATCTGCGCCGCGCATGGTATAGCCGCCGATGAAGCGGGGGTGCTCGCCGGGGTACGCCGCATAGCGCACGGGGGCTTGCGCGCTGCCGCTGTCGCGGCTGTCAAACAGGACGCTTTCCTGCATACAATAATTGCCGCTGCGGAACAATACGCACACGGGGGCATCGGTGCCCTGCTCTTTGTGAATGCGGCGAACGGCATCGCGCGCGCCCCGAAGCGTTGCAAGCGGAGCGCTTTCTGTTCCGGGGGCGGTGTCGTCACCCCAGGGGGCAACATATCGTTTGATTTCTTCCATGAAACGAGGTATCCTTTCTTTGACATCAAGTTGCATTGCAAACAGTTTAGCATACCGGGGGGAAAAAAGCAATGGAAATGCGCGAAAAAAATGACGGAACCGGCGCAAAAAAGCCGCGGAGTTTTACCGATGCGAAAAAAAGCCTCTTGACAGATGCGCGCTGCTCTGCTATACTGTTTTTGTCTCATATGATACAGTTTTTGAAAAACGGAGGAGCCCATGACAGAGCAACAGCTTTCCGCGGCACGCAAAGCCCTATGCGGCTGCCCGCTGTTTGAAGCGCTCGGCGCGCAGGAAAAGGAAGCGCTGCTTTTGCGCGAGGACACGGCGCTTTGCAGCTATGTGCGCGGGGAATCGATTTTCAGCGCGGGGCAGACGGAAAAAAGCTGCCTGTATCTGCTTTTGCAGGGGAGGGTGCAGATTTTCCGGCAAAAGGCGGAGCAGAGCGTGCTGCTCAATGAGCTTAGCGCGGGGGCGGTGTTCGGCGCGGCATCGCTGTTTTGCGAGGCGCATCCGTATCCCACCGGCGTGGTTGCGCGGCAGGAAACGACGCTTTTGTGCATCTGCGGTGCGGCGATCGAGGCGCTTGTGCGGGAAAACGGCGCATTTGCGCTTTCCTATGTTCGCTTTCTTTCGGGGCGCGTCCGTTTTTTGAATGACCGCATTGCCGCCTTTACGGCAGGCAGCGCGGCGCAGCGGCTGGGCGCCTATCTCTGCATGCTGCTCCCGGACGGCACAAAAAGCGCATCGCTTTCCTGCAGCCGCCTTGCAAAGCAACTGGATATGGGGCGTGCTTCTCTGTATCGGGCGCTGGATAGCCTTGCGGCATGCGGCGCCATTGAGCGAAACGGAAAACAGATTCGCCTTTTGGATCCTGCAAAATGCATGGATCCGCCGCGGGAGGCGGAATCACAGAAAAAAACCGCGAAAGAAACAAAAAGAGAGGGATGAGCAATATGAAACAACTGAGTCTGCGGCTGTTTGCCGCGCTTTTGGCACTGATGCTGTGCGCCGCTTTTGCAGTGGGCTGCGCAAAGACAAACGGCGAAGGTGATGCAACGACGCCCGCTGCCGATGGAACGAGTGAGGAGAGCACGACGGTGCAGCCCGCCGCGCCGACGACCGTGCGCGTTGCGACGCTTAAGGGCCCAACGGGCATGGGCATGGCAAAGCTGATGGATGATGCAAAGCAGGAGGGAACCTTAAAGAATACCTATGAGTTCACCGTTGCTTCCGCTCCCACGGAGCTGACGGCAAGCATCATCAAGGGTGATTTTGATATTGCCGCATTGCCGACGAATCTTGCCGCAACGCTGTACCAAAAAACCGGGGGCGCGATCAAGGTCGCGGCGGTCAACACACTGGGTGTTTTATATGTGTTGGAAAACGGGGAAACGGTGCAGTCGATTGCGGATCTGCGCGGAAAAACGCTGTATGCAACCGGGCAGGGCTCAACCCCCGAGTATATTTTGCGCTATGTTTTGGAGAAAAACGGGATTGACCCGGAAAAGGATCTTACAATCGAATATATGACCGAGCACAGCGAGCTTGCAACCGCAATGGCAGCCGGCACGGTAAGCCTTGGGGTATTGCCCGAGCCGAATGTGACCACAGCAATGGTGCAGAATGCCGATCTGCGCGTGGCGCTTAATCTGACAAAGGAATGGGAGGCAGCCGCCCCCGGAACAACCGTGATGCAGGGCTGCATCGTCGTCAGCACAAAATTTGCCGAGGAACAGCCGCAGGCGCTTGCGGAATTTTTGCAGGCATATAAGGCATCGGTTTCCTATATCAATGAAAATCCGGACGAGGGTTCCGCGCTGATTGAGGCGGCGGGCATCATTCCCAAAGCAGCCATCGCAAAGAAAGCGCTGAAAAACTGCAATATCACTTATATTGACGGCGAGGAAATGCAGCAGAAGCTTGCGGCATTTCTGCAGGTTCTGTATGATGCCTCCGCCGCATCCGTAGGCGGGAAACTGCCGGACGACGGCTTTTATCTCGGGGCTTTGGCAGAAAAATGAAAAAACGCGGAACGCATTCCGCAAAAACACGGCGGCTGTGGGCTGTTTTGGGGGTATTTTTTTGGATCGCGCTTTGGTGCATAGCCGCCCGCTTTGTCGGAAAAGAGGTGCTGCTGCCCTCGCCCGCGCGTGTTGCTGTGCGTTTGGCGGAGCTGTGCCGCACGGCAGCATTTTATCAAAGCGTATTCAATTCGCTCTGGCGCATTCTGCTCGGTTTTGCCGCAGGGGCGTTCACGGCATTTTGCATGGCGCTGCTGGCAGCGCGCTTTGCTCCGCTGCGCGGTATCATAGCGCCGATGATGACGGTGATCCGCGCAACGCCTGTCGCTTCGTTTATCATCCTGGCGCTTGTGTTTTTGGGCAAAGAGCTTGTGCCGGGGCTGATCTGTTTTCTCATGGTTCTGCCGGTGGTCTACGGGGCGGTCGGCGCGGGGCTGGAGAGCCGCGATGCGCAGCTTTGTGAGATGCTGAAGGTTTTTGCGGTGCAGCCACTTGCAAGGCTGCGCTATTATGAGCTGCCGCGCCTTATGCACTTTTTCGGCGCGGGCTGCCGCACGGCGCTGGGGCTTGCCTGGAAAGCGGGCGTGGCGGCGGAGGTGCTCTGCACCCCGGCGCGCACGATCGGGAAAAATCTGTATGACGCGAAAATTTATATCGAGACGGTGGATGTTTTTGCCTGGACCGCTGTGATCGTGCTGCTCTCGCTTTGCTTTGAAGCGCTGCTGCGCCTGGCATTTGATAAAATGGCGGGAGGAGGAAAAACAAATGAACACACCGATTGAGCTGTGCCGCCTTTCCAAGGCATACGGAGAGAAGGTTTTGTTTTCCGAGCTCTCATTTTCTTTCCCGCCAAACGGGCTCGTCGCGCTTTGCGGGCCCTCCGGCAGCGGGAAAACAACGCTTTTGCGCATTCTTGCGGGACTGGAACAGGCAGATGGCGGGCAGGTGCTCGGCATGGAGGAAAAAAGTGTTTCCATGGCATTTCAGCAGCCGCGCCTTTTGCCGCGGCAGACGGCGCTTTCGAATTTGCTTGCGGTTTTGCAGGGGAAGGAACAGCCACCTGCCGCCCAGCGGCACGCGCGGGAGACGCTGGCGCGGTTTTATGCCGCGGAGCTTGCCCAAAAACGAACCGAACAGCTCTCGGGCGGGGAGCAGCAGCGCGTCTCTCTTGCGCGCGCATTCGCCGTCAAAAGCGATGTCGTGCTGCTGGATGAGCCGACGGCGAGCATGGATGCCACCCTTTCGGAGCGGGTGACGGAACAGATCTGTGCCTTTGCAAAGCAGCGCCTTGTGATCCTTGCAAGCCATTCGGCGGAGCAGCTTGCCGCGGCGGATGCCAAAATAGTGCTTGGCGAATAAAAATTTTCTTCCTTAATTTGTATAAGAAAAGTCGATGATATAAGAAAAATCGGGACGCACGGCGCGTCCCGATTTTGTTATTGGTGGTTTCATTTTTGCTTCCGTTTGTTTTTCAGCTTTTGCCGCAGGGAATCAAACAGCGTTGTATCGTCTTCTGGGTCTTTCGGCTCCGGATTTTTGTACAGATGAATGACGCCGGCTTCGTTCAGATTCTGAATGAGCGCCAGGGAGACGGGCAGCAGCAAAATGCCGATGCCGCCGAAGATGAAATTGCCGAGCAGCATGGAAAACAGCGTCAGCAGCGGATGCATCCCGACCTGATTGCCGACGATTTTCGGCTCAATGATATATCGAATCACGCTGATAACAGCCCAAAGCACGAGCAGACCTGCGCCCGTTGCGGTT
>ERZ1026844.2137-NODE-2137-length-10872-cov-13.464824_pt1 | contig 10872 bp, 10 predicted proteins | sample MGYA00380152_ERZ1026844 | MGnify/ENA primary metagenome ERZ1026844 (study PRJEB33269, sample SAMEA4719788) | human gut metagenome | biome: human-associated habitat; feature: organic feature; material: feces | place: Cameroon | collected 2013-10 ... | reverse complement strand
GGGTTCTCATCCCTGCAACTGGGGTTCGAATCCCCATGGGGATGCCATTTTTTTGCCTTGATCATAAACAGGTTACTATAAAAATGAGCGTGATACTCAATTAAGCCGAAGCAGTCTATTCAAGGCAGAATTGTATGTAATATTGTATGTAATGATCTGAAAAATAAAGAGAGCTTGAATCGAAAATGGTTCAAGCTCCTTTTTTATTCCTGCGGATCAGTCGGCCCACGTCCAGCCCTGCCAACTTTCCACGTGTTTTACCACACCAGGACGGAGCAGGCGAAGCATGGTTGCTGCGTAGGGATTATGGTTCGACAGGATTCTCAAATGCTCAGGGATGAACAGTTCAGGGTGAGACAGTACGAAATGATTCATATTCCGGAAAACAAAGAGTTCCCCGGCAGGTGAGCACAAGCGCCACTCTTTCGCATGTGTGTTTTCAGGCCCTTTCCGGCACTTCTCCGACGCGCGGGCGGCGGCCATCATGGCCTCGGTACATTTCCGCTGCACTTTGTTCCGCAGACGAGCGGAAACGCATTCTTTGCGCCCGCACGTCGGATGATGGCGGCGGCAGGGCCGTCCGCAGATTTCGCAGGTCCCCGGCGGCAGCGGCTTGAAGTGCGCGCGCCAATAGTTCACCATGCACTCCTTGCTACAATATTTTCTTTGGTGTGCTGGAGTGAAACGAATCTCTTTCCTGCACCAGAGACAGGGAATTTTTACCGCCCGTGTTCGATGTTTCCGGGGCTTTTGCGGACGGCTCCGGGCCAGCCGGGAGAGAAGTTCATCCCGGCAGACATCGGAACAGGTTTTCCGCTCCGGCAGCGCTGGGGCACCACAGATGACGCACTCCCGCGCTTCGACAATCTTTTTAGGGCGGCTCATCGGCCCAATTCTCCGATTTTCCAACCCTCCGCCATGCTGCGGAGAGTTTCCGCGAGCTTGTTCTTGCGGTTTTCGCAGCGAACCTCAATAAAGCCGGTGCGGTAGCTCAACTCGATTTCTCCGCAGCGGAAACGGTATTTCTCCGGTTCGTGGATCAACTCGACCGGCTGTTTGTCCTCTGTGGACGCGATCCGGACCATTTTCACGATGTCGCGCTCGATTTTCATCGCCCCGGCAAGGTCATTTTCCAGCTTCAGCAGTCGGGCTGTCGAAAGCCGCGCATCCGAAACCGGTATTTCTCCTGTCCGGTACTTCTTCAAAGTGATTTCCGAAATTGCCAGCTTTTCCGCAAACGCCGCATTCGTCAGCGCAAGGGCCGCTTGGATCCGTTTCAGTTCTTCGTTTTTCATTTCAATCCTCGCTTTCTTCATCTTCGATTTCAGTGATTTCGATATCTTTCGCGTCGAATACGACGACCTCAACGTAATTCGTCAATCCCACCGAGGCAAGCCGGTTCAGCACCCGCACACCATCAAAACCTGCGGCCTTCAGATACTTTTCCAGTCCGAAACCTTCGCCGCATCCGGCCTTGAAGAACGAGCCATTGTATTCGATACATTCGAGCATCTTTTTCTTCACCTCTTCCGGGGCCGGGAAGTTTGCGATTGCGCTTTCCTCGTCTTCAAGGTCAAGATCGTAGAGGTTGCCGGTAACGTTGCAGGTCAGCAGGTAGCGGGATTCAAGCTGCCGCTGGATGTCCCAAGCGTGCTGAAGTTCATCCACGAAGTAGAAGCCTTCACCGAAATAACCCTCATCCCGGCTGTTGAGAAACCGGTTGTCGAACTTCTCGAACTTGCTGTTGGTCGCGTGATAAACTTCCATTTTTCAAGCCTCGTATATTTTTCTTTGTTTCTGTTATTAATATATACTCTTTATCGTATATTTCAAGCGGCAAAACAGGTAAAAATATACTTTTTAAAAAAACAAAAAATCCGGGCGGTCTTCTGGCCGTTTGCGAATATTGCGGCGAAGAAGAAGGGGGAGGATACAGGAGGGGGGTGATGATGCAAGATAGCCGGGGGAAGAATATACATTCCGGAAAGTACGCCAAAGGGGGACGGAAAGCGCAACAGGCGCGGCACAGGCCGGAACACGGGAAAAGGCACACAAGCGGACGGGAGGGAGTGGGGTTCGCGCGCGCACGTCTCCGGGCCATTTTCCGCAGAAGTGAAAATTTTTTGGACAGGCGGCGACACTTCGCTTGACAATCGCGGCACATTGGTTCCCAAACAGGAGGAACCATGTTTGATTCGCCGGAAAATCTGAACCTGAACCCTGACGAGCTGGCCGCATTCATACGCCGCGTCTATGACGCCAACGCCAGAGCGCGCGCCGCCGTCACCGACCGGCTGCTCAGAGCCAAGCTCGCCTTCGACGCGCAATACTCCCCCGATGAGCTGGCCTACATTCACAGTGTAGGCGGCTCCGACTCCTATTACCCCATCACCAAGATCAAATGCACAACCGGCGCGGCATGGATCAGAAAAATCCTCGGAGGTTCGGAAAAGCCCTGGGCCATTGAACCTACTCCCGATCCCGACCTCTCCGATCCCCTCGTGCAGCAGATCGTGCAGGCCACGATGGCGGAAATGCAGCGCATTACCGCGATGGGATTGCAGATGACGCCGGACGATGCCTACGAATATGCCCGCGATGTCCGTGAGCTGATGGTCCAGTACCGCAACGAACGCGCCGCCGACGCCGCCAAAGAGATGGAGCGGCTGATCGAAGATGAATTGGTGGATGGCGGATTCAAGAGCGCATTCAACGAGTTTCTCGCCGACCTGCTCCCCTATCCCGCCGCCTTCCTGCGCTGCGTGAAGCGCATCGAGCATGTTTCCATGGTCGAAAGCGCGGAAGACTCCGGCGCGGTCCGACTCGTCGAAAAGGAGGTGGAACGATACCGGTTCGAGCGGATTTCTCCGCTTCACGTATTCCCCGCCGCCGGGCAGAAGAAAGTCGACGACGGCAATCTGGTGATCGTTTCACTCTATTCGCTGAACGAGCTGGGCAAGCTGGCCGGAGTTTCCGGGTACAATGCCACCGAGATCGCGGCGGTGATCGCCGAAAACTCCTCCGCCGCCGAACCTGGCGACGAAACCGATCCGCTGGCGGCATACCCGGAAGCAAAGCTGTTCGATCAGGAGCAGTACCGGCAAAACGGCAAAATCGCCGCGCTCGAATTTTATGGCGCGGTCCCCGGAAGGCTGCTCAAAAGCTGGTGTGTACGCTCAATGTCACCTGTGCAGGCTGCGGAATTTTATCCGGATGCGCCGCAGGTCCCGTTATCTCCCGAAGAGTTTGAGCAGAAGTTGCAGCAGGCCGCCGCCGAAGGCATCGCCCAAAGCGAAGAGGACGCGGCGGCGGTCAAGGTCCGGATCGCCGGTGTAGACGGCGTGGAGGATATCGACCAGCTCGAAGATTTGAAGTTTTACGAGGTGTACGCGGTGGTCGTGCGGAATCACTGCATCTACTGCTCGCTCTCCGCCGCCAGCCGGTACATCTATTCCGCCAGCTACCGCGCCAACATCGACAGCATTTGGGGCGAAGGCATCGCGGACCTGCTGCATCATGTGCAGAGATCGGTCAACTCCCTGATGCGGTCGCGGAACAACAATCTGGCGCTGGTTGGCGCGCCTCAGGTCATCATCAATACCGACGCCGTCAGGCTCAAACCCGGAGAGCCTTTGCAGATCACCCCGTTTAAACAGTGGTTCGTCTCCGGCGCGGGATATTTGGGCGCGCAGAAGCCGTTCGAGCTGATGAAGATTCCGGATGTTTCCGATTCGCTGAGCCGGGAGCTGGAAAAGGAGCTGGTGTTCGCCGACCGGATTTCCGGGATTCCCGAATATTCGCAGGGAGTCAGCAAAGGCGCGGAAAATGGCGCAGCCGGGACCGCCTCCGGCCTCTCCATGCTGCTCGACGCCGCCAGCAACCAGATCAAAGACCCGATCAACAACATCGACGAAGGCCTTTACGAACCGCTGATCCGCGACCTCTACTACGACAAGATCAACGATCCGGAGGTGCCGAACTCCGCCAAAGGGGATTTCAAAATCCATGCGCGCGGCGCAATCGGACTGGCGTTCAAGGAACAGTCGCAGATCCGCCGCCGGGAGTTCTTCTCGCTGGTGTTGCAGTCGCCGCTCCTTCAGCAGATTTTGAAGCCGGAAGGCATTGTGGCGCTCACCCGCGAAGTGGTCCGCACCCTCGATATGCCGGTGAACGATATCGTTGCCTCTGAAACCGAATTCGCCGCCCAACAGCAGCAGCTCCAGTTGCAGCAGCAGGCCGCCGCCGCTCAGAGCGACGAGTTGCAGGCCGCGATCCAGCAGATCGACGAACAGCTTGCCGCCGGACAGATTTCCCCGCAGGAAGCCGACCGCGCCAAGCGGGCGCTGGCAGGAGAGATTCAGGCCGCACAACGGCAGCAGGGAGGCCAGCCGGTCCCCGGAGGGCCTGAAATGCAGCGTCAGGCAACCAGGGAGGATGCACGATGAATCAGGAGTTGAAGCCCGGTTATCTCGAAGCGCTGGAGGCGTTGCGAAACAATCCCTCCATGAAGATCGTACTCGAACAGTGGCGGGATGAACTTGTCCAGATGGGACTGCGCATGATGCTTGTTTCTCCCGCCGACTTTTCCCACTGGCAGGGAAGAATGGTAGCATTCAACGAAGTGATCGCGCTTCTCAGCCGACAGGGAGACGAATTGAAGAAAATCAACCCGGAGACCGGCCGCAAGGCCCCGCCCGGATTCTTTTAACACACTGCCGGACACCGCCCACCGGCGGCCCGGCGCAGGAAAGGAAGTGAACCATGTCCGCAACCGTCGTCAACAATGGAGCCGAAACCGTCAACACCGCAGGAACGGAGACGCAGAATCCGCTGGTCGAACTGTACGCCGGGTACACCCCGGAGATGCTCGCCACGCTGCCGCCCGAAACCCGCCGCGAAGTCGAAGCCGCCCGGAACGCCGCCAACCCCGCGCCCGCTCCCGTCCCCGGTCAGGAGCCGGGAACCGGAACGGAAACGCCCGATCAGGCCGTAGTCCCGGAAACGGATCAGAAGGCCCCGGAGGTTGCACCGGCCGATCCGGCTGCCCCGGCGGAAACGACCGAACAGCCCGCAGAAGTCAATTGGGAAAAGCTGCTCGCGCTGCATCAGGCGCGTTATCAGACGTTGCAGGGAAAGTACAACGCGGAAGTTCCCGAATTGAACCGGCAGCTTCAGCAGCTCCGCGAAGAGAACGCCCGGCTGAAAGCGCAATCAGGAGGAAACGGACAGCCCGCCGCCGGAAGTGAAAACGCCGGAGCCGCCGCCGGAAATCCGGCAATCGCGGAGCGCATCGCCAAGCTGGAGGCGGGCGGATTCGACCATGAAGCCGCCGTGGCGCTGGTGGAAGTGATGGGGGGAGCCGCTCCGGCCGCCGATCCCCGGCTGGATCAGGTCGCGCAGAACGTGGACCTGCTCCGGCAGCGGGACGAAGAAGAGCGGCGGAACAGGATCAACGCCGCGCTCGACGCGGAACTCGGAAAACGCGGTCTTTCCATCGCCCTGCTCGAACAGCAGGGAGGAGCCGTTGACGAGTTCATGAATCAGTTCACCCGTCTCGACCCGGTCACGCAGCAGCGGGTATCCGCCGCGCAGGACTACAGCGAGGCAAGCCGCCGCGGTGACGTGGTCCGTATGGCGGAGATTCTCAAAGTCATCTCTGACCAGATGCGCGCGGAACAGGTGTTCTATGCACCGCCGCATTCCGCCGCTGCGGCTCCGCAGCAGCCGGTTGTCCCGGCGGCTCCGGCTGCTGTCCCGCCGGTCCGGCGCGGCGCTCCGGCGCTTCCCCGCTCGGTCAACGGCGCTGCCCCGGCGCTTCCCCCGGCGCAGCGCGATCAGGCGACCATTCTGGCGGAACTCAATGCCGCCAACCGGAAATTCAACACCGGAGTCGGCGATCCCGCCGCATTGCTCCGGACTATCGAAAAATTGAACAAGGAACTGGCTTCCGCCCCGGCAACCGGCGGAGGAGGCCGATAATCTCAAAGGAGGCCTGTTATGGCTGAACTTTCCACCGCTCTGCACGGCAATTACATCCCGGAAATCTGGTCCAAGACTATGGAATCGCTGTTCTATCCGCAGCTTTTCCTCTCCTGGATCACCAACAACAAGCGCGAAGGCGAAATCAAAAACTACGGCGACACCGTGAACATCCGGTTTGAGCCGGATGTGACGATCAACGACTTCACGCCGCGCACCGACCTCACCATCGAGGAGATCACCGCGCCCGACCTTGTCCAACTGCTGATCGACAAGGGCAAGTACTATGCGATCAACGCCGATGAGGTCGAGCAGCATCAGTCCGACGTGCCCTACATCCAGCGCGCCGTCCAGCGCGCCGTGACCAAGCTCAAGGAAACCATCGAAGGCGAGTTCATCAACGCGATTTACGCCGACGCCGCCGAAGGAAATTTCGGTGCGGCCGCAGGCAAGAAATCCGGCGCGTTCAACCTCGGGAAAGTCGCAGTTTCCGAACCATCGACTGCGGCCGCCCCGGTGTCGCTGACCAAAGAAAATGTGATCGACTGGATCATCGACTGCGGAACCGTCCTCGACGAACAGAACCTCCCCAACGAAAACCGCTGGATGGTCCTGCCGTTCGCCGTGGTCAATCGGATCAAGAAGTCGGAGATCAAGGAGGTCTACATCACCGGTGACAAGCAGTCGAGCCTGCGCACCGGCAACATCGGCATGATCGACCGCTTCAACATCATCGCCACCAACCAGCTCAACAAGGTCGGCGACACGTGGCAGCCGGTGTTCGGCCACAAGGATGCGATCAGTTTCGCCACCCAGATCGTCAAGAATGAATCCAGCCCGCGCGAAAAGCGGTTCGGCAAGGTCTACAAAGGCCTGACCGTCTACGGCTGGAAAACCGTCCACCCGGAAGCCCTCGGCTACTCCGTGGTCAAGGTCGCTTAACAATCAACCCGCGCCGCCGTCCGGCCCTCCGGCTCCGGCGGCGCTTACCAAAGGAGTCCAGTACATGAACGAAGCCCGCTTTATGAAAAATACCGCCACCGGCGTGGTGATGCCTTACAATCCCGCCGTGATGAAAGTTTCACCGCATGTGGCGGAATGCACCGCCGAAGGAGTGCTGATCGGCCGCGCGCCGGTCGCCGAAAACACCATGCTCGAACGCATCACTGAATTGCAGGCCAAATTCGAGCAGGAAACCCTCCGCTCCGGCCGCTTCGAGACCGCCGCGCAGAATGCTCTCGCCGAAGTGGAGCGTCTGACCGGCGAAAACCAGGCGCTCGCCGAAGAGAACGCCGCCCTCCGCGAAAAAGTCGCCAAGCTCGAAGCCGCCGCGCCGCCGCTGTCGGAACGGCTCAATGCGATGAAAGTTGCCGAACTGCGCCAGTTGGCTGCCGAGCGCGGCATTGAGAAGCCCGACGACCTCAAGAAGGAAGAACTGATCGCCGCCATCATCGCCCAAGGGGAGAAGTAAGTCATGATCGACCGTTCGCTCGTGATCCAGTTGGCAAAGGCCCGGCTGCATGTCGCCGACCGGCTCGATCCGGTCGAGTCTGCCGACGTTCTGGCGCGGTTGCGGGAGTTTCTGGCTGACCTGAGCGAACGGAATGCCGCCGACATCACCGAAACCGTGATCCGGCGCGCCCGCGAACTGCTCGCCGACATCAGGGAACGGACCGTCGCGGATATCTCCTCCGCAGCCGTCCAACGCGCCCGGGAACTTCTGGCCGAGTTCGGCGGCGACACTACCGCGCTGGCGACGCCGGATGCGGTCAAGCGCGCTCAACTGCTGCTGGCCGACCTCTCGCACAGTGTGCCGTTTCTGGAACGGAGCATCGTGCTCGAACAGGCCCGCGAACTGCTCGCGGACAGCATTGAACCATACCGCTGGCCGGATGACCAGTTGATCCGCTTCTACGATCAGGGCTTGCTCGAAGTGGATAAGCTGCGCAACGATATCGCCGGAACTTCGGATGTCACCGGCGACTTCGCCGCCGCTCTCGGCTGTTATGTCGCAAGCCGCGCCGTCGCGCAGGACAACGACTATCAGCAGAATAACGGCGCACTCTCCGAAAAGCTGTTCAGCCGTTTTGTCGAATTGACGATGGCGGCTCCGTTTCACTGGCAGAGTTCCGACCTCGAAGAGTATGCCGGACAGGGAATCGCGGAAATCCGAAAACTGCGCAACGATATCGGAATGGAGGGAACCGTCACCGTCGAATTTACCGAGGCGCTCGGTTACTATATCGCCTCACGCGCTTTCAATCTCGACCATGACCAGAAGGCGAACAACGGCACGGTTTCCGACCGGCTGTATGCAAGGTTCAATGAACTGGTTGCCGCCGTCCCGTTCCGGGTGACCGACAATCAGTTGAAGGCGTTCGCCGCCGATGCGATCGCGGAAATCCGCAAATTGCGCAATGATATCGACGACGCGGTTCTTCCATCTGAATTTCTGGAAGCCGCCGGATATTACACCGCGTTTCTGGCGGCCAACCTCACCGGGGATCAGGTCAAAAACGGCGGAGCCGTCGCGGAACGTTTCCGGGTCCGCGCTCTGGAGGCGCTGGCGCTGGTGCCGTATCACTGGACTGATGACCGGCTTGCCGCATTCGCCGCCGACGCACTCGCGGAGATCCGCAAGGTCCGCGCGGATGCCGCCGGCTACGGAGCCGGTGCGGAGTTTCTGGAACCTGCCGGGTATTATACCGCGTACCTCGCCGCCAACCTGACCGCCGACCAGCTCAAAAACGGCGGCGCGATTGCGGAACGGTTCCGCGTCCGCTTCGCGGAAACGCTGCAACTGGTGCCGTTCCATTGGGGAGATGAACAGCTTTCCGCCTTTATTCAGGATGGAATTGCAGCCGTTCGCCCGATGCGCCCGGATATCGGCGGAACCGGAACCGTGACCGTCGATTACGCCGACGCGATCACCCGGTATGCCGCCGGGCGTGCCGTGCTGGTCAGCCGCGACCTGGCGGCGGGACAGGCGGCGCTGGCCGACAAACTCATGCAGCAGTTCCGGGAACTGGCCGCCGCCGTACCGATGCAGTACCCGGAGAACCGCTTTGAAGGGTGGTTCGACCGCGCGACGGCGACGCTGTACTCCATGCGTCCCGAACTGATGCTTGATGCCGCCGGGATGTGGGAACCGGAGCCGGAGAGGATACCGGAACGTTTCTCCGAAGCGATTGCGGATTATATCGCTTCGCTGGGATTTCTGTTTTACAACCGCGTGAACGAGGCGGCCCCGTTCCGCGAACTGGCCGCCGCCGGATTCCGGCAACTGTAGGGAGGTGTCGCGATGTATCAGATCAAAGAGCTGCTTCCGGAGCTTCTGCCGCTGCTTCCGGGATGTGAAAGCCCCGTCGCCTTGCAGGCGGTACGGGCCGCCGGGCGGGAGTTCGCCCGCGAATCGGGCGCTTATCTGGCCGCCCATCTGGAAGAGTTGTCCGAAAGTGTGGAAGCGGTCTGCGTGGCGGTGCCGGAGGATGCGGTGATTTTCCGGATCAACCGCGTTTTCTGCGGGAAGCGGATGCTGGCGCCCCGTTCCTACCGGCTTGATCCGGCCAACCATACCCGGGTGCTGCTGGATAAGCCGACCGGGCAGAAAGGTGAAGTCATCCGTGTGGAGTATTCCATGCTGCCGACTCCGCTGTGCAACGCCTACGCCGAGGAGTTTTTCAACCGGTACTGGGAGGCGGTCAAGGCAAAGGCGCTGGCGGAGCTTTTCGCCATGCCGCAGAAGCCGTGGAGCAACGGAGAGTTGTCCAGCTACCACCGGGCCGCCTATTTGCGGTTCAAAGCGGAGGCGATTGAAGAGATGGAGTCGGCGGGAAAGCCGCTCGATCAGCATTGTACGATAACAGGAGCGAGGTTTTTCTGATGATGCAGCTTAACGTGACGCCTGATTTTAAAAAGCGTTCTCTGAAATTCAAGCCGGAATTTCCGGCGGCAGCCAAACTGGAGAGCGTGGAACTGGTAATCCCGAATCCGGACGGGGAAATCAAGACCGCCGGGCTGAGCTTTATTATCTACTCCGCCCGCTGTGGCAGCCGGAAACTGGCGGTGTGCGACGCCTTCACCGGAACCGGAACGATTACCGGAACGCTCAATTTATGCACTGACAGAATGGTGGATGAATTTTATCACCTCCCGCTCGGTACGCGCCGCAGCTTTCACGCCGTATTGTGGTCCGAAGCGGATCAATGGATGATCGGCGCGGGCCGGATTTCGATTGTCAACAATCCGGGTTCCGACAGCCTGAATCCCGCGCCGCTTCCGGCGGACCGTTATCCGACCTTTGAAGAGGTCGAAGAGATGATCCGAAACAGCGGCGGGCTTGACGAACCGGTCGTGCGCCGCGTCAATGGAATCGCCCCTGACAATGCCGGAAACGTTTCGATCACGATTCCGGGCGACGTTTCTGAACTCAAAGACCGGAACGGTCTGACGCTTACCGCACTGCAAAAGAATGCGCTCGCCACGCTTTCAACGACCTATGCGGCGAAAAATCATACCCATTCAGAGTATGCGCTCAAGAGTGAACTGCCCGATGTTTCCGGATTCATCACCGCCGACAAGCTGAATCTGTATCAGTTGAAAGCGGATGCGTTCAGCGGAAAATACGCCGATCTTGCCGGGAAACCCTCCGCATTTCCTCCAGCCTCGCATACTCACGCCGTCGCGGACGTGAACGGCCTTGCCGACGAGTTGAGCCGGAAACTGACTGTTCCGGCCGGAGGGAACGCCGGGCAATTCCTGATGAAAACCGTTTCCGGCTGCGGCTGGAGCAGCATTGATCTTGCCTCCTATATCACCATCACGCAGGCCAGAAACGAATTTGCGGCGAAAACTCATGAACACAGTCAGTATGCCCTCGCTTCCGCATTGCAG
>ERZ1026844.2135-NODE-2135-length-10875-cov-3.716728_pt1 | contig 10875 bp, 11 predicted proteins | sample MGYA00380152_ERZ1026844 | MGnify/ENA primary metagenome ERZ1026844 (study PRJEB33269, sample SAMEA4719788) | human gut metagenome | biome: human-associated habitat; feature: organic feature; material: feces | place: Cameroon | collected 2013-10 ... | reverse complement strand
ATCCTTGCCCGCTGGCCTTTCGGCAGCAGCTTCAGCAGCGCAGCCGTTGCCGTATAGGTGGAATCTTGACGCACTCCACCCTCTGACAAGTTCGCATAGAACGCCATGAGGTGCGCCGGGCGTATTTGATTGACCTTCATGTGACCCAGAGCAGCGGACACACGCGGCACCAGCTTTCTGTACTCAGTGGCCGTCTTGAGCTTCAGCTGGCGGTCTGCGTACTCGGTGAACCACTTTTCTATCAGGTCATCCAGCTTCATGGACGCATCCAGCGAAATGCCATTGTGCACTTCTTGTTCAAAGGCATCCGCCTGACGTTGCAGCTCCTTTTCCAGCTTCTTCCCGGTCAAGCCCGGTGGGGGTGTATAGGTGCGGTTGACCAACACTTGACGACCTAGCCGGTCGTAACCATTGGAGACCCGGATGCAGTAGGAGCAGGTGCCGTCCTTCTTTGTGCGCTTTATGATTTTCGCCATCTGTCACCCCTCCTTTGTGGGCATGGTTTTTTGTGCATTTTGTCCCCGGCGGTGCGTTCATCTGGCCGCGATCAGGCCCACAGCAAAGGTATTCTGCACAAGCCGGGCAGCATATCAACCCGCCGGGTGGGGTTATTCCTCGCCGGTGGGCTTATCTTGAAGTTCATCTTCAATCCTACGCCGATACTTCGGAATCTCGGTAAGTTCTTGTATCCGCTTTGCCGCTTCTTCCTGTCCTTCATCGTTAAGAAAAGCAAAGTCGTTCGTAATGCTGTCGAGAAGTTCTTTCTGATGAACAAGCCACTTAGTCATCTTTTCAACGTCAGCAGGCTGCGCCGGATGATCGTATGGGTCGTCATCAAATGGGTCGGCCTGTTCTTCTTCATGTGGCCCTGACACAAGTGGTATTCCCTTTGATTCCATCCATTCAAGAATCGGCATTGCTTGCATTCCTTCGGGATATAGTTCCGGGACGCAAACCCCCAAAGCTTCCGCAATTCTTGTAACCGTTTCAAGCTTTGGAACTCGGCCCCCGGATTCATATTGACCATAAGCCTGTTGACTTATGCCCATAAGAGAAGCCACTTCCTTTTGTGTCATTCCCTTCTTTTCTCGAATCTGCTTGATTTTTTCCGCGAGTGTCACAATACCACCTCCGCCTTTACTATAACAGCTTTTTTTGCAAAACACAAGAATTTTCTTTTGCAGTCTTGTTGACAAAAGTTTTTTCTTGTAGTATATTCTTGTTAAACAAGATTTTGCTTGTTCCAAAGTTGACAGTTGAGGTGATACAAGAATGGCTAAAACCGTAACCGTAGACCGCGTGAAGGTTATTGCTGAAATGGCACGTCAAAATCTGACCGGCGAGGAACTGGCCCAGAAGGCCGGAACCGGCAACAGTGCTATCTACAAAATGCGCAAGGGGCTTCCTGTCTGGCGCACTACCGCGCAACATGTGGCAAACGCTCTTGGCGTGTCCGTGGAAAGCCTGATGGAGCAGTGAGTGAAATTCACCATTTTACTGATTCAATTTCATCATCAATTTTTGATGTGCAAAAACGCAGCATTTATCCATAAATCAGATGGGCATTCCTCTGTAAATCTATTGCAAAACAAGGTAATCCGTTGCAAAGCGTGACACTGGATATCACCAGATGACACCAGATGGATTTTGACGCAAAGGACTTCATTTCAACAATGGTTCATGGCATCAATTTTCAATCGAAATTTGGCGGTATTGCAAAGATTTTCGTTTTATGCTTTACTGCTGTTACGCCACAAAAACAACGTTTTGAGTACACCGAGGAGGTGCATAAAATGGGAGATTCAGTCCGATACCCAGTCATGAAAAGTGTAAAGGATGCAGCCGCCATCTACAACTTATCTCCGGCCTACATTCGCCGCCTTTGCCGAACCGGCAAAGTGCGTTTTGTCAATGCAGGTCACCGCTGGCTGGTCAACATGGATAGCCTTGCCCGATACTTCGAAGCGGGAGACCCCGGCTCTGTGGGGCAAGATGAAACTGTGGGCAGCATCCGCCGGGTAGCGAGGTAAAGAATGGCGAACAAGAGGATGTTTTCTATTGATGTGACCGAAACAGACACTTTTCTGGAAATGCCACTGACTGCACAGGCCCTGTATTTTCACCTTGCCATGAGAGGTGACGACGATGGTTTTGTGTCAAATCCGCGCTCTATTATGCGGGTCACCGGATGTAATGAAAACGACTTGAAAACACTTGCAGAAAGCGGGTACATCATCACGTTCCGATCTGGTGTTATCGTGATAAGTGACTGGAAGGTCAACAATTATCTTCGCGGTGATCGCTATAAACCAACCACTTTTCAAAACGAACTTTCAATGCTCACAGAAACAGCGAACAAGCGTTATATTTTAGAGAGTGACAACCAACGGTCAACCGTTGGTATACCAAACGGCAACCAAACGGCAACCCAGTATAGTATAGAAAAGAATAGAGCAGTAGTAGATACCGCCACCACTGCCGCCGATTCTCTCACAGATTCAGACCTTGCCAAAATCGTGCAGTACTTCCAAGAGGTGATAGGCACCTTCCCACGCTCAGCACTGGACAAGCTGCAACGCTGGCGTGGTATCTACTCTGTGGAGATCATCCGGGCCGCGATTGATGAAGCCGCCGAGAACAATGTGCGCAAGTGGAGATACGTTGACGGCGTTTTGAAAGGCTGGCAGGCGGACGGGGTGCGCACTCTGGGGGATGTAGAAGCCCGCCGGGAAGCCCGGAAGAAGCCCGAAGAAACACTTAAATGCGAAAGGAAACTTGCAACATGAACGCACAAAAAGTATTGATTGGTGCCCTGCTGGCGCAGCCAGACCTTGCACCGTATTCCCTGCCAGAGTTGGACGTGGAGCACTTTGCACCAGATTTGCAGCCTGTATTCGCCGCCGTATCTGGGTTCTGGAACTCAACCGGCACGTTGGATGCTGTGCAAATCTGCGCACGGTATCCCGACCGGAAAGCGGCAATCATGAGTTGCTTTGATGAATGGACAGCCGAATGCGTTCGTGCAACTCGCTCCAATGTGGAGAAATGGACGCAAATCATCTTGGAACAGGCCGCATTAACCAAATTCCAGAGTTTGGCCCTTCAGGCGGGCAGCAGCGTAACCACCTTTGCAGACCTGCCCGCCCTTTACGACCAGATGGGCGAAGCCCTGACGCTTGACCGAGAAGAACAGGACTTCAAGTCCATCGGCGAACTGGTAGATGACTATATTCGCCGTCTGGATGAAAAAGCCGAGTACATTCCAACCGGAATCCCAGTGTTGGACAAGTATCTTCACCTGTCCCCCGGCAACCTGTTTATCATCGGCGGCCGGCCGTCTGCTGGTAAAACCGCTCTTTCCCTGCAAATGGCTTGTGAACAGGCCCGGAAAAGTTACAGGGTGTGCTATTTCTCGTTGGAAACTGACCCCGCCACCCTAAACGCCCGCATTATTGCAAACCGTCTGGCGGTTCCTCTGGCCGATGTGAAAGCCAAAAAGGTTCCACAGTCCGACCTTGACGACCTCGCAGAGCTGCACAAGCTGCCGCTGTTCATCCGGTCTGCATCCGGCAAAAGCGTTGGATGGATAAAGGGGCAGGCCAAACGGATGAAAGCACAAGTTGTGTTCATCGACTATTTGCAGCTGCTGGCCGATGGCAAAGCAAGCGATCGATACCAGCAAATCACCAGCATTTCCATTGCCCTGCACGAACTGGCGCAAACAACCGGCATCCTCGTGGTAGCACTGGCCCAGCTGAACCGCAGTGCTGCACATACTTTGCCCAGTGTGGCAGACCTGAAAGAATCCGGCCAGATCGAGCAGGACGCGGACGCTATTTTGCTGCTGGCGAATGATGTGACCTCGAAGGAACGACCCGAACCGCACTACTATTGCAGTTTGGAGAAAAACAAAGAGGGCGATTTGTGGACGCTTCCCATCATGTTCGACAAGCCCCGTCAACGGTTCCTTGCTGTCACAAGCGAACTGGAAAGAAGGTGAAACCATGAAACACAACCCAAACCGACCGCGCCGCCGGGAGCCGTACCACTATGATGCAACCGGCGCACAGTATATCGCCTGTATTGAAACGGCTTTACAGCATGGGCAAAGCATCCCGCTGCATGTCTTGCAGATGATCTATCACATGCTGCTGCCGTATATGCACAGTTGAACCACCGTCCATACCCCGGCGGTGTTGATTTTGAACGTGCCCGGTAAGGGCGCAGAAAGGATAAACTATGAATACTTTCACTACTGACAATCCGGACATCATTGAAACCGTTTTGAGCGGAGAGGCGTTCAAATACATCACGGTTCCGCGTGGCAGTGACAGCGATTCAACGCATCTGGTGTTTGAGTGCTCACGACTCGCCAACAGGGATGATATTCTTGTGATCAAGCCTGATGGCTCCATGGTTGGCGTATTTGCTGAAGGTGACAAGTCTGCGCCCAGCGTTACCGCCTTGACCGCAGCCGCCCGCGAGTACATCAGCAGCATGAGCGAGGACGAACTGATTGAACACGGCCACAATGAATTCAACGGCAAAGATCAGATGCTTGCCGCCCTGCACACCATCGACCTGCTGGCCGCTCACGATAAGGAAGAAGCCCGCGCCGCCTACTTTGATTTTATGAACAACAACTTGTCCGGCATGAGTTTTGAATTTGAGGGGTGACCACATGAAAAAATTCAAGTCAAAACCGCGCGCCCCGGCTTATGTGCAGGAGGTTTACCAGCGTATCGAGGTCGAAATGTGCACAGCCCGCAATGCCGTTGTGGCTCTGGATCTGCGTATTGCGCCTATCATTGCAAAACTGTCACCGGAAGACCAGGCAGAGATAGAAGCGGCGCTGGTGGCGTACAATCAGCGGGTCTGCACCGCGATCAGCAAGGCGGGTGGACTGCTGGCGGCGCTGGATCCACGTGATGTGGAAACGCTGCCAAAGGTCTGGGAACCTCTTGACGACCCGCAAAACCCCAAAAGCACCATTGTACAACGCAGTAAATTCTGACAAAATGCCCCCTCCCGACACGCCGCCGGGAGAGGGCGTTTTTTATGTAATCAACGTCAAAATTTTTCGGCAGAATGCGTTTTTCTCGTGGAAAAAAGAGCGGAAATATGGTATAATAGAACCGTAAAGTTGTCGCATTATGATAAATTTACGATATAAAATTTTAACACGAAAGGAGGCTTTGCCTTGAATCTTTTTGCACTTTCAGTTGAACTTGGGATGGACACATCCTCGTTTGAGCAGGGCGTTGACCGCGCAAGAGCCAAAACATCAGCTTTGGCCGGTGAACTCAACCCGCGATTTTCCGGTATTGGCAAAACCCTGACAAGCGCGTTCGTCAAGTCGCAGCTGCTGGCAACGTCCATCATAGGCCTTGCAAAAAAATTTACATCTCTCGGTGAGGGCATCGTGAATCAGGGCGTTACTTTCAACAAGCAGATGGAAAAGTACACCACAGGCTTTACCAATATGCTAGGTAGCGCAGAAAAGGCACAGGCCGTTTTGAACCAGATCAAACAGGATGCAGCACGCACCCCGCTGAACGTTGATTCGTTGGTTCAGGCAAATCAGCTGCTTATCAGCGCAGGCGTGAGCGCTGGCGAGGCTCGCAGCACGATTCTGGCGTTGGGCGATGCAGTTTCTGCTACTGGCGGCGGCAGTGAGGTACTGTCCCGCATGGCTGCAAACCTGCAGCAGATCAAAAACGTGGGTAAGGCGGCTTCGATAGATATCAAGCAGTTTGCAATGGCAGGCATTGATATTTACGGCGTTTTGGCTGATTACACAGGCAAGAGCACCGCAGAAGTCCAAGGCATGACCATTACATACGACCTCTTGACAGCCGCTTTGAAAAAAGCATCTGAAGAGGGCGGGCGCTATTACAACGCCATGGAAACCAAGAGCCAGACCCTGAGCGGACGCATTGAAACGCTGAAAGACAATTGGGCGCAGCTACTCGGGACACTCACAAAGGGATTGACGGAGACAGAAGGCAAGCTTGTAACCGCAGCCGCCGGGTGGGTGCAGCGGCTTCAGGAAGGATTTGAAACGGCAGGCACAAACGGTCTGATGCAGGCCGGAGGCCACATTGTGGACGAGGTTGCGTCTGGGATTTCTGCCGGTATCCCTTCTCTTGCGGCGCGGGCAGAGGAGGCTGTGCAGAATTTTGCACTGTATCTGCAAGACAACACAGGCCGGATCGCGGACACCGGCGGGAAACTGCTGGTCAGTCTGGCAAGCGGGATCCTTGACATGGCACCCACCATCGTAAACTCTGCGGAGCAAATATTTTCGGCATTCGTGGTGGAACTCTGGAACCACGCGGACGAAATATTTACAACCGGCGCTGATCTGGTGGGCAAGATGGTCAAAGGCTTTTTAAGCCTGACAGGCAACGTGATCGAAGCCGCCGGGAATATTACCGCTGCAATCATCACAAAAATCTTCACCACAGATTGGGTGCAAGTCGGCAAAGACGTTGTTTCGTCCATTGGGCAAGGCATTCTCAATGGGATCTCGGCCTTGTCCACCCCGCTTGACCGGCTGTCCTACAAGCTGAACCATGCCTTAGGAAAAACCGGTTATGCAGAATACGACACATTCGAGGCGTGGGCGGCAGCCAATGGCAAAACGAGCGAAACAAGATACCAGCAAGGCGGCCAGAAGGATATTGCTTATTGGAAGCGGTACGGGGACAAGCTTGCCCAGCAATATGGGCTGAACGAGACAGGTACTGATACCGGAAGCGGAGAAACAGACGCAACGTCCGGCGGTTCCTCTGGTAAGAGTACCGGCACAAAATCCAAGACCGAAACCGTCATAGCGTCCGTGTCGCACACCGCCACCACCACCGCACAGAACGCGCTTGGCGCGGTGACTACCAGCGTTGAGACCCTGCAGGAGAAGGTAAAGGACGCAGCGGGCAACATCAAAAACCGCGTGACCGAGACCACCACCGAGACTGGCAAAGAGATGGTCAACGGTGTTGCTACCACCTACAAAAAGGTGACCAAGACCGTGGACGGCGTGGTGCAAAAGGAAACCAAGGTCTATGACGATATGTCCAAGACCCTGCTTGGCACCCTGACCACCATTGCGGAAAAGACCTTCAACGGCATTACCACCACCACGCAGCAGGCTGTGGAGACCTACGCGGACGGCAGCCAGCACATCAAAACCACCTCCACCGAGACCGGCGAGCGCATTGTGGACGGCGTGCGGCAGACCTACACCAAGGTCATCAGCTACATTGACGGCGTGCAGGACAAGGTAACAGAGACCGCGCAGAACATCGACAAGAGCATCAAGGCGACCCAAAAGCGCATTGATGAGAACCTGAGCAAAGCGCAGCAGCAGTTTAACAGCGGTATCTTCAAGCTTGGCAAAAACCTGTACACCGACCTCAAAAATCAGGACTGGGCGGCGCTCAGTCTGGATATCGTCAACATGATGTGGGGCGAGGTATCGCAGGAGCAGCGCGAAGCACTGTCCGACTGGGCAAACAAGGCGCTGGAAGCCATCAACGAAGCCTACTCCGGCGGCGGTCTGAGCGAGGCATTCAATGCCTTTAAGCAGATCCTGTCCAACGGCATCAAAGCAGATGCAGACGGCGTTACCACCAGCGTGGACGGGCTAAGCAAGGTATTTCAGGACTTGGGAATCAACGTTTCTGATGTCGGCAGCAAGATCACCGGAGTGCTGGACACCATTGGCTCCGGCATGGGAAGCTTTGCCCTAAACGCGGGCACGGATATTGCAAACCTTGCCGGGAGCATGGGCAGTCTTGGCACGATTGCAGAGGGCGCAGGCGGGCTGATTGCCAAAGTGGGCAGTCTTATCATGGCAAACCCGGAAGTTGCTGCCATCATCGCCATTGTAGCAGGCGTGGCGGTGCTTGGCGCTGCTCTGTTCTCCAAATTCGGCAAGAGCAGCGGCGGGCAGGCCGTCAGCCACTACGAAAGCCCCTATGCCGGGCATGACGTGTACGACAGCCTGACCGAGTTCTCCACCCGGGCAGCCATGCAGCACCGCTACATGGAAAAGACCACGGGCACGGATGCCCAGCTGGGCATCCTGCAGCAGATCCGCGATATGCTGGACGAGCACCTGCCGGACATCGGCACCGGGCAGCTTGTCATGGACGGCGAGAAGGTGGCCGACATGCTCACACCGCGCCTTGCGACCAACATGGATACCAGCATGGGCGTGTATACCCTGCGGGCAGAAAGGGGTGTCTGATACAGCCCCAAGCGGTGGTGAAGCGGTGGAAAATAGGTATTTTCGCAGTTTCGGATATTACTCAAAACTGAGTAATAGGTAGGTGGTGAATCGCCACCTGCTGCCCATGAATGTGCGGATTTGTGCGGCATAAAAAAGAGCGCGTCAATGTGCGCGTTTGTGCACACTAAGAAGGGCGAGGTGCGTAGTTCGTTCACACGGTCACGCGCGCCCGCGTATCGTGTTTATAAACTCTCATTGTGAACAAAAATGCACAAAAAAGGAAGGATGCAGAAATGGAGCAGAAACAGGCAAAGACCGACCAGCAGGCCACAAACGCAGCCCTTGCTGCTCTGGCAGCCGCCGGGAACACCTTTGCTCTGGGTCAGCTGTGGGAGGTCAATAAGGGTTTTGTACGGCGGCAGCTGTGGAAATGGTACGAGAAGAACAAGCCTGTGGCAGACAACGCAGGACTTACCTTTGAAGACCTGACACAGGAGGGATATTTTGCTGTTAGCTATGCTGCCGCGCACTACAGCGCAGAACAGGGCAGTTTCACAACGTATCTGAATTATGCGCTATTGAAGCAGATTCGCACCGCCACCTGTGGGGAGCACGCGCGAGTAGTTGCAACCGAGGACGGCAGACGTGTTGCCGTGTCTGCTAATCCTCTGAACGAATGCGACAGCCTTGACGTTCGTTTTGACGAATCAGACGAGGGCAGCAGCACAAAAGGGGAGACCATCGAAGACCCGGCGGCTACACAGGCGTTTCAGCAGGCAGAGGATGGTGTTTACACTGAGGAGCTGCACACAGCCCTTGAAACAGCCATGAGCCAGCATTTGACCGAGCGTGAAGCGAATGTTTTGCGCCGCCGGTATTATGACGGCCTGCCCTTGCAGGCCATCGGTGAAGAACTCGGAGTGCAGCGGGAGCGGATACGGCAAATAGAGTGGAAAGCTTGCCGGAAGCTGTCCGGCCTGTCCTCTATCCAGCGCTGGCATGATGATGTAGTCACCACCAGAGCGTGGCACGGAACAGGGTGGAACGCATGGAACCGCTATGGCAGCGTGGAAGAACGCACCGCAGAATACTGGGACGAGCAGTTGACGAAAAGCGAGGAGCGTATGCGTGAACTGGTCGAACTGTACGGAATCTCTGCCATCGTCTGATCTGCACCCCGCCGGCGCGCTGGACAGTGTCGAACAGGTGGAAAACAGGTGGAAGTGCAGTGTTTCCATGCAAACTGTGAAGCCGTGGTAAAGCGGTGGTAAAGTGCCACCCGCTCCCGCGCATATCGTGTCTGCAAAATTTTCCGGATTTTCCGGCAGCTATAAAAAAGAAGCGCCAAACCACAGCAAGCAGTGCGCCGTGGTACCACCATAGGCGCTGCAAGCAGTGTCTTTGTATGTACAAAGCCCCTTGCCTTGCAAGGACTTGTTGGGCAGCATCCCAAACCCTTTGAACGTGCAGTACCCGCCGGGCGCAGCACTTCAGCTACACGATTCTGCTGCCTTCAACAAAATCGCTGCATGACAAAGCCCCCAGACCGCGACAGCGCGCGTCTGAGGGCTTTTCTTGTTGCGTATTGGTAAATTCCTTGCGGCGGCTCTATCCGCGCTCTGGCAGCCCCGGCGGGCTGTTTAGTGTAGTCGGTCGATTATACAATTTGTCCATAGGCATTCCTTCCTGACATCACAAGCCCAGCAGCTGGGCTTTCTTGGCGTTGTACTCTTCTTCCGTAATGGCTCCCATATCCAGCAGTTGCTTAAACTTCAAAAGTTCATCAGCTGCGCTGGACGCAGCCGAGGTGGCGACCTGCGGTCTCTCAGCGCCAGCTTTACAGCTTCTGAGAAAATCAGTTGTGCCGCCGGGATAAACCGTTGTCGGCAAGTTGCTTTCCCCAAGAGGAAGGACGAAGCGAATAGAGATGTTTTCTTTGCTGTAGGCTTTGTGGGTTTCAGTTTTTGCGGTAGCAGCACCTACAATCGCGCCCACAGAACCGGCAACGGCTGCACCGATCACAGCCCGGCCAATGCCGCCTTTGGTCTCTGTCACCGTTAGATCGTCCGGCGCGTCAGATTCGTAACCGGCAACTTCATCAAAGCTGTAGATCATGCGAGGACCTTTATCACCGCCGCGGTGCCCAAAGCAAAACAGCCGGTTGGTTTTGTCAATGGATACAAAGAGCGCATCACCATCATAGATGGAATCGGTTTCTTTGAACACCTTCCGACGCTGTTCCAGTGCAGCCCAGTAGTCTGCAAGGGCAGCTGTCGGTTGCTTTGCAGCCCGGAATCCCAGTTTTGAAAAGAAGAAACTGCTACATCCGGCGCAGATCAGGCCATCAGCACTTTTCTCGCGGTTCAGCAGACCCAGCTTGCCACCGCAGACAGGACAGGTATTTGCCATGATTACACCTCACTCTTTTCTACTTCCCCGGCGGTGTCCTCTGTGGGCATATCCGATTCAAGCCGCTGCCGAATCGCTTCCACAATATAGGCGTTCAGGCTTTCGCCATTGGCATCTGCCGCCGCCTGAACTTCATCCTTTGTGGGGCTGGTTTCTTTTTTCAGTACGAGGTTCACTCGATCGTATGCCTTTGCGTTCCATTTATTGTTTGCCTTTGTTCTGGCTGTTCCCAT
>ERZ1026844.2133-NODE-2133-length-10875-cov-5.468946_pt1 | contig 10875 bp, 14 predicted proteins | sample MGYA00380152_ERZ1026844 | MGnify/ENA primary metagenome ERZ1026844 (study PRJEB33269, sample SAMEA4719788) | human gut metagenome | biome: human-associated habitat; feature: organic feature; material: feces | place: Cameroon | collected 2013-10 ... | reverse complement strand
AACGATATAATGAAAGTATAATATAATAAAACCTATATTATGCAGGTAACATATGTCATGTGAAATGGTCAGTTCCAGAAAAATAGATTATTATGTAAATGATCCCTATGTAACAATAATAGATATAAGAGAAGAAGACAAATTTTTACATTCCAGAGTAAAAGGCGCTATACATTATGAATATAATAAGCTGATGGCAGATATAAATAATATATTCAGATACGGAAAAGTTTCATATGAATTCAGACGATTATTCAGCAATAAAGAAAGAATATATATTTTTTATTGCGAAAAAGGAGCTTCAAGTCTCATGGTATGTGAGAAAATGTCAAGATTGGGATATCGATGTAAGACAGTGGTTGGGGGATTTGAGGCATATAAGGGAAAATGTGTAATCAATTAACGGATTGACACTCATTTGCATAGGCATTAATATATATATAAATGTACTTTTGGAGGATATATGAATACATACGAATTAATTGCTCCCTGCCATTTTGGCCTGGAATCAGTATTAAAAAGAGAAATATATGATCTTGGATATGATATATCATCAGTAGAAGATGGAAAGGTCACTTTTGTGGGCGATTCTGAGGCCATATGCCGCGCTAATATCAATTTAAGAACAACAGAGCGTATTTTGATTAAAGTGGGTCAATTTAAGGCTGAAACGTTTACAGAGCTATTTGATAAAACTAAAGACCTTGAATGGGAGAATTTTATACCTAAGAATGGTAAATTCTGGGTTACTAAAGCTAATTCTGTTAACAGTAAACTGTTCAGCAGCTCTGATATTCAGTCAATTGTTAAGAAAGCCATTGTAGAGAGACTTAAGGAGCATTACAGAATTGGATGGTTTGAAGAAGATGGAGATTCATATCCTATAAGAGTTACTATTATGAAGGATGTTGTTACGATTGCACTTGATACATCAGGTGATTCACTTCACAAAAGAGGATACAGACCGGCTGCAGGTAAGGCTCCTATATCAGAGACACTTGCTGCTGCTCTTATTATGCTGACTCCTTGGAGGGGTGACAGAATTCTTGTTGATCCATTTTGTGGAAGTGGCACATTTCCAATTGAAGCAGCTATGATAGCAGCTAATATTGCACCGGGAATGAATCGTAAGTTTACTGCACAGAAGTGGACTAACATAATTGACAAGCAATTGTGGTATGATGCTGTTGATGAAGCCGAGGATATGATTAATCTTGATATTGAAACTGATATCCAGGGATTTGATATCGACGCAGATGTTATCAGGAAGGCAAGAAGCAATGCGGAGAATGCCGGAGTAGAGAAGTTAATACATTTTCAGGAAAGAAGCGTGGCAGACCTAAGTCATCATAAGAAATACGGTTTTATTATAACTAATCCGCCTTATGGTGAAAGACTTGAGGACAAGGAGACACTTCCAGGAATATATTCTGCATTTGGACGACAGTTTGCTAAGTTAGATTCATGGTCAGCCTATATGATTACTTCATATGAGGATGCTGTCAAATATTTTGGCAGAAAGCCGGATAAGAACAGAAAGATATATAATGGAATGTTAAAGACATATTTTTACTCATTCCAGGGCCCAAAGCCACCTAAGAAAGAGAAGGGACAGGACAGATAATTATGACTACAATTATTTTAGCGTCTAATAATAAAGATAAGGTTAAGGAAGTTAAAGAGATTCTTAAAGGATATAACATTATCTCTCTTAAGGATGCAGGAATTAACCTTGATGTGGAGGAAAATGGCACTACATTTGAAGAAAATGCGCTGATTAAGGCGAGAGCTGTCTGTAAACTTACAGGACAGCTTACTATGGCAGATGATTCAGGACTTGAAATTGATTATCTTAATAAAGAGCCTGGTGTGTATTCTGCACGATACATGGGACATGATACTTCATATGATATTAAAAATGCTGCTCTTATTAAACGTCTGGAGGGTGTTGAAGGTCAGGACAGAAGTGGACGCTTTGTATGTGCCATAGCGGTATGTTTTCCTGATGGAAGGGAAATTGTCAAGAGAGGTACAATGGAGGGGCTTATAAGCAAGGAAATCGTCGGAGAGAACGGTTTTGGTTATGACCCTATAGTTTATCTGCCAGAATATGGTAAAACATCAGCACAGCTTGATCCTGAAGAGAAGAATAAGATAAGCCACAGAGGTAAAGCACTTGAACTTATAAAGAAAGAACTGGATGAGTGTCTCTAATTGGCTCATTCTGGAGGTTTTATGCAGAGGATAATGATTGTTAGCGATTCACACAGAAGACATGGTAATCTGGCAGAGGCGATATATAATGAGCAGCCATTTGATTTACTTATTCATCTTGGTGATATCGAAGGAGAAGAGGATATAATACAGGAACTTGCTGGGTGTGAAACAATAATGGTACCGGGCAATAATGACTTTTTTTCACCACTTCCAAGAGAACGTGAAATTGAGCTTGCCGGTAGGAAAATTTTATTAACACACGGTCATAATTATTGTGTTTCACTTGATTTACAGACTCTCAGGGAGGAGTGTATAGCAAGGGGAATTGATATAGTTATGTTTGGACATACTCACAGACCATTGATTCTGGTTGAAGATGAACTGACATTTATTAATCCTGGAAGTATCTCATATCCACGTCAGGCAGACAAAAGATGCACATATATTATGTTAGAAATTGATGATAATGGCGAAATGACGTTTGATTTGAGATACGTATAAACCCAGTAAATATGCGGGTTCACAGACTTGTGAAAAAATTTTTGAAAAAAATTAAAAAAAATTCAAAAAAAGTGTTGACAGATAGTACACCTTATAATATAATCATTCTTGCGTTGCGGAACAGAGCAAACGCAAGAAACAAAAACGGGGTGTGGCTCAGCTTGGCTAGAGCGCTTGATTTGGGATCAAGAGGTCGCAGGTTCGAATCCTGTCACCCCGACTTTACAACTTAATAATCATGCGGGTGTAGTTCAATGGTAGAACACTAGCCTTCCAAGCTAGATACGTGGGTTCGATTCCCATCACCCGCTTTGTGTGTTCGTAGCTCAGCTGGATAGAGCAACGGCCTTCTAAGCCGTGGGTCGAGGGTTCGAATCCCCCCGGGCACACTTTTTTTTATGAGTCATGGCCAGTAGCTTATGACTTTTGCATTATGGTGGGTATAGCACAGCTGGTCAGCGCGTCAGATTGTGGCTCTGAAGGTCCAGGGTTCGAATCCCTGTACCCACCCTTTTTTTATTTCTTGGGCTATCGCCAAGCGGTAAGGCACAGGGTTTTGATCCCTGCATTACGCTGGTTCGAATCCAGCTAGCCCAGCTCGGTAGACAGAATCCGAAGCTGGATGATTGAAATAGATAGCAGCTTATATTTAGTATATATTGTGGGCTCATAGCTCAGTTGGTAGAGCACTAGACTTTTAATCTAGGTGTCCCGGGTTCGAACCCCGGTGGGCTCATTACAAAGGGAATGGTTAAAAAACCATTCCCTTTTTTCTTTCCGTGCCTACTGACTAGGAGGGGAACGGGCGTCTTGTGAAGAAATTCATTCTTTATTGTTTCCATGGATTAATTATTGTGATTTTGAAAACCCGCATAAACACTGGGAATGTTTGTGGGCAAGTTGGGCACTTTTGTGGCACTTGGTGTCAGGGGGAGTAGAATGATTGATAATTGTAGTTTTAATTTGGGTGAGTTTTATGTTAAAATGAATAAAACAAATCGGAATTTACAGAACTACAAAGAAAGGATACATATTATGGAAGGAAGATTAATAGCATTTGTTATTTGGGTAATAATCGGCGTATTATTTATTGTAATGGGCATTTATGATTTTAATTCCAAGAAAGCAAAACCTTTCGGTTTTTGGGCAAATGCTGAGGTAGCGCCCATAGAAGATGTGAAAGGCTATAATCGTGCTTTGGGCATATTGTGGTGCGTGTATGGTGTTTTGTTTACGTTAATTGGATTGCCTTTATTAGATGGGCAGAATTCGGGTTTGATTATTATACCTATATTGGGTGCAATGCTTATTAGTATTGCGGCTATGGTAGCGTATGTAGTAGGTATTGAACCCAAATACCGCAAAAAGAAATAAATGGAAACTTCCAGTTTTGATTTGACTTAATTCATAACATTTATTAACTGTTATATCTTATCCTCGTGAAGTCCGCAACCCCTTGAAAATGCTAAATTTGTAGCGAGTGAGTTTGCCCTTACGCTTTCCCTTGTGTTATATCCTTTTCCCTCATGTTACGAATGCTCACAAGGGCAAAATTAAGGGAAAGAAAATCCAGTAACAAATTATAACATGAAATGAAAATGGCAGGAAGAACGGATTGAAATGCTTTCAAAACTTTTAGAAAATTAAGGAAAGGACAGATAAGATATGAGATTGATTTATGCAAGATATAATCCGCAATGTAATAGCATAGATGTAACCACGTTTGAAAATGTAGTGCTTAGAATTGATTGCAATAAGGCAGAGGAAGGATTGAGAACTACTCCCGGCTCCCAGTGTTCGTTGAATGCTTTGGCTATTGATAATCCATTAGAATATGCAAGATTATACTTGGATGGAGAAATGCAAGTATGGGTTGATGCAGAGGATCGTTTAGATACGTGGTGATTTTGCTAATATAATATCATGATAGAGGTCTAGTACTAAAAATTCCAGAAAAATATATAGAACGTACGGTTATTCCATAATAAGAGGCAGGAATCTTAAGTTTCTAGATGTTTGAATTTTGCCTTAAGGTAAATAGAGAGGACACATTGATTTTTCAGTGTATCCCCTCTATTTAAAATTATTTTTAAATAGTTCTTGCACAAAAACAAATAGCATGCTAAAATCTCTTTAAAGAAAGTTTTAAATAGGTAAAAGATATGGGAGAAACTAACATTTTTAAAGTATTGGCAGATAGCCAGCGAAGAGACATTCTTATTATGTTGAGAAATGAACGATTAAATGCCGGAGAGATTGCTGAAAAATTACAGATTACACCGGCTGCTCTTTCTTATCATTTAAAATTACTTAAAAACGCAGACTTGATATCTGAATATAAAGAGAAAAACTTTGTTTATTATGAAATCAACACTACGGTTTTCGATGAATTAATTATATGGGTTAACCAGTTTGGAGGAAAAAAAGTATGAAAAAAATAATGTGGATAGTAGCAATGATACCAGTTGTAGTTACAAGTGTTGTACTACAGTTTATGCCTGATATTATACCTATGCATCATGACTTGGAGGGAAACACTGACAGATGGGGAAGTAAAACAGAAAGCTTTATTTTTCCGGTAATTATTTTGTTTATTACACTGTTTTGGCACTTGCTAATCTATGTGTTTGAGAAAAAATCAAAAAATGCAAATACAGAAAAGGAACAGATGGAAGCAAAATCTTCTGCAAAGGTATTATGTGTTGTAGGAATTTCGCAAGCAATCATGTTCGGGATTATGCATTATTTTATTCTTTATTCTTCTTGGATACAGGCAAATGCAGGTGGTGAACATGCGGTTATTGACATTGCAAAAGTTTCATGTATTTTGTGTGGTATTATATTTATTGTATTAGGAAATTTTATGACAAAGGCAAAACGAAATGCAGTAGTGGGAGTTCGAACCGTTTGGAGTATGCACAATGATAATACATGGAGAAAGAGTAACCGCTTTGGTGCAATATGTATTATTATTACGGGGTTATTGACTATCATTACAACCGTATTTACAAGTGGGATGACTGGCACAATCTTTATGTTGATTTATTTATTATTAGCAACAATTGTAACTGTGGTATACTCAAAAAAGATATATGATAAGGAAATAAAAAAATAATTTGTATCTTTATGCGAGAGGGTGAAATTCCAGTCTTTTACAGAGAGATAACAAACGAAGGGAGGCAATTGCCTCCCTTCGTTTGTTATCTACTCCTTCCACGGTTTGGTGGAGAATATGGTCTTGTTAACTCTCGCTCCTTTATGTCCTGTTTCTTAGATATAAGCCTATCGTGTAGAGACTGTGGCTTTTCTCCATACCGTTGTTTCCAATTCTTAAGGCTGTCCTGATAATCCCCATAAGCTGTCTCTGACTTATGAAATGCTTTGTAGAAGGCTTCCGCATTCTGATACCCGTATTCCTTTACGATATGGGATAATCGGGCTTTCATTCGGGAAATACGTTCCTCCAATCCGGCTATCTCTGTTGAAAGTTCGGAACGCCTTTTTGCTTTGAAGATACCTTTGCTGTCGGACAGTTCAATTTCAAGGTCACTTCGCTGTTTCTCGAGTGCAAAAATTGCTTTATTCTGTTCTTGCAGCTTTTGATAAATTTCGCATAAGTGCTTGTAAGAAACTGCTTCCGGTGATGGCTGTGGTCTTGGCGGTATGGCAGGCTTTGGTGTATCTGTCTGCTTTCTGCTTTCTTCTGGTACAGCTTTCTGCTCTTTGAAATCTGTGTTCTCCGGTCTTGCTTCAAGCTCTTTGGAAATTACTTTATCTGCAAGCTCCAGAGTTTTGAGAAATACTTTGGAGATTAACAGTTCTAATACTGCAATGGCAGTACCGATAATGGAAGATAACAGATTCGGTCTGTTTCCGTAAAGCCATACGGATTCCACAATCTTGTCCGTTATCCGTTCCTTTTTTATCTGCATGATTTCTGACTTGGAAACACCCGTTACAATCGCTCTGTCAACAGTCTGATTCCACAAGGTGCGTTTACTGTTGTCTGCCTCAATCTCGGTGGCTTTCGGATTGTTCTTACCAATCTTTTTGGTGGCAAGATACATACCGCCACGCTCAAAAACTTCTAACCGCTGGCTTTTATCCCACACATACTGATTGATAAGATTGGTATAATCCTGCTTGACGGTATCAAGGAAATTTTCAGCCTTGAAGTGTTTATCCTTAATGGAGAAAATCTGTCTTTCGTATACCTCACCTTTGTGAATCACCTTACACCTTTTACGGATATTTCCTTCTTCATCAAGTATCTCTTTCTTGGTGCGTACATGATTTCCCTTTTCGTCATAGAACATATTGCGGGTGGCAACCTTTTCTATGGGCTGTTCCAAGAGTGTACGCTCCGAAAAAATGAGATGGATGTGATAGTTGGTTTTCCGCTTATTGTGATGCAGGGCTGCGATACAGTCCGTTCCGTAAGTCTGTCTGAAATGGTCTGTAAATATCTGCAACAGTCTGTCTGGAGGATACTCCGTAAAAGATTCCGGCAGGGCTATGATCAATTCCCTTGCCTCAATACATTTCCCCTCCGTACCGTTTTTTTTAAATTCTGCCTGATTATATTTTGCAAGGTCAGTCCAAAAATTACGGTCTGTGGTTTCATATACCGCATACAGATTTTCCTGCTTCTTTGGGCTTGAAATATAATAAATTCTTCCCCGGACATTGTGGAGCTTCGTCATCTGAATAAATGAATTTCTTGGCATGTGCTTCCTCCTTTCCGTATCTGCCAAGTACGAAGCTGCAAGAAATGAGGATGGGAAACTTTCTAATGTGAAAGTGAGTAGGCTACATAGGTAGCCTGTCTACGAACATATCCGCCTGTCGGCGAAAAGCTCCCAGCAGGGCGAAATACACAGAGTACAAATCGTAAGATTTGTGCGAGGGGTGTATTTCGCTCTCAAACGCCGAGGGCTTGTATAAAAAAGTTTCTTCCCCACTTCTTAAATTTCCGGTTGTATCTTAGAGGAAGCACATGGTATAATCTATTTGCGTGTAGGTATATCATGGCTTCGGTCAGATACATACCTTAGGGATGGTCTTAGGACTGTCCCTATTTAATTTGTCACATTTCTTGTGACAGCTCTGACATTTCCTTTGTCCCTTAAGTCCCTGCCTTCATTGGCGGTCATGAACTTTTCAAGCATATCCGTTTTGATAAGGACTTTCCGTCCTACCTTCAATACCGGAAGCTTTTTCCATTCTACCAGTTTCCGCAGGGTATTTCTGCCGATACCCGTATAGTCGGCAGCTTCCTCAATGGACAGTGCAATCTTCACTTCTGTCATTAAAACACCTCCTCTTGAATTGCATAATGCAATTTTGTAACTATGCCTACTATATAACTTTTATATCTTCTTGTCAAGCGTTACGAAATTTTAAAAGTAATTATTAACTTGCATATTGCAATGCTACTTTTACTGTGTTATACTTTAGCCATACCGAAAAAGGAGGCGTATCAGAATGAAAGATAAAGAATTACGCAAGTTAATCGGTAGCAGGGCAAAACAACGCAGACTGGAATTAGGTGTCAACCAGCCTTATATAGCAGAAAAGATGGGAGTTACCGCTTCCACCATACAGCGGTATGAGGCAGGAACGATTGACAACACCAAGAAGCTTGTTCTGGATGGTCTGTCGGAAGCACTTCATGTATCAGTGGAGTGGCTGAAGGGCGAGACGGAAGAAATGACAAGTGATGTTACGGATAAAAGGGAATTACAGATTCGTGATACCATGACTTCCATTCTCTCCAAACTGCCTTATGATATGAAGGCAGACGAAGCGGATTTTTCCAAAGATTTACTGCTGCTGATGTTGAAGGAATACGAATTATTCGTTGATTCCTTTCAATATGCCTGTAAGAATTTTAAAGGGAATACGGAAGATGCCACAATTGCAAAAGTAATGGGGTTTGAATCCAATCAGGAATATAATGAGATTATGTTCCTTAGGGAAATCACCCATACGGTAAACGCACTGAACGACATGGGCGACATTGTAAGGCTCTATTCCAAGAATCCCGAAACGGCAGCCGTAAGGCTTGCAAATCTTCTTTCAGAGAAAGACTCCGAACCGGTATAGATTAGACAACCGGAGTTATGATATACTTACACGCAGAAAGCATTTCATCAGTTCCGATTGTCGATATCGAAAGGAGTAACGATTATGGCAAAAGGTTCTGTAAGAAAGAAAGGCAAGAAATGGTACTACCGCTTCTATGTGGAAGATGCAAGCGGTAATCTGGTGCAGAAGGAATTTGCAGGTACGGAAAACAAAAGCGAGACGGAAAAGCTGTTGAGGCAGGCAATGGAGGATTATGAAGCCAAGCGGTTTGTTGCAAAGGCTGAAAACATCACACTCGGAGAGTTGCTTGACCTGTGGGCTGAGGAAGAATTAAAGACAGGCACATTGAGTAATGGAACGGTTGGCAATTATCTTCAGACAATTGGGAGAATCAAACAACACCCTATCAGCAAAAGGAAACTGAAAACGGTGACTTCGGTACACCTGCAGGAGTTTATGGATTTGCTCTCATTTGGAGGCACTGTGGGAGATTTTATATCAAAAGGATATTCCATTGATTATGTAAGGTCATTTTCAGCAGTATTGCAACAGTCATTCCGGTTTGCGGTATTTCCGAAACAGTTTATTACCTTCAATCCAATGCAGTATGTGGTGATGAGGCATAAAAAGGAAGAAACAGATTTGTTTGCGGATGAAACAGCCACAGACAGAGACAAGGTTAAACCGCTTTCCTTTGAAATGTACCGGAAACTGATTGAACAGCTTGGAAAACGAAGTGGGGATGCGATTCTTCCGGTTCAGATAGCATACTTTACAGGTCTCAGACTTGGAGAGGTAGCAGGTCTGACATGGCAGGATATCAACCTTGAAGAACAGTATCTCACTGTACGCAGGAGCATCCGCTACAATGGTGCTACCCATAAGCACGAAATCGGTCCGACAAAGTGGAAAAAGATCAGGGTTGTTGACTTTGGCGATACCCTCGCAGATATTTTGAGGAATGCAAAAAAGGAACAGCACAAAAACCGTTTTCAGTATGGGGAACTCTACCAGCGGAATTTTTACAGAGAAGTAATGGAAAAGAATCGGGTGCATTACGAGTATTATCATTTGGGAATGACAGAGAATGTGCCGGAAGATTACACCGAAATCTTCTTTGTATGCTTAAGGGAGGATGGTTGTCTGGAACTTCCGGCAACCATAGAAACAGCCTGCCGGACAGCAGGAAGAAAAGTACCGGAGCTTGAAGGTTTCCATTTCCACACACTGAGGCATACCTACACGACAAACCTCTTATCCAACGGGGCTCAGCCTAAGGATGTGCAGGAACTGTTAGGACACTCAGACGTGAGTACCACCATGAATGTCTATGCCCATGCTACAAGGGAAGCAAAGCGGACTTCCGCAAGACTTCTTGATAAAGTGGCAGGCAACGATTAAACAACTGAATAATGAATTTTCCCTTGTAATTATCCCATAAGGGCAAAAACAAGGGAAAAGGATACATATATAGAATTTTCAATGGCGGGAAGCCTTGAAAATAGGGGAAAGTTAAGAGAGTTAATAGATAAATTCCAGTTTGTCTATCAAAAAACACTAAAACTCCTTTACATATCCACTAATAACTGGTGGTTATGGGAAAGGAGTTTTTATTATGTCCAAATGCAAAGTTATTGCGGTTGCCAACCAGAAAGGCGATGTTGGCAAGGCAACTACAACAGAGAATGTGGCTATCGATTTAGCTCGAAATGGAAAGGAAGTATTGATTATTGATTTTGACCCTCAAGGTAATCTTACTGCCTGCCTTGGATGGAAGAACAATGATGCACTGGAAAACACAGATTAATAATGCTTAATGATTGCATCAATGATAAGGATATCAAATATACTTCTTTGATTCTGAAACATGAAGAGGATGTCAATGTAATACTGGCAAGCATTGAACTGGCAGACTTTGAAATACATCTTGTATCAGTTATCAACCGGGAACAGGTTCTAAACAGCTGCTTGAGCCATTATGGGGCAGGTATGATATATAAATCGATTGTCTTGATATCACCAACAACAATATTTCAACTGTTATAAAAAGTATCTACTGTAATACTAAGC
>ERZ1026844.2124-NODE-2124-length-10912-cov-3.927604_pt1 | contig 10912 bp, 8 predicted proteins | sample MGYA00380152_ERZ1026844 | MGnify/ENA primary metagenome ERZ1026844 (study PRJEB33269, sample SAMEA4719788) | human gut metagenome | biome: human-associated habitat; feature: organic feature; material: feces | place: Cameroon | collected 2013-10 ... | reverse complement strand
AATCTCTATTAGAACATACGTTTATCTATGAGACATTGTGGTAAAATCGAGTATGTAGTTCTCTACGAATTAATGTTACTTTAAAGTCTGCTTTAAGACTTAAATGTTATGTCTAAAGTTATCTTAGAGAATTTTTGTAAAGTAACGCGATGAAAAGTAACGCCATGTTCTTTAAAGGTACTTGACATGTACGGTACGATAGAGAATGTACAAAGTTTTTTTTAGTTATGTTTATTCCTAAAAGAGAAATAATCTTAAAACAGTAAACATAAAGCAATGTTTTTAGGAGCGATACTGTGGCAATGAAGCTAGCTATTTACGGTTATGATACTGATATTGGTAAACTTGTGATTGAAACCATTGAAGAACAGGATCTCTCTTTAGGCGAAGTTTTCCCATTATCACCATTGACAGGTGAATATGATGCCGTTCAGATTAAAGGCCAGAACTACTTTGTTCAGCCAGTTGAAGAGTTTGATTTTTCAAAAGCTGATGTAGCTTTATTTTTAACTACTCAGGATGAATCTCAGCACTGGATTAATGCAGCAAGAGAGAAAGGCTGTATCGTTATTGATGATAGCCATTTATTCAATGGTGATGATAAGACTGTAACCATCGTACCTGAAATCAATCCTTTTGATATTAAAAAGGCAATTGAAAACAGACTGGTTATTCCTGCTTTAGCTCCATCTGTACAGCTGTGCCTGGCTTTATCTGTTCTTCATGATGAGTATGGCATTGCAAGAGCTACTGTAACCTCAATGGAATCTGTTTCAGAATTTGGTCGGTTAGGTACTGAAACCCTAGCTCATGAGTCAACCTTATTATTAAACGGTATGGCAGCAGAGCATCAGGGATTTCCAGCTCAATTAGCATTCAATCTGCACACTAGAATGGGACTGCTTGAGGATAATGGATATTCAGACCATGAAAATGCTATCAGTAATGAAGTATCAAGAATTTTAGGCCGTTTCGAGCGTGGTTTTGATATTACCTGCATTCAGGTTCCTGTATTCTACGGTCACACTATGGTAGTTAATGTTGATCTTGAGGATAAGGCTACATTAGAAGAGGTTAAACAGGCTTTTGATGCTTCAGAGTATGTAACTGTAGCCTCAGAGGATGATGTTTTATCTCCTGTAGCAGATATTATCAACGAGAGAACTGTAATGCTCACAAGATTAAAGCAGGACAAACCTGGTTCAAAATCTTACAGCTTTGTGATTATGATGGATAACACTAGAAGAGGTGAAGCTATTTCTTGTGTTGAAATTGCAAAATTGATTGCAAAATCTCTCTAATCTGTAAAATGTGCACACTTTATGCATAACTTTTCCAAAAATGGGATCTGACCTTATTTTGACAGATCTCATTTTGAGTAAAATAATGCATAAAAATAGGGGTTGTTAGTTATGCACGCTTGCAAAAAAGCACTTTTATCTGTAGCTTTATCTTTTTTATTACCTTTTTCGGCAATGTCAGCTGATGAAGATGGTACTTTTACTATTACTATTCAAGGTCCTGAAGTTGAGGATACTGTTCCTCAAGTACAGCCTGTACAACCAGCTATTAGAGCTCCTGTAAGACGTGCAGCTCCTAGACAAAACAGACAAGCTACTGTAAATGCAACTGCAACCAGAGCACCAGCGGCTACAGCAACAAGACAACCTCAGACTGAAAGCAATGCAACTTCTGTTCAGCAGACCCCAGCTAGGACCTATAGCGTTGCATCAGGTGATACCATCTGGTCTGTAGCCCACCGCTACTTACCTCTGGATAGAAGTGTTAATGAATTCCAGATTGTAGCCTCAATTTACAGACATAATCGTGGCGCATTCGGTCATGGTAACGTCAACAACCTTTTAAGAACTACTATTACTATTCCTCCTGTAACTGAAATTGCACGAGAAACAACCGATACAGGTTCAAGACTTTTAGCTCAGGGCAGTATGACTTTACCTCCTTTAGGTAATGCTCCTGCTACTGTAAATACTCAGGCAACCTTAAACAACACAGCAACTCCTGCTCCTGCAACACAAGCTTCAAAGCCAATGCAGTCACTGTCTGATAACGATATTCCTCAGTACACCGCCACCGAGACTAAGATTAAAAAGTTACAGGAAGAAGCGGTTAAAAAAGATTTATCCGTAGCAATGCCAGAGAATACCCGTGGCGCTGATCTTGATAAAAGTCAGGTTACAGAAGAGACCGTACCAAACGGTAATAATGAGGGCAGTGCAGACAATAATAAAAAGGCAGAAGCTGCTAAAGCAATGAGTGCTGATCTTGCAGCTGCTGCTGTAGATGCTCAATCTATCAGGATCATGCTCGATGGCAATAAGAAAGCTATTGATGAGAAAACTAAAGTCTTAGAGCAACAGTTAGCTGAAGCTATGGACAGAATGAAGAAAACATCTGCAGCTACTGCTAAAACAGCAGCAGACAGTGTTTCTACATTAGCTTCTCAGTATGACAATATTATTTCAGGTCTTCAGCAAGACATTATTGAGATTAAAGGTAATATTTCAAAGATCTCTCAAGATAATGACAGAATGAGAGAGATGTTACTTGCTAATGATGAGAAGATTGAGGATATGCAGCTACAGCTGTCTAAATTCTCAGTAAGTACACCTACCTCTGTAGTTGATCTTGATAAGCCAGTCATGATGATCTTATTCGGTGCTGGCTTATTAGCTTTAGTACTGATGATTGTCTTCTTAATTATCAAGTTAAAGTCTCGTGCTAGCGCTAAGATGACCGATGACTTTGATGTTGAGGATGATTACTCATCAGATGATACCTTATTATCAGATGAGAACGGTTCTATCGATCTTGAAGCTCCCGTATCTGGCGATGAAGAGCCAGATACCACGGATATTCCTCAAAGAGAACTGGACAAGAACAATAACTCTATAAATTCACCATCTGATTCAGCATCAGATGTTGAAGCTGCTTTAAATGAGAAAAAGCAGGCTGACGCTGAAGAATCAGCTTCAAATGCTACAGAAATTCCTGATAACAGTGCAACAGCAGATAACACTGGTGCTGATGCAACTGCAACTGAAAAAGATCCTGCTCAAGAGGCTTGGGATAATGCAGCAACAACTAACTCATCTGATGAGATAAAAGATGACAAGGATGTAATGGATGAGTGGTCAAAAGCTCTAGATGAGCAGACTGGTTCTGAAAAGAACGTTGATCTTGATAAAGATGAGAATAAAGATACTTCACAAGATGATATGGCATCAGCTTGGGAAGCTGCTTTAAACGAACAGGAAAACTCTGAAAAGAAAGATGATGATAAAGCTAAGTCTAATGATGAGGCTATGGCTGATGCCTGGAGCGTAGCTTTAAATGAGCAAAAGGAAGCTGAAGAGAAGAGTGAAGAAAAAAATAATACTTCTAAATCTGAAGAAGAAGCTATGGCCGATGCCTGGAGCGCAGCTTTAAATGAGCAAAAAGAAGCTGAAGAAAATACTGAAGATAAAGCTAATGCTTCTAAATCTGAAGAAGAGACTATGGCTGACGCCTGGAGCGCTGCTTTAAATGAGCAAAAAGAAGCTGAAGAAAAGACTGAAGATAAAGCTAATGCTCCTAAATCTGAAGAAGATCCTGTAGCAGATGCAACAGCACAAGAGTCTGTAACCGAGAAAACATCTTCAAAGGAAAATAGGGAGGCTGAAGATACAGCCCCAAAGTCTGAAGAAGAAGCGATCACAGAGGCCATGAATAAGGCTTATGAAAATGCTGATAGTGCAAAAGAAAGTGAAACTTCAGATGTAGCAACAGATGTAACAGACAATGCAGACATTGATTCAATTGTAGATGATGCTGATAAAGAGACTGTGGCAGAACAGGAAAATACTGCTGAGAGTACACCTTCAGATGAGACTGAATCAAAAGAAGAATCACCAGCAACAGACGACATCATTGCAGATGATGTAAAAGTTGAAGATGTCAGTGAAGATGAACTGTTAAATCACCTAAAAGATAACTCAGATAAGATTTTAGAAGAAAATCACGTAGATCCTGAGACTTTAGATATTAAAGCTGAGCCTTCACAATCTGAAATATCTGATAACGTTGATGCTGATGCATCAGATGTTGCAGATCCTCTTGATGCTACAAATAAGACAGAAGATGCTGCAGAGCCTTCAAAGAAAGAGCCCGTTTCATCAGAAGATCCTCAAGAGCAACTCTCAGGTGAAGAAAAAGCATTCTTAGAGTCAATGTCTGATAATAAGAATTCTGACAATACTGAAGATGAAAAAGCTGAAACTGATGCAGAATTTGAAAACAATGACCGTAAAGAAGACAATATTCCTGAAGCAGATGCTGAAGAGATCTCTGATGATGAAGTCCCTAAAAACAATTCTGTAGGAAAGAATGTTGATGAGGTCTTAAATGATGATCTTAATTTAGAAGATCTCCTAATTGGTAATGACAATGTTGTTGATGCTCCAGAAGAGGCAGAGTCTCCTGAAGAAATAGCAGATGGTGTGGAAACATTTGATGCTATTCCTGAAGATGAAGAGAAGCAAAAATCAGAACACACTATCGATGAAGATGCAGAGCCTCATACAGATGCTGTAGAACCTGAAAATGCAGAGACTGTAGATGCTGCACCTGTTGATACTGATGAGGCTGATTACCTCGATAATGAAGCTGTAGAGCCTGAATTTGAAGTGCCAGAGCAGGATGATTCTTTTGATGAAACTCCTGTAGAAGAAGCTACGGTTACATCAGCAGACGAAGATACTGCTGACACCACAAATGTTGCTAAGAGCGAAAATGATGACACTAATGATATTGGTGATATTCAGGATAAGTCAGAGCAGGCTATCTTTAATCCAGATCCACATGATGACAACAGCAAAGATGAAAATGGCGTTGTATCCTGGGCAGTTCCTGATGACGACTTCGATATTGTAGGTAAAGGCAAAGATCCTAGTGCTACAACAGCTTCTGATACTGTTGAAGACACTCCTCAAAATGATGACAATCTATCAGATAATTTAGAAGAGACTATAGAGCAAGCTGATGTCGCAACTGATGCAAATGATGATGCTCTTGAGAGTAAAGAGAATGATTCTCCTGCTGAAAATGTCGAATCTTCAGAGTCTCAAGCAGAAGATGCAAAAGCTTTAGATGATCTGGAGCAAAGATTGAGTGCATCAAAAGCTCAATATGACTCAGGTGCTGATGAGGATATTATGAACATGCTAAGTGGCGGTGTTCATGACGATTTACCTCATGATAACGAAAAAGCCTTCACAGATGATGAGATTGCTTCTATGATGAGTTCAGCAAATGCAGTTGATCCTAAGAGTATCCCTGAGGACGATTTAGCATTGAATGAACCAGTTGAAGATAAATCATCAGCTCCTGATGATACTGAAGATCATTCTTTAGAGAATGTAGCAGATACCATCGGTCCTATTTCTTCACAGAGGGACGATGTAGCAGATGACAACAATTTAGATAATGCTGAAAATACAGATGACTATGAAGGTTTAAATTCGAAACAGCATCAGTACTATGTTGATGAATTAAACTTGGCTAGACTGTATTTTGAGACTGGCGATACAGAAGAAGCTTTAAAGATCATTGATGATGTGAAGGAACACGGAAGCTCAGATCTTAAAGAGGAAGCTTCAAAGATTATAGAAACATATGGCAACTAAAGAACAGTTAATTGGTCTTGATGACAGTAAATTAGTAAATATTAAAGATGATCCTAGACGCATGAGTGTGCTCATGTGTGACAGGGATGCAGCAAAGGCATTACCAGATTTATTCTCAGATGCCTTTGATAAAGGTTTTGAACTGCGTATAGCTTCTGCCTACAGAAGCTTTTATAAGCAGTTTAAAATCTTTGATGACAAGTTCAAAGGAAAAAGACCTGTCTTAGATGCAAATGAAAATCCTATGGATATCAGCTCATTAAGTGATGAGCAGAAGGTTTTAGAAATCATAAGATTTTCATCAATTCCTGGTTTTTCCCGTCACCATTTTGGTACTGATTTTGATATCTATGCTGTAAACCTCTTACCTGAGGGTAAACAGTTAGAACTTACCGCAAGAGAATATCAAAAGGGTAATTACTTCTACAAATTAGGTCAGTATCTTTCTCAAAACCTCAATAAATTCGGTTTTAAACGTCCTTTTAACGGAAAAGGAACTATTGCCTTTGAACCTTGGCATATTTCTTTTTCAAAAAAAGCTGATGAGTGCATAGATGCTTTCCCTGTTGATTTTGCCCTTGAGTATCTGATCTCTTTTAATGAACCATGGGTAAAGTATGCAGTGTCTTATGCTAAAGAACACTATAAGGAGCTTTTAGCTAAATGAGTGAGATTTTAAATACTCTTATCATAGGTTCAGGTCCAGCCGGCTATACTGCTGCCATCTATGCCTGTAGAGCCCAATTAGAGCCTGTTTTAGTCTGTGGCTCTGAGGTCGGTGGACAGCTTACAACCACACCTGAAATTGAAAACTGGCCATCACGTTTTGATGCTCCTGACGGTTTTTCTCTCATGCAGGATATGTCAAAGCATGCAGAAAAACTCGGCACAAAGTTTATTTATGATGAAGTTGTAAAAACTGACTTTTCAAAAAATGTAAAAGAAGTTTATCTCTCATCAGGTACAGTTTTAAAAGCAAAAACAGTGATCATTGCAACCGGCGCTAAAGCAAGATATTTAGGGTTAGAGTCTGAGACTAAATATAAGGGCAAGGGCGTATCTGCCTGTGCAACCTGTGATGGCTTTTTCTTTAGAGGTAAAGAAGTTGCTGTTGTAGGTGGAGGATCAGCTGCTTTCATTGAAGCTTTGTATTTAGCTAACCTGTGCTCAAAAGTTTATTTAATTCACAGAAGAGCAGAGTTTAGAGCAGAGAAAGTTCTAGTCGACAGATTAAGAAAACTCGAGATTGAAGGTAAGGTTGAGTTTGTCTTAAATGCCAACATCAAAGAGATCTTAGGCGATGGTAATCTTGTAAATGGGGTTAAGGTTCAGGTTAATGGAGAGAATAGAGATATTGCTCTTTCAGGAGTCTTCATGGCTATAGGTCATGAACCTTCAACTAAGCCATTTGCAGGACAGATTGAACTTTATGATGACGGTACTGTAAAAACTGGTTTTACCTCAGAGACCTCAACCTCAGTTGCTGGTGTCTTTGCTGCAGGTGACTGTGCCGACAGAATTTATCGTCAGGCCATTACCTCAGCAGGACAGGGGTGTAAGGCAGCCTTAGATGCAGAGAAATATCTGCAGAGTAAACTATGATCCAAGATTTATTCCCACATCAGTTTTATAACGAGTTCTCTTTAAAAAGAGATTCTCAAGATAATGATGAAGTCTTCGTCTTTGACGGTAATAATGTATTAGTATCTGGTGATGGAGAGAACTCTCCATTATCTTTACCCAAAGCATCATCATTCAATCAGAACGAACTTACCTATCTTTTTAAGATTGATGATAGAGCTTATTTTCTATATACAGGTGAGAATTGTCCATATCTTGATGGTTTTTCTTATATGACCAAAAGAGTCTTACGCTCAGACAATCCTCGTACTGTATGCTTTGCAGGCTTTACTGCTTATCAGTTATTCCAATGGTACAGGTCTAATAAGTTCTGCGGCTTCTGTGGCTGTAGAACAGAGCACTCTAAAACAGAGCGAGCTTTAGTATGTCCTCATTGTGGTAACACGATCTATCCTAAGATTGCTCCTGCGGTAATTGTTGCTGTAACTGATGGCGATAACATCGTAGTTACTCAATATAAAGATAGACCATACAGAGGTGTAGCTTTGATTGCAGGTTTTTGTGAAATAGGAGAAACTCCAGAGCAGACTTGTGCTCGTGAGGTTGCAGAGGAAGTCGGCCTTAAGATTAAAAACCTGAGGTACTATGGCTCTCAACCATGGGGAATTGATAGTAATCTGCTGCTAGGATATGTAGCTGAAGTTGACGGCTCACGTACGATTGTGCGTGATGAGAATGAATTAGCTCAAGCTTTATGGAAAAAACGCGAGGAGCTTGAAATTGCTGATCCCGTAATTTCTCTTACTAAGACCATGATTAAAGCCTTTAAAGAGCACGTCTTCTAATCAATTTTAGTTTGTCTGTAAAGAAAATTAGGCTCTAAAAGCCTAACTTCATATCTTATCTGAACAGATCGTTTAAAGTCTTAACATAAACCTCATGAAGCTTGTCTAATGAATCTAATTCAACAGATTCATTTACTTTATGAATTAAGTTTGATACAGGTCCAAATTCAACTACTTTAGTGCCTAATGGAGCTACAAAGCGACCATCTGAGGTGCCACCTGCTGTAGATAACAAAGCTTTGTTACCTGTAACTTCAACTATTGATTTTTCAAGAGAATCTAAAAGTTCACCGCCTTTAGTAATAAATGGTTCACCGTTTAGAACATATCTAATCTCACAGTTAAGCTCTAACTCTCTTATGATTTTTTCTACCTCAATTGAGATCTTGTCTTTTGATAAGGCATCATTAAATCTCCAGTTGCACATAATATAGCAACTGCCAGGTACTACGTTTTCAGCACCGGTACCGCACTTAATGTTGGTTACCTGAAAAGAGCTTGGAGGAAAGAACTTAGAACCTTCATCCCACTTTTTAGAGAATAATCGTGAGATTAAAACTCCAGCATGATGAGCAGCATTATCGCATCTGTCAGGATAGGCTACATGCCCCTGAATTCCGTTTACAGTGATATGAGCGGTAAGCGAACCGCGTCTGCCGTTTTTAATGGTGTCGCCAAAAGTATTAGAGCAAGATGGCTCGCCTACAAGGCAGTAATCAGGAATGAGGTTCTTCTTTTTTAGGTACTCAACTACAAAAGGAGTTCCACCTTTAGCATCACCTTCTTCGTTAGAGGTCAAAAGAATACCTACAGTGCCTTTGTGATGAGGATTGTGTTCTACAAAGCTTACTAGAGCTTCGGTCATAGCAGCATCAGATCCTTTCATGTCCTGTGATCCTCTGCCATGTAAAACACCTTTATCATCTATTAAAGCTTCAAATGGAGGCACTGCCCAGGCACTTTCATCACCAGGACTTACGACATCTGTGTGACCTAAAAATAAAAAGAAAGGGGAACCTTCACCATGGAGAGCTAAAAGATTTTCAGTGCTACTGTCTTTTAAAGTTAAGCACTTGAAGTTAACATTCTCAAGTCTTGCTCTTACTAAATCCTGACAACCAAGATCGTTTGGAGTAATTGAAGGCTTTTGAATTAAAGAGACCGCCAAAGTGGCGGTCTTAGATAATAGTTTAGTCATCTTCAGTTGGATACTGTAAGAAAAGTTTACGTTCTAGTCTTAAGAATTTATAAGCAGTAGCACTCTTCTCTTCAACGTTGAGTGCATCAAACCTGCCATAACGTACATCTGTAAGCAGAGCAATGTCGTCATCAGTCAGAGTTTTTGAAGCCTCTAAATACTGACATAAGAACTGATTTGCTAAAAGTTCATCCCAAGGATATACAGTAGAGATTGAACGTAAGGTAAACATTGATAACATATCTACACTTACAATACATTTTTTCTCTAAGGTCTTTAAGAAATATTTATAGTTCAGAGAATTGCCTGCAAAATCATAAAAATCTGTAGTAGGACCAATAGCTCCATTCTCATAGCTGATTGAAGCTTTTCCGTCTTCATGAACTCTTAAGAATTCAGGTTTTACTTCACTGTCTTTAGTGTAGTCGCAGATTAGCTTGCGCATCTTATCTGAGCATAAGATTAAAGGCTTTTTGCTCATTAAAGAGAGTATTTCTACAACGTTTGCCATGCCGTTCTTCTCTTCAGAATCTTCAACCTTGACGCAAAGTGTAGCAAATACCTCTTTTACAGGAGGTCTAATAACTTTATGTGCATCTGGTGGGCATTCTGGGTGGTAACGTTCTGGCATTGACATATAGCAAAACTCCTTTTAATTAAATTCAATGTCAAAAGTTTAACATTATTTGCAAATTTTCGCTATTTTTGAGGATAAAAGTTCGGTCAACAGCATTTACTTCCAAGTGATTATAAAAGTCTGCACTAGATAATTACAAAGTAACCACGTTTAATGTAATAAACGTAATGATAAGTTTCGTCGCAATTGCATGCAGTTTATTTGCTAGAATTAAGCCTCTAGAGTAGCAAACTCAAAACAAACTTTATGTGTTTTCATTGAATTGAAAGGTATTCATAAATGTTAATGACTCAATATATGTCGCTTTTAATGGCCAATTCTCCATATAACTTGATTTTCTTCATGGTAGTGCCAATGGTAATAGCAGAGACTATTGCTATTACTGAAATAGTTCTTCTCTTTAGCTCAAAACCATTACTAAAAGTGCATAGTTTAAATTCTATCTGCACTTTTATCTCAGGCATTGTGATGCTTGTTTTAGTTTTTTTATTTATAAAAGAGTTGGTTCTTCCTGCAAATGAACAAAATCTTTGGAAAGGCTGGATAGATTATGCTTCAGCTCTTTTATTTATGGTAGCTGTGGTTCCTTTAGTGTTAATGTCTTTACTGCAGGTAAATCTGATTTTTAGAAAAGCAAACAAGCGTACTAAGATGGCTGTAAAGATCGTGCTTTTGAGCATTTATCTTGTAACCTCACATGCTGCCATGGTCTTTGGTATGCTAGATCCTGCCTTAGGCATGACTGATACACCAAAAGTAATAGAAACTTTAAATATGCGCCATATGTCGATGAATATGGAACATGACTCAATGAGCATGAATTCAATGCCTCATGATTTATCAAAATCTGATGAAATGATGAATTGTCATGATATGAGTAAATAACAGGTAATCCATCAACTCATTTAAAAGATAAGTTTCAAATAAAATCCTAGGTAGGTAATAACGCAGATTTTGTAAGTTTTTT
>ERZ1026844.2121-NODE-2121-length-10916-cov-7.602523_pt1 | contig 10916 bp, 6 predicted proteins | sample MGYA00380152_ERZ1026844 | MGnify/ENA primary metagenome ERZ1026844 (study PRJEB33269, sample SAMEA4719788) | human gut metagenome | biome: human-associated habitat; feature: organic feature; material: feces | place: Cameroon | collected 2013-10 ... | reverse complement strand
AAGTGCGCTACCAAACTGCGCTATGCCCCGACAATGTTTAGAATTATAGCACAGGAATTCGGATTTGTCAATACATTTTTAAAAGCCCATGACGCATATCCTGTTTCCTTCTTACAGGTGCACACGCTCGGCATGACCCTTGGAAAACGCGCGGCCTTCTCTGAAAATAGCAAAATTCATTTGACAAACCCCCACTCCATTTGTTATAATATTTCATGTCAATGCCGGTATAGCTCAGCTGGTAGAGCGGCGCATTCGTAATGCGTAGGTCGCAGGTTCAAATCCTGTTGCCGGCTCCAGAACATGAACGCCCATGTGTATGCATGGGCGTTTTTTTGTGATCCCCATCCCATCGGTTCTCCTTCGCAGAGCGCCGCCCGGGCTTTCCCATGCTTTTCCCGCTTCCATGCTCATTCGCCAAAAGCATTTGTGATTGAAGAAAATACAGACTATACTAATGAGGTAGATCGGAGCTGCCACAGGCAGCCCTAACCATCAAAGGAGGATACGATATGGAAACATACAAACAGGCTCCCGTCATCGGCTCGCGCCGTGTGGATGAAAGTGCAGAAGGCAGCCGCGCCAAGGTGTACTTCACCCGCGTGATCGATGCGGCGCACCTGATCTCGCTCTACACACGGATCAATGATGCCATCTATGGCAAAGTAGCCATCAAACTGCATACAGGTGAAAAGCATGGGCCGAATATCCTGCCGCGTGACATGGTAGCCGCCTTTCAGAAGCAGGTGAAGGACAGCACGATCGTAGAAACGAACACGCTCTACCAGGGAGACCGCTACACGACAGAGCTGCACAGGGGCACCCTGCAGGTGAATGGCTGGACCTTCTGCCCTGTCGATATCATGGACGAAGAAGGGACTATCGAGCTTCCGGTCCGCGGCGGCAAGCATTTCAAGACGGTCTCCATGGGCAGCCACATCGTGAACTATGACTCGATGATCGTCCTCACCCATTTCAAAGGACATGCCATGGGCGGCTTCGGCGGTTCGATGAAGAATCTCGCCATCGGCTGCGCGGATGGACGCATCGGCAAGAGCCAGGTCCATGGCGTCGATGTAAACAACCAGCCGGAAGACTGGAATGCCTGGCCAGGCAAGGAGCTCCTCATGGAGAACATGGCGGAATCCGCCAAAGCCACCATTGACTACTTCGGCAAGCACATCGTCTACCTGAATGTCCTTCGCCGCATGTCTGTCGACTGCGACTGCGCCGGCCTCGCTGCGGAAGAGCCGACGATCCCGGATATCGGCATCCTCGCCTCGACCGACCTTCTCGCTATCGATCAGGCATCGGTCGACCTCGTCTATCAGACCGCATCGAATCAGGATCTCGTCAAGCGCATCGAGTCTCGCCACGGTCTCCATCAGCTGGCCGCGATGAAAGAGCTCAAGATGGGAAATCCGCAGTACGAACTCGTCGAAGTAAAATGATAAAGGTTCAGCGGGTTCTATAGGTTCAAGAGGTTCAAAGGGATTGGTGCGGCGCATCATAATCAGAAGCGCCGCGGAATTTTGATAGCGCTTCGCGCCGTCGTCATTTCGAGCGCAAGCGAGAAATCTCTATGGCAGAACGCTCATTGCCTGCTGTGAGACAGCACCAAGACATCGTTTCCCCTCGGCGCATGCGCGCTGATTTCCTGCGGTGCAGTAAAGATCCCTCGGCTACGCTCGGGATGACGATGCCGGAGAACCCCAGTGACTAGTCACCAGTCACTCCTAACCCCTAATCCCTAGCCACTAGCTACTCTTCCCTGCTTTCAAACTTATCCCCCGGGTCGTGCCGCCCCATAGGTCCCCATGGCATCAAAAAGCATTTTCCCCACGGAAAATGCTTTTTTGCTTTCGATTTACAGCCCCTCGTTCTTTGACTATAATGAGGATAGGATCTATCATCTTTCCGGAGGTGCTCTCTATGAAAAAACGTACACTGCTCCTGGCGCTTACTGCCCTTTTGGCAACAACTGCGATTTCTGCCAATGAACCCACGCTCCCCTTCACGGCCGCTGTCAAAGAAAACGGCATGTGGGGTGCAGTGAATGGTGCCGGCCAAGTCGTGATCCCGATCTCGTATGACCGTCTTGGCCTCTCACTCTCCGAGGCCGACGAGCAGAAGGAGGACCTTCTCTCTGAAGAGGGGCGTGATGATCTCATTGAAGCAGAAAAAGGCGGACTTCGCGGATTCTTCACCCGCACGGGAAAGGAAATCATCCCGATCTCCTATGAAAGCCGCGCCATCTGGAAAGAAGGCGCTCTCGCCGTCCGCGGGAAGGACAAGAAGATCTCCTTCTATAAAAAAGATGGATCGCTGATCTCTCGTGCCGCCTACGATCAAGTCTCCGACTTCGAGAACGGCATGGCGATCGTAAAGCAGGGCGCGACCTATGGGTATCTTTCGCTCGACGGAAGAGAAGTGAAGCCTGTCTATCAGGAAGCGCGCTTCTTTGAAGACGGTCTCGCCGCCGTCAAAGAAAAAGGACGCTGGGGCGTCATCGACATGACGGGCCGCTATATCGTCTCCCCGATCTACAAGGATACCGGCGCTGCCTTCCAAGAGGGACGACTGGCCGTCAAAAACCAGAAGAATCTCTGGGGCTACATAGATAGAGAGGGCAAGGAAATCATCCCTCCCGCTTACAAAGCCGTCTCGCCGGCCTTCAGCGAAGGCTACGCGGCTATCCGAGACAACAGCAAGCTCTGGGGATTCATCGATACCGAAGGAAACGTCACTGCAAAGCCGCAGTTCAAAGCTGTACTGACCCCCTTCTCCGAAGGTCTCTCCGGTGTCAAGACCATCGACGGCAACGGCTATGCCAGACCTGACGGCACCATCGCCTTCATGGCAGACTACGACCAGCTTTTCCCCTTCAAGGACGGCCTTGCCGAAGTCAGAGAAGGCGAGGTGGAGACGCGCGCCGTCCGCAGCCTTCCTCCTATCTCCATCGGCATCGGCTGGGGATGGGGCGACTGGCTTGCCTTCCGCCATCACCATCACCCATGGGGCTGGGGATGGGGCATCGGCCTGCCCATCTGGTATCCGGGAGGGTATGACTACGAGCCCCTCCCCTCAGTCACTGTGAAGCGCGGATATATCGATCACAGCGGAAAAGTCATCGCCAGTCCCACCAATGATCGCGTCTTCTCCGCCGGAAGAAAAGGCATCCTCCTTTCGAAAGACGGCCGCTATGGCTGGGTCGACCGCGAAGGCACCTACATCGCCCATACCATCTATACCGGCCTCCTCCCCGATGAGGAAGACGGCGTACTTCTCGCCAAAGACGAAAACAAGAAATGGGGCCTCCTCTCCATGGAAGACGGTCACGAGCTTCTGCCATTCTCCTATAAGGAGATCCGATCCTTGGGCAGTGGTCTTTTCGGTTATAAGGAAGAGGGCAAATGGGGCATCGCAGACAAAGAAGGGACATGCCTCACCGCCCCCCTCTACCTCGCCGTATCAAAAGCAGGAGAAGGCCTCCTTCCCGTCAAGACAAAGAACGGCTGGCGCTTCCTCACGCCTGCGGGTCATGAAGCCTTCCCTCATGACGACACCTTTTCCGACGTCACCCCCTTCTCCTCTGGTCTCGCCGGCGTCAAGGTCAAAGGCAAATGGGGGCTCATCGATAAGACAGGAACATATGTGATGCGCCCCGCTTATGAGGATCTGGATATTTTGTGACAGTGGGACAGAGAGCGCCATTCCATGAAAAAAACGCTGATCCAATCGCTTTGCGATCCGATCAGCGTTTTCTTATTCCTCCTCGATCTCGCCTTCGACCTCAAGATACAGCTTCTCGAGAGCATCCACAGTCTCCTCTTTGGCCTGCCACAGACCTCGCCGCGCTGCCTCAAGAAGCGTCTCGGTGATGCGGCTAAACGCCCAGGGATTCACACGCTTCATCCAGTCCTGCACCTTGGGATCCAGGGCATAGGCGGCGGAGAGCTTCTCATACATCCAGTCCTCCATGACATCGCTCGTCGCATCCCACTGGAAACTGACGGCGACGCGATTTGAAAGATCTGCCGCGCCTTTGTAGCCATGCTGCATAAGGCCTTCGATGAATTTCGGATTCACAGTCTCCGTGCGGAAAATGCGCTTCGCTGCCGCTTCGACAGTGCGTACCTTGATGCGGCTCCGATCACTGCTGTCCCCTTCGTAGGCATGCGGTTTCTTCCCCGAGCAGCTTCTGACCGCTGCGATGAGGCCGCCGTGGTAAGCATTGTAGTCGTCCGATGACATCATATTGGTCTCATGGTTATCCTCATTCTTGATGGTGACTTCCATATGCGCGAGACGCTCACGGAAGAGCTCGGGCTTGTAGTCGCCATTTGACTTCGACCCATAGGCATGACCGCCCCATCGGATGAAAACATTCGCGAGGTCATCGAGGCTGTCCCAATTTTTCTCCTCCAGAAGCGCCGCAACGCCTGCACCATATGTCCCCGGGGCATCCCCGAAGATGCGATACGCAGCTTCCCGCCACGCCTCTTCTTTGGGCGAGCCTTTCTCTTCCATGATCCGGCTGTCCTCAGAAATATGTTTCCTGACGTAATTATCCTCGTCATTCTCCGTAAGAGAGGCAGCGAGCAGCACCGCCCTGTCCATGAGCGAGACGACAGCGGGCATGGTATCGCGGAAAAGGCCGCTGATGCGCGCCGTCACATCGATGCGCGGACGCTTGAGCTCCGACAGAGGGATGGGCTCCAAACGCTTCACATAGAGGCTTCCCGGCTCCCAGATAGGACGGATGCCCATGAGATAGAGAAATTCCGCGATGCACTGCCCGTGACTTCGCATATTCGCGCCCGACCAGAAAACCATGCCGACGCTTTCCGGATACCGGCCTTCGCTCTCGATATATTGCGAGATGACCTGATCTCCGAGCTCTTTCCCCACCTCCCATGCCGTCCTTGTCGGCAGACGCCGCGGATCGATGCCGTAGAAATTCACCCCTGCCGGCAGAAGAGAGACACCGCCCGCGTGCGGAGAACCGGAGATCCCCGGCACAATGTAACGGGCAGAAAGCCCGCGAAGGGTATGCTCCATTTCCTTTTTTGTCTCTGCAAGGCGCGGATATACCTCCTCACAAACGAAACGAAGCAGCGGCTGCTCCCTCTCTGTCCCCAGTGCCTTCGCCTTCTCTTTGTCGAAATGTAATTCTGCCAGCTTGCGGACCAGACTCTCTGCCTTCTTCTGTAGGCGAGCCATCCACTCGCCCCCGGTGAGACCATTCGGAAAAAGTGTCTGTGCCTGTCCCAACAGCGTATCTACAGATGTCCCCTCCTCCTCAGCCAGCAGCTCACAGATCGAGGGGATGTCACCATTCGGCAGACGAAGAAGAGCCAATATTTCATGGATGAGCGTTTCCCCCTTCGGCATCTCTCCCAGAATGTGCAGTCCGACATGGCACTCGCTATTTTTAAGATCCTCGATATAGCAGTGAAGGCGCGAAAGATACCCTGCCAAATCCGCTTCCGTATACGGCACCTCACCGTCCAGACTTGCTTTCTCCGCAAGCTCACGGATCCGTGGTACCAGCCGCTTCGCCGTTTCCGGTTCCGATTTCTCAAAATGCGCGTACTCATCCATCGCCTGCTCCAGCTCAGCCAGCTCCTCATACGTCCCTGCCTCTTCCATCGGTGCAGGCAAATGATCCACAAGACATGCACCGCCGCGCCGCTTCGCCTGGATCCCCTCTCCCGTGATCGTCATATGGTAGGGATAGATATTCGGCAGGCTTCCCAGAGCCAGATCAGGATAGCTTCCTCTATCCATCCCCGCACTTTTCCCCGGAAGCCATTCCAGATTTCCATGCGTCCCCACATGGAGCACGGCATCAGCTCCCCATACATCACGGATCCACTGATAGTATGCCAGATACTGATGCGTCGGTGCTATGAAAGGATCATGATAGATCTTCGACGCATCAAAGCCATACCCGCGCGGCGCCTGCACCGTGAGGAAAATATGCCCGTCCATCAGCCCCGGTACCAGAATATCGCCCGACTCCGTCGTCATGACCCTGCCAGGCGCCTTTCCCCAGTCCTTCTCCATCTGCCGCCGCGTCTCTTCGGGGAAGGTATCAAAGAGATCACAGTAGAGCTTCTTCGGGACCTTCTGACACGCCGCCTCCTGCTCCTCCGTCAGCATCGAGCAGTCATTCGTCGCCTGCGCCGTCAGCCGCTTCATGAAGGTCTCCGTGTCCTCCGGGATGAAATTGACCTGATAGCCGGCCTCCTTCATGAAGCCAAGCAGACGGCGCACGCTCTCGATACTGTCCAGACCATACGCACTCCCGATGTTCGAATTCTTCGGCGGGTAATTGTGAAAAATGATCGCGATCTTCTTCTCCGCATTCGGTTTCCTGTGCAGTCTCGCCCATGCCCCCGCCCGCGAGACCATCGCACGCATACGCTCGGGGATGGGCAGGTACTCCACCTCCCCATCCTCCTTCACATGCTTCGCAGCGATCGGCATCCCGTGGATGATCCCATCAAATTCCGGCATCGTGACCGAGATGGAGATCTCCATTGCATTCATTCCCTCCGGCGATGCCTCCCACTCCTCCTTCGGAGCGATCAGAGAGTAGGCCTCCAGCACAGGGACGCCTATTTCTTCCAGCGCCTTGATGGAAATCGACCCCGACGTCGTAAAGGAGAACTTCATCACATTCACGATGGCATCGACGAGAGGCTTTCCCTCCTTCATGAAATACTTCTCAAACACCTCATGGATCGTCGGCATCCCCAGCTTCGGATCCGGCAGGCCATTCGTGAAGACTGCGATGACATTCAGCCCCTGCCGCTCCGCCTCCTCTATGAATGCCTTCTGGTAATGCAGGTCATCCCAGATCCACTCATCCCGATAGAAGAGAAGGCCCAGCGTCGGACGCCCCGCCTGCAGGAAAGCCTTCTCATACAGGGAAAGATCCGTCATGAATTTCTTCGCCATCCCCGGATGATAGATCCCTGCCCAGCAGATCGGTGACGGCGGCTCCGCATCAGGCATCCCCTGATCAAAAAGGGAACGCGCATAGAGCCACAGATTCTTGTAATTCGTCAGACCCCCATAGAACGAGTACGCCTTCATAGCCTCAATGTCCTTTGCCGCGACCCGCTCTATGCACTCCTCCTCTGCGGATCCCGCCGCATCCATGTAATACGGGATCCCTTCCCGCGATAGAAAATGCATACACGCCGTCCAAAACTTCGTACGGATCGTATTTCCCATGAAACGGATCATGACCAGTGCGCTCCCGCGTAGTTTTTCTTCCCACGATGCACTCCACACAGAGCCATCCTCCGTCTTTACGACCTGTGAGGATGCGGGCATCTCTCCATCCGCGATCAATTCGTCAAGCGCACGGCGCATCATGAAATAGCGACGATCAATATTCGTCATATAAATGATTTTGGGTGTCATAGGTGAGTCTCCTTATGCCTCATTCAATCATCCCATTCATCAGTCAAGCAAAAATGCAAACGGGCGAAATGCGAGAAGGGGTGAAATGTCCTAGCCCCTAGTCACTAGTCACAAACACTTCCGGATACACCGCCCGCGCCGCCGCTTCCACTGCGTCCACGACATGCTGGCTCATGACGTACTTGTACTTCTCCGAAAAAGGCACGAGCCGCCTCTCTTTGACCGCCCTCACCTCGCGAAGAGCAGGATTTGACAGAAGCCCTTCCTCGAAGGCCTTCGTATCATCCCCCGCCTTCACCCGCCAGGTGGGAAGAAGGATCACATCCGGATCGATCTTCGGGAGGATCTCCAAAGAAAGGTATGCATCCGCCCCCTTCGGCACCTCATACACCGCTGCCCCATCCTTCACATGCGCGAGACGAAGGACATCCGAAAACAGCGTCCCCTTCTTGCCCAGGATCCCGCGAAATGACATGCCGAGAGCCACCCGCTCCTTATCCGGTGAAACCGCCGAGAGCTTGGACGCAAGAGCGGACAGCTTCGACTCCATGTCAGAAACCAGCGCCTCCCCCTTCTCCTCTTCGTGGACTGCTTTCGCGACGCCGCGCACCTTCTCCTTCATTTCCTCTACCGTCGTCGGGATGACGGAAACATAGACAGGGACACCAGAGCGTGTGAGTACCTCGACCGTCTGCATGGGCGTAGACGTCGAAGCGATCACCAGATCCGGCGCAAGTGCCAAAATATGCTCCGGCTCCATATCGACCGTCCGCCCGACCCGGCTGACCTCGTCCTTGGTGAGGAAACTGATCCCGTCATCTCCCGCATACTTCGAGTAGGCGGCAATGCGCCCAGGGGAAAGAAGCGACGTCAGTATCTCATCCGTCCCATACGTGAGAGAAACGATGCGCGTGGGATGGATGGGCGCGGATATAGTGCGCCCGGCATCGTCCGTCATGCTTCGCGTCTCGCTTTGCGGCGCGGGCGTGACCGAACAGGCAGGAAGAAGGATCGATGCCAGCGCGGCAAGTATCGTAAAAAGAAATCTTTTCCACATAGCTTCCTTTTGGCTCATCAAATAAAAAGCGGCGGCAGCCTTTGGCTGTCAGCCGCTTTTGTGTTCACTGCGATCAGAAAGAATATTTATAGGTCAGTGTCCAGTTGAATGGAAGATCATAGTTTTCATTTTCATTGATGCAGTTGTTGTGCCGATCAAGCAAATTGTACATATTCAGTGTGATGCGATGACTATCATTGGGAGCATATGAAATAGAGGACGTCAGATTGACTCTGTTCGGAATGGCGTGGTCATAGTTGCCGTGAGTCTTAGCAATAGCCCCTTTATTTGTATAATAGGAGTATTCTCTTTCTCCTGTAAAGAACAGGTTCAGATTGGCCGTCCATTTTTTATCGGAATACTGTACTCCGGCATTGGTCTGCAGCTTCGCCGCCTCCTGCATCCATTCATTTTCATGGCCCACTACCCATTTGCTCTTCAGCTTTGGATCCGACCAGCTTACCCCCAGATTATACTGCCAGTTCTCATTGATCTTATGCCTCCATTCAGCTTCCAGACCTGTATTTTTGAACTCGCCTCCATTGATCTGCACATTGCTGTCACTGCCACCAGGAATGATCTGGCTTTCCTTGACCCACTTGAAGTAATTATCAATATTCATATGGAAGAGGGCGATCTTTACGCTATCCTTGTCCTTAACATATTTTGAGCCGATTTCATAAGACCAGCCTTCCTGTGGCTGATAATCGATCGCTTTTGTCTTCTTCGAATAGAATTTGGAATTGATCGACGGCATATCGAAGGATTTCCCAATATTGGAGTACAAGCTCCAGCTATCATTCAGCTTGTAAAGCATCTGCCACTGCGGAAGGAATACATTCTGCTCTTTATCCCAGCCATTTCCTTTGACAAACTCACCACGCGCACCAATGATGGTAGAAAGTTTATCGCTGAACTGATGATCATAAGAAGAATAAATACTGTAAGCATCTCGATGAATACGATCAGACGGTGTAGCCAGTGCTTTGTAGTGTTCTCTCTTAAAGGTGACTCCACTAGTCAAGTTGTCCTTCCCGTTATTGAAATGCCATGTTTTCTGATTATCAAAAGTGATCCCGTACACATCATAATTCGTGCCACGCACCGCAGGTGCTCGACCATTTTTATATTGCTTCGTATCTATTCTTCTGCTGTTATACGCCAAAACAGATTTAAACTCACGGTCTTTGTCATTATAGATCAAATTGATGTTATTCCGCTGCGTATCATAATCGTAAATACCATAACTATAATAGGTATCCGTTTTCTTTCCATCAATGACTTTGAAGGCCGATCTCTTTTTATTTTTATCCACATGAGACCAGTCCAGCGTCAAGCGATCATTCAGCTGTGTCGACAAATAAAGGCTGCTCTTTCTCCCCTTTCCATTTGTCCAGTTATATTTAGATTGAGGGAAAATTTTGGCTGCATCGTCAAATTCATCTTCAAAATCGCGAGTAAAATAAGCGGTATACCTTTCACCGGTCACTCCCACCTGATAACCGGAATTATAATTACCATATTTTGCGGAAATCGATGCACTCGGTTTTCCGCCATGCTTCGTAATGATGTTTACGACACCACCCATAGCTTCCGCACCATAAAGTACAGAATTCGAACCCTTGATCACTTCGATCTTTTCTACCGCATCGACAGGAACGCCTTCTGTTGAGCTGTAATTCATCACATTGATCGGCGCACCATTGACGAGAACTAATGTCCCTTTATCCATCCCACGAATATAGAAACGGCTCTGGGATCCACCGAGGTCATCACCACCACCGGCACTATAGTTATAACTATCGACCCCTACGGTATGTTCAAGTGCATCAAAAACGCTGACATAGCCTTTATCTTGAATATCCTTCGCCGTAATGACCGTCGTAGTAGCCGGCACATCCACATCCATCTTCTCCGTTCTCGTTGCCGTCACGACGACTGGATTCAGCTCATACACTGCTTCACCGGCAGCAGACGCTATTCCGTACCCCCCCCATGAAATTCCGGCAAAGACGAGTGCTGAGAGCAAACATTTGACATCCTTTTTCATATATATCCTTCTCTCTTATAAATAACGCAGACGATTTCAGATGTCCTGAAACGGAACATCGACGACTGCGTAAAAACCAAGGCTAGAAAATAAAAATGAGATCCTGAAAACAAGTCCGGCTTCGGGTCTCAAGGTTCTCATTATATTAAACTATCTGAAGTGTATTATTATTGTTTTTATGTGTTTTATTATGAATCATAAATTTCATATTGTCAAATTTCTATATTAGATTTAGGACAATAATGAGTTTAGATGATAGGATGAGGAATTTTTTCCCTTTCCACTCCTTTTCGGCATAAAAAGCCCCCGCACCGCTATGATATGATCCCCCTAAAGCAGACAAGGTAAATAACCAAACTGCTTTAGGGGGAT
>ERZ1026844.2118-NODE-2118-length-10919-cov-7.406204_pt1 | contig 10919 bp, 10 predicted proteins | sample MGYA00380152_ERZ1026844 | MGnify/ENA primary metagenome ERZ1026844 (study PRJEB33269, sample SAMEA4719788) | human gut metagenome | biome: human-associated habitat; feature: organic feature; material: feces | place: Cameroon | collected 2013-10 ... | reverse complement strand
TTACACATACCTTTTTATCTCCACCACCAGCTTGCCCTTTTTGCTTTGGCCCGATACGGCGGAGAATATGAACCTTCCGAACCCGCGCACGGAGATTATGTCCCCCTCTTTTGGCGCAGCGGAAGGGCCCTTTGCAAGCGCGCCGTTCACAAACACGCGCTCCGCCGTGAAAAGCTCCGCCGCATCGCCGCGGGAAAGGCGGAACGCCTGCGCGATCAATGCATCAAGGCGAAGGCTTGATACGCGCACAATGCCCTCCTCCGTGCGGAAAAGCTCGCCTTGCGGCACAACCGCGCCCGCGCGGCAGACAACGCTCGTCCGCCCCACGGTTTCAAGCGTATCCGCAAAGTACGGCGCAAGCGACGCTTCAACAAATGCATAGGCATGCTTGCCGCGCACTATTATGTCGCCTATCTTTTCGCGCTCAACGCCAGTGTGCATAAGCGCGCCCAGGAAGTCGCGGTGGGTAAGGTCGGACGCGAACTTCTCGCTCCTTGGCGCGATTTCTATTATGTCTATCGGGTAGCCTTCCGTGTCGTCTCCCTCCGCGTAGCCAAAGCGCGCCATGCGCCGTTCGCACCCCTCCGCCCCGCCGTAAAGCGAGTACGGCGCGGGCAACGTGCGGGCTATGGACGCAAGGGCGGATTGCTCGTTCAGCGAAAGAAACCCGCTGTACAGCAAGCAGCCGCGCCCGTCCGCGCGGCGGGCAAGCTCCGCAAAGCGTTTTTTCAATAATTCCGTATCGTTATTCATGAATGCGTTATTGCTGCTCCCGCTCGAACTCCACCTTATATGCCCCAACCACCTGCTTACATGGTATTGCGGCGGCGTTGGTCACAGAGAACATCTGCCGCGGGTAAAGCACCTGCGGCTCCGTAGGGAACACGGGCACGCATTTGCCCGTGCTCTGCCCACCCGTGCCGGTTTTTGTAAGCCAATTAAATGTGCAGTCGCAGAATTCCTTGGGAGAGTCTATCTTTTCCGCAGGGCGCAGCACATAATCAAGCGCGCGCGGATAATAGCAGCCGGCGCTGTCCTTTTCCGCAGGGCAGCCGCCCCGTATGCCGACCCCCGTGAAGCTTATGCGCAGCATGTCCGTTTCAAACGCAACGGTTTCGCCCTCCCGTGTGAAGCTCCCATCCACCCATGCGCCTATGTTTATCCAGCCGCGTGTGCCGTCCTGCGCCTCCACGGCTGTGTTGAACTCAACGTATGGCGTGCCGCCGCGTATTTCCGCGTTTATCCTGAGCACGGGCCTGAGCGATTTGAACCCGTGCGGCACCAGCGCGCGGAGCCTATCCTGCTCCACCTCATATGCCATAACGAATTGCTCTATATGCATAGCATCCTCCGCAGATTTTCTTTCCTTTATTATATTGCCCGCGCCGCGTCCGCACAACAGGGAATATTGTTTAGGTACCTTGACAAATTCCGTCAAAGGGTGCAAAATGTCAAGGTACCTAACAATTATACAAAGGAGCGCACTTATGTATTCATATAATGAAAAGGACACCGTGGGCAAGCTTGTTTCCAACTTTTGGAAAATAAGCCGCGTGCTCAGGGATACCTACGACGGGCGCGGCAGCCAGCGGCGCGTGCTCACGGTGCTGCTGAAAAGCGGCGATGTAATAACCCAGTCCGCCCTTACCGAGCGGCTGGACATTCAGCCCGGCTCCGCAAGCGAGGTGCTTGCAAAGCTTGAAGCGGCGGGGCTTATACAGCGCACCGCCAACGATAAGGACCGCCGTACCATAAACATATCGCTTACGGAAGAAGGCCGCGTCGCCGCGCAGGAAGCCTATGCCAAGCGGGACAAGGTGCGCCATGAACTGATGAGCAACCTTAACGAAGGCGAGCAGGAGCAGCTTTTGAAGCTGCTTGAAAAGCTTACGGCGGACTATTCCGCCCGCTATCCCAAGAAAAGCAGGGCGAACGCATAACATGAAGCTGGTATTCAAATACATAAAACGCCATTGGGTCTCATTTTTGCTCTCCACAATGTTTTTAACGCTGGAAGCGGCGGCGGATCTTTTGCAGCCCACGTTTATGTCATACATAGTCGATAGGGGCATAAAGAACGCGGACGTTGACCAAATTCTGCATTACGGGCTTATAATGCTCTGCATTGCCGCCGTTGGTGCGGCCGGCGCGCTTATGCGCAACTATTTTTCCGTGCGCACCAGCCAAACCGTTGCGCTTGAGCTAAGGCGCGATATGTACCGAAGCGTGCAGCGGCTCTCCCTTGAAAATATAGACGTTTTGCAGCCAGCGGGCATAATAACCCGCATAACAAACGACGTTACGCAGATTCAGGAATTCATAAACAGCATGATGCGCATGATGGTCAAGGCGCCCATAACCTGCATAGGTGCAGTGGCGCTGATAATAATGCAAACGCCGCGGCAGGCGCCCGTGCTGATAGTTATACTCATAATTGTGGGTTTTCTTATACTGGGCAACGTGAAAATCGGCTATCCGCGCTTCGGCAGGGTGCAGAAAAAGCTGGATGCGCTCAACGCCGCCGCGCGGGAGTTCCTTTCATCCGTAAGGGTGGTAAAGGCGTTCAATGCCGAAGAAGCGGAGGAAAAGAAGTTCAACGCCGCAAGCGGTGAGCTTGCCGCCGCCAACACAAGCGCCCTGCATGCAAACGCGCTTTTTAATCCGCTTATCAATTTGGCGGTGAACATGGGCATAGTTGTGCTTTTGTATATTTCCCGCAGCCAGAACGCCGGCGAGATCGGCAAGCTTATGGCGTCGGTAAACTATATGACGCAGGTGCTTTTCGCCCTTACAAGAATTGCCAACGTTATAAACGTTGCCGTGCGCGCAATGGCGTCCTCCGCCCGCATACAGGAGGTTTTTGACGAAAAGCCCGCACAGCCGCGCGCGGAAAACCCGCTTTCGCCCGAAATACACGGCAATATAAAATTCGATAACGCCTCCTTTGCCTACGCAATGAGCGCAAAGGATTCAATAAGCGGCATAAGCCTGACCGTGCGCGCGGGCGAAACGCTGGGCATAATAGGCCCCACGGGCGCGGGCAAAACAACGCTTATAAACCTTATCCCACGCTTTTACGATGCTACGGAGGGCGCGGTATATATAGACGGCTGCAATGTGAACAGCATGGACGAGCATACGCTGCGCGCGGCGGTCGCCGTTGTGCCGCAGAAGGCGCTGCTTTTCAGCGGCACCATACGCGATAATCTCCTTTGGGGCAAAAGCGACGCAACACAAGCCGAGCTTGACTCCGCCTGCCGCACGGCCTGCGCGGATGAGTTCATAAAAAATACGCCAAACGGCTATGATTCAATATTGGGTCAGGGCGGCGTGAACCTTTCCGGCGGGCAGAAGCAGCGGCTTTCCCTTGTAAGGGCGCTTATACGCACGCCCAAGATACTTATACTGGACGACTGCACAAGCGCGCTTGACGCCGATACGGAAGCGCGCGTGCTAAGCGGCATATGCGAAACCGCGCGGGGCATGAGCGTGCTTTTGATAAGCCAGCGGATTTCAACCGTTATGAAGGCGGACAGGATACTTTGCCTTGAAAACGGGCTTATGCGCGGCCTTGGCACGCACGATGAGCTGATGCGCATTTGCCCGCTTTACCGCGAAATATACGCTTCTCAGATAGGGGGTGAAGCCGATGGCAACTAACGGAGCAACACCGCCGCCGTCCAACCTGAGCGGCATCGCCCGCCCAAGCAAGGGCCTTGTGGTAGTAAAGCCCAAGGATATGCGCGGCACGCTTATGCGCCTTTGGCGGCTTGTGCGCAAAAAAAGCCGCGGCATGGGGCTTATATTGGTGCTGTCCGCACTCAGCAGCATTGCGGCGGTTATATCCCCGCTCATAACCGGCCGCGCCGTAACGGAGATAAGCCAAGGCAGCGCGGTTACGGGCGCGCTTATCGCGCTCATAGCCATGTATGTTTTCGATTGGCTTATGAAGTTCCTTGAAAAATACATAATGGCTTCCGTTTCCCCGCGCATAATAGATCACCTAAGGCGGACATTGTTCGATAAAATACGCGAACTGCCGCTCAGTTTTTTCGATATGCATCAGCATGGCGAGCTGATGAGCCGCCTTACAAACGACGTGGACAACATAAGCACCACCATATCCAATTCACTTACGCAGCTGCTTATGCATTGCTTCACGGTGATAGGCGTTTTTATAATGATGATGCTCACAAGCCCGCTGCTTACGCTTATCGCCTTTGCGGGCGTTGGGCTGATAACGCTGCTTACAAAGGTGGTAACCAAGCGCACAAAAATGCTTTTTAAGGAACGGCAGCGCGATCTTGGCATACTTAACGGGCAGATAGAGGAAAGCATATCCGGCCTGAGCGTTGTTAAGGCATTCTGCCGCGAGGAACAGGCGCAGGCCGATTTTGACCGGAAGAACGAAAAACTCTGCGCCGTATCCATAAAGGCGCTGGTGTATTCCGGCTGCCTTATGCCCATTACAAACGTTATAAACAACCTTTGCTATCTTTCCGTTTCCGTTTTTAGCGCGCTTATGTACCTTCGCGGCAGCATAACGGATATAGGCATGATAACAAGCTTTCTTCTGTATGTGCGCCAGTTTACGCGCCCGTTTATGGAGGTTGCAAACATATATAACAGCTTCCAAACCGCCGTTGCCGGCGCGGAGCGCATGTTTGAAATGCTGGATGAACAAAGCGAGCCAAAGGATGCGGATGATGCGCTACCCCTTGAGCACGTAGAGGGCGAAATAGAGTTCGACAACGTGTGCTTTGCCTACGGCGCCGGCAAGCAGGTGCTCAACGGCATCTCCCTCAAAATTCCCGCGGGCACGCGCGTTGCGATAGTCGGCCCGACCGGTTCGGGCAAAACAACGATAATAAGCCTGCTCACCCGCTTTTATGACGTTACCTCCGGCAGAATACTCCTTGACGGGCACGACATACGGGATTACAGGCTGCATGATTTACGGCGCGCGTTCGGCGTTGTGCTTCAGGATACGGCGCTGTTCGCCCAATCGGTAAAGGACAACATAGCCTACGGCCATGCGGACGCATCGACGGACGACGTTCGCGCGGCGGCAGAAATGTGCGGCGCGGATGCATTCATAGAGCGCCTGCCGAACGGCTACGATACCGTGCTTGAGCAGGGCGGCGCGGAGCTTTCGCAGGGTGAAAGGCAGCTTATGACGATAGCGCGCGCGGTGCTTACAAACGCGCCCATATTGATACTGGACGAGGCCACAAGCTCGGTCGATACCGTAACGGAGCAAAAGATACGCCGCGCAATGCTGAAGCTTTGCAGCGGCAGAACGTCCTTCATAATAGCGCACCGGCTTTCCACCGTCCGCGATTCGGACGTGATAATACTCATCGAAAACGGCCGCATAGCCGAGCAGGGCACGCACGATGAGCTGATGCGCCTGAACGGCAAATATGCGGACATGTACCGCACGCAAACGGGAAAATAGCGGGCTTACGCGCGCGGTGAAATCCGCCTGACGGCGGGAGAGCATAAGGGATTGTAAAAATGTGGGGACGCATCGCGTCCCCTTGTTTACGCCAAAAGCTTATAAGGAACGCCAAAAGGCGCCCTTTTACGGGGAGCTGTCGGCGAAGCCGACTGAGGGGTTGACGTAAATAAGTGAAGCCTCTTTCTTTTTCAACCCCTCCGTCCATTCGCTAACGCTCATGTCCACCTCCCTCGGTGAGGGAGGCTTAATATGAGAGTTTGTAAAGCGCACTAAAGGCGCCACCATTTATGGGGGAGCTGTCGGCGAACGACAGTGAACAGACTGAGGGGGAACATCTCGCGGCACTTGGCATCTTTAAGCCATTCCCCTTTCGTCACGGCTATGCCGCGACACTTTCCCCGCACGGGGAGCTGGCACGGCGCAAGCCGTGACTGAGGGGTTGAGTTAAACAGCAAAGCCACTATCCGCACTCACACAAAAAACAATCCCTCTCCCGCTAAAATTTTGCCAAAAATAATGCGATTATATATTGACAATAATTTTAACCACTGCTAAAATTAAATCCGGAAACGATACCGGAAACGTTGCCGGGTACGGTTCCACTGGTTGAAGAGCAGTAAGTACGGAAGAGAGATGTAAGGTATGGTTGCGCGCATGACGATAAAGGAGATAGCCCGGCTTTCAGGCGTGGGTGTCAGCACCGTATCGCGCGTACTGAACAAGCGGCCGGACGTGAACGAGGATACCCGCGGGCGCGTTATGGAAGTGATAGAGCGTTACGGCTACGAGCCGAACAGCAACGCAAAGCACCTGAAGCAGCTTTCAACCGACTGCGTGGCGGTAATAGTGCGCGGGCGGAACAACCTTTTCTTCTCCGGCATACTGGAGCTGCTGCAAAAGCGGATAGAGGCCGCGGGGCTCAGGTTTTTGCCCCATTATATAGACGAAAACGACGACGAAGCCGCGGCGGCACTGCGCGTGTACGCGGAGCGCAAGGTGCGCGGGATAATATTCATGGGCGGATGCCATACGGATAACGGCGCAATGCTCAGCCGTCTGCCCATCCCCTGCGTATACTCAACCGTTAACGCGGCGGAAGGCTACGCGCCCAACGTATCAAGCGTGAGCGTGGACGATAGGCAGGGCGCGAAGAAAGCGATTGATTACCTTTTCGACTGCGGGCACGAGAACATGGTGATTCTCAGCGGCGAAACGCAGGGCTGCAACATGGCGCATCAAAGGTATTTGGGCGTGCTGGACAGCTTTAAGGAGCACGGCAAAACGCTTGAAAGCAGCCGCGTACTTGTTTCACCGTTCTCCTTCTCCTGCGCATATGAAAGGATAAAGGAGTACACAGGCCCCGACTATACGGCGATATTCGCCATGTCGGACACAATGGCCATAGGCGCGGCAAGGGCGCTTATGGATTCCGGCAAAAGGGTGCCGGAGGACGTATCGGTGATAGGATACGATGGAATTGAGCTTGCGCAGTATTATCACCCCGCGCTTGCCACCATGCGCCAGCCGCAGCAGGAGCTTGCGGATAGGAGCGTTGAGCTGCTGCTTGAAAGCATGGATACGGACTGCGCACCGAAGCACATTCAGCTTGAGACGGAGCTGATACAGGGCGCGAGCGTAAAGCATATAAGTTAAACACGGCATAAGGCGCAAAACGCGCTTTAGCATAAACAAGAACAAATTTATTTTAGGAGGAAACTACAATGAAGAAGGTTCTGGCTATCGTATTGATGCTGGCCATGGTTCTGTCCGTGGTAGGCTGCCAGGCGAATGACAACGCTAACGTTGAGCCCACTCAGGCTCCCGCGACGAGCGCCGTGCCCGCCACCACCGAGCCGACCGCGGCTCCTGTGGACTCCACCGAACCCGCCGAGGCGAAGGGCTCCGTGTATTATCTCAACTTCAAGCCCGAGGCCGATGCGGCCTGGCAGGCGCTGGCTAAGGAATATACCGAGCTGACCGGCGTACCCGTGCAGGTTGTTACCGCTGCAAGCGGCACCTATGAGGAAACCCTCACCGCCGAAATGGACAAGAGCAGCATGCCTACCCTGTTCCAGTGCGGCAACGAAGCAAGCCTTGCCACTTGGGGCGACTATTGCCTGGATCTGAAGGACACCGATGTTTATAAGGAAATGAACACCGATGACTTCAACCTTTTCGGCGAGAACGGCGAAGTTTACTGCATCGCTTATTGCTATGAGTCCTATGGTCTTATAGTCAACAAGGCCCTGCTTGAAAAGGCCGGCCATCAGGTAAGCGAAATCACCAACTTTGAAACTCTTAAGGCTGTTGTTGAGGACATCACCGCCCGCAAGGACGAACTCGGCTTCTCCGCGTTCTCCAGCGCAGGTCTGGACAGCTCCTCCTCTTGGCGCTTCAGCGGCCATCTGACCAACCTGCCCCTGTTCTATGAGTTCCGTGACGACAACGTAACCTCCCAGCCCGCCACCGTTACCGGCAAGTATCTTGACAACTTCAAGAACATCTGGGATCTTTACATCAACAACAGCACCTGCGCGCCCAGCGATCTGCCCAGCAAGACCGCCGGCGATTCCGAGGCTGAATTTGCTCAGGGCAAGGCCGTGTTCTTCCAGAACGGTTCCTGGGAATACAACACCCTGGTAAACGACCTTGGCATGAACAAGGACGATCTGACCATGATCCCCATCTACTGCGGTGTAGAGGGTGAAGAAAAGGCCGGCCTGTGCTCCGGCACCGAAAACTGCTGGGCCGTTAACAGCAAGGCCAGCGAGGATGATATCCAGGCTACTCTGGACTTCATGTACTGGGTAGTAACCAGCGAGAGCGGCACCAAGATGATGGCTGACGAGTTCGGCCCCTGCCCGTTCAAGAGCGCTGCCGAGCCCGAGAACGTGTTCTGCAAGGCCGCTGCGGATTACGCTGCCGCCGGCAACTACACCGTAACTTGGGACTTCACTTACACCCCCAACGTGGAAACCTGGCGTGACGGCATTGTTGCCGCTCTGACCCAGTACTCCGCCGGCACCGGCTCCTGGGACGATCTGGTAAACGCCTACGTCAACGGCTGGGCCGTACAGTATCAGAATCAGTAATCTAATCCATATCAACTTCTTTCTGGGCGGGCATTTGCCCGCCCAGTCCTGAACCGGAGGAAAATTTCATTTCTTCGGCTGAGGACTGGAAAAAGCGCACAAAATTATGTATAATCAAAAATAAGGCGGCTCGCCTTATTTCGCTTAATATAAAGGAGGTCTGTATGGAACAAAAAAAGCCGAAAAAGCGGCACAGTCTGGCCGTGAACGGCAATATGCTCAGCGGCACCATACGCAAATGGTTCCCGCTGTTTTTGCTGCCTACCGTGGCCGCGTTTGCAATCGGATTCGTATACCCGTTCATAAAGGGCATATACCTTTCCTTCTGCAATTTCAAAACCACCAGCAACGCAAAATTCGTTGGCCTTGAAAACTATATAAAGGCCCTGAGTGATTCCTCCTTTATGCACTCGTTTTGGTTTACGGCGCTGTTCGCAATAGTGTCGCTTGTACTGATAAACGTTATTGCCTTTGCTGTGGCCTATGCGCTTACCCGCGGCATAAAAGGTTCAAACATATTCCGCACCGTGTTCTTTATGCCCAATCTTATCGGCGGCATAGTGCTGGGCTACATTTGGTCCATGATATTCGATGGCATACTAAGCCGCTACGGCACCAGCATTCTGCTGGACAGCACGCTTGGCTTCTGGGGCTTGATAATACTTATGTGCTGGCAGCAGATAGGCTACATGATGATAATATACATCGCTGGGCTGCAAAGCGTGCCGGAGGAGCTGATAGAGGCCGCGAAGATAGACGGCGCAAACGGCTGGCAGACGCTTTTCCATGTCACCATTCCATGCGTTATGCCGTCCATAACAATATGCACGTTCCTTTCCCTTACGAACGGCTTCAAGCTGTTTGATCAGAACATGGCGCTCAACGGCGGTCAGCCGTTCAGGTTCCTTGCCGACGGCAACGTGATAAAGACCACGGAAATGCTGGCGCTGAACATATATAATACATTCTATCAAAACTCCAATTCCCGCGGCGTGGGCCAGGCGAAGGCGGTAATATTCTTCCTGCTGGTGGCGGCGCTTGGGCTTATTCAGCTTAACGCAACGCGCAAAAAGGAGGTGCAGCAGTAATGAACAGCTCCGTATTCAGAAACAGCAAAAAGAGCAAAACCTTCCTTACCATACTGTTTGCGGTAATAAGCATAATATACATTCTGCCGATAGTTACCGTGCTTATCAACTCCTTCAAGGCGAACGCATACATAAATACGGAAACGTTTGCCCTGCCAACGGAGGAATCCTACGTTGGGTTTGATAACTACATCAAGGGCATGAATTACGGCAACTACCCCTTCTTTAAGGCGGTTGGCTACAGCCTTGTTATAACCGTATTCTCAACCGCGCTCATACTCATCTGCACGTCCATGGCAGCGTGGTACATAACCCGTGTGAACAGCCGCTTCTGCAAGCTGGTGTATCTCATGTGCGTGTTCTCGATGGTTGTGCCGTTCCAGATGGTCATGTTTACGCTTGCCAAAACTGCGGACAGCGTGCATATACCGTATTACAGCTTCCTTAGCCGCTCGCTTGAAGCGGTCGGCCTTAACACCCCTTGGACAATACCCATAATTTACCTTGGCTTCGGCGCGGGGCTTGCGGTATTCATGTTCGCGGGGTTCGTAAAGTCATTGCCGGTGGAAATAGAGGAAGCGGCGGCCATAGACGGCTGCGGCCCGTTCCGCACGTTCTTCATGGTGGTGCTGCCCATGCTCAAGCCCACGCTGATAAGCGTTGGCGTGCTTGAAATAATGTGGATATGGAACGACTATCTGCTGCCGTATCTGGTGCTTGACCGCACGAAGTACATGACCATACCCATATTGATACAGTATCAAAAGGGCAGCTACGGCGCGGTGGATTTAGGCGTTACAATGGCGCTGATACTGCTGAGCATTGTGCCCATAATCATATTCTATCTCACCTGCCAGAGGCACATAATAAAGGGCGTTGCAGCCGGCGCGGTGAAGGGCTAAAAAGCATAACAAAGTTAAAGAAAGGAGCGTGGGGGCGCTCCTTTTTGTGTACTCTCTCATTCTTATGGTTCAATCTCTGACCAAAAGCTGTCCCCGCTTGCGGGGGATTCGAGCCGAGCACGCCCAGTGGGCGATGCAGCGAGGGGAGAATCGGGCGGAATAGGGAGTATTGCAAGCGGCAGCGAAGCAAGACGACCATATTCCAACCAGCGTTCGTGTCGCGGCGAAAGCCGTGACGAAAGGGGAACGGCTCGGAAATGCAAAATGGCACGAGATGTTCCCCCTCAGTCGGCTTACGCCGACAGCTCCCCCGCTTGCGGGGGCGCCTTTTGGTGCAGTATAAACTCAATCCAAAAGGCTCCCCTTTACGGGGAGC